>Ga0310345_10006497_pt1 | contig 10208 bp, 7 predicted proteins | sample HC15DNA20500_MG_FD_204667 | JGI IMG/M metagenome (GOLD analysis project Ga0310345, IMG submission 204667) | Marine microbial communities from station ALOHA, North Pacific Subtropical Gyre - HC15-DNA-20-500_MG | ecosystem: Environmental > Aquatic > Marine > Oceanic | place: Pacific Ocean: North... | reverse complement strand
GTGATTTAGGGCGTAGGCTCTGGATTGGATGCTTTTTTGAGTTTCAGGGACGGGATCGGAATTGGTGGACAATCAAATTCATAGGGGACTCCATTATTTCGCCGTCACGCTTGCCCTTTCAACCTTCTTTCTGCTGATCGTGGGAGCTCTGGTGACCAGCAACGATGCAGGCCTTTCGGTTCCCGACTGGCCTCTTTCCTTCGGACAGTTGATGCCCGAGATGGTGGGGGGTGTTTTCTATGAACACGGACACCGCATGGTGGCCACCACCGTGGGTTTTCTGACGATTGTTTTGACTTTCTGGCTGTGGAGAGTGGAGCGCCGTGGCTGGGTACGCCGTCTGGGTCTGTTTGCCCTGGCGACGGTGGTGATACAGGGAGTTCTGGGAGGCATCACCGTTTTGTATTTTCTGCCCCCTCCGATCTCGGTGGTGCATGCCTCCACTGCCGCCTTGTTTTTTTGTTTGACCATCACGCTGGCCGTGGTGACGGCACCCGGCTGGGTGGACTCTTCACCGACTCTGCTCCAGAGATGCCGGGAGCTTCTGAGTACCGGAAACTTCGGGCTGAGGCTGGCCCTGTGCAATATTTTAGCCGTTTATGTTCAGTACATACTGGGGGCCACGGTGCGTCATACCGGCACGGTGGAAGGGACCAAAGCAGCCTTTCTTGTTACCTCGGCCCTGGTCGCTCATATCATCGGAGCGACCCTGCTGACGGCTTTGACTCTGTATCTGTCCAGGGCCTTGCTCAGGCGGGTCCGTGACAGACGTATCGTGCAGTTGATCTACCTGCAGTTGGGTCTGCTCTTTACCCAGCTGTTTCTGGGGTTAGGGGCCTACTGGGTGCGGATCGATCCCGCCGTTCTGGTGCAGCCCACGGCAGAACGGGTGTTGATCGCCACCTCCCACCTGGCTGTGGGAGCCCTTCTTCTGGCGGCCAGCCTGATGGCAGGGTTGAGAATGACACAACCGGTGGTTTCAACGAATGAGGAACTTCCAATGGATGCCGCCCTTGCCGGAGAAACACCATGACGGTGGAGTCCACGGTGGCAGGATCTGGAGCTAATGGAAAGCTCGGCGCCTTTTATGAGCTGACCAAACCCGGGGTGACCCTGTTGGTGGTGCTCACCTCGGCGGCTGGTTTTTATCTGGGCTCGTCGGCTGGACCGGTGGATTTTATCTTGTTTCTTCACACCCTGGTGGGGACCGTTTTGCTGAGCGGCGGGGCAGCCGCACTCAACGAATTCATCGAGCGTGAAGAGGACGGGAAAATGAAGCGGACCCGCAACCGTCCCCTGCCCTCCGGTCGACTCGAGGCGCGTGAGGGCGCCTTCTTTGGAGGGACCCTGATCCTTGTCGGTTCTCTTTATCTGGCCCTGTTGACCAACGCTCTGGCGGCCTCCCTGGGTGTCGCTACCATCGTGGTGTATCTGCTCGCCTACACGCCGTTGAAGAAGAAGACCTCGATTTGCACCGCCGTCGGTGCCGTTCCGGGGGCAATGCCCACCCTGATTGGCTGGGCGGCGGCCCGGGGTCAGCTCGACTTTCAGGCCTGGGTCCTGTTTGGAATTCTCTTTGCGTGGCAGTTCCCGCACTTTCTGTCGATTGCCTGGATCTACAGGAACGATTACCAGCGAGCCGGCTTCATCATGTTGTCTCCCTCTGATACCGAGGGCCGCAAAACCTGTGGGCAGATCCTGGCCTTCATCGTTCTGTTGCTGGGTCTCAGCGTGGTGCCCGCAACCTCGGGTCTGACCGGCATGGTTTACCTGATAGGAGCCCTTTTGCTGGGCCTGGCTTTCCTGTGGTATGGATTTGAAGTTGCCCTGAATCGATCAACGGCCTCGGCACGCCACGTTCTTCTGGCCTCGGTGGCCTACCTCCCCTTGCTCTTGATCCTCATGGTCATTGACAAGAGATGATGACTGGGCAAGCCAATGGCCACTGAAAGTCAGGCTGTGCCTACCTCAACGAAGGAGCCAATGAATCAAACCGTGGTTGAAGTCGCTGATCTGGGTTTTCATTACGGCCGGCAACGGGCCCTTCATGAGGTCTCGTTCGAGGTTGGAAAGGGTCAGATCTTCGGACTGCTGGGACCCAATGGAGGGGGCAAGACCACCTTGTTCCGTATCCTGTGCACGCTGCTGGTTCCTCAACAGGGAAAGGCCAGGGTGGCCGGAGTGGATGTCCAGAAGGACCCTCACAAGGTTCGGCGGATGATTGGGGTTGTTTTCCAATCCAACAGCCTGGATCCCCAGCTCACCAGCGAAGAGAATCTACGCTGCCAGGGGGGTCTTTACGGGCTCAGGGGAAGCAAGCTGAAGGAGCGCAGCGAGGCCCTGATGAACCGGTTTGGCGTGGGCAGTCGGCGCAAAGACCTGGTCGGTACTCTTTCGGGCGGTTTACGCCGCCGCGTCGAACTGGCCAAGGGCCTGCTCCATGGTCCGTCAATACTGATTCTGGATGAACCCACGGTGGGGCTCGACCCGGGTGCTCGTCGTGATTTCTGGAAATTCCTCACAGACCTGCGTGACCAGGATGGCATCACTCTCCTGTTCACGACTCACCTGATGGAAGAGGCGGAGCTGTGTGACCAGCTGGTGATCCTGAGCGAAGGACAGGTGGTGGCCAATGGCAGCCCCAAGGCTTTGAAGGAAGAAATCGGGGGAGACGTCATTGTGGTCGAGACCCCGGACCCGGAGCAGTTCTGTGATTTGATACGACCACGCTTCCCCGGTGAGCCCGGAGTGGTCAATGGAATGGTTCGGTTGGAGCTGCCCGAGGGACACAAGGCGACAGCCGAACTGATGGAGAATTATTCGGACCAGATCGAAGCCATAAGAGTGAGTAAACCCACCCTGGAAGATGTCTTTATTAAGAAAACTGGCCATCAATTCGATGGGGAGTGAGGACGCTGGTCTTCGACCAGCGCGGTTCACGTTTCAGGTTTTAAAGTGGCACGAACTTGCAGCCTGTTGTAGGTGCGTACTGGGGTGTTCATTCCCAGGACATCCGTTACACAGTTCAATCTGAGTTCACTTCTCCGGAGCCCCGTCACACCCGCTTCGGCTGGATCCGCTCCTAGCCACGAAGACACAGGGAAAAGATTCACCACCAAGGCACAAAGAAGAATTTCACCACAGAAACACAGAGGAAGAGAATTCTTTTCTTTGTCTTATCTTCTTATCTTCCCAATCCCAGGCGATACAGTAAGGTCGTGGTTACTTATTCCGGCCGAGAGCACGAAAGTACAAGTGCACAAAAGCACAAATTCGGCGTTGCGCCGATTTCTACTTCAACTGCCGATACCCACCAGCGTAATAGAGAAGCGGAACCTTCTCCCCGTTCACGATCTCCGCGCTCTCGACCTCACCCATCATGATGGTGTGGTCTCCCCCCGCATACCAATCCGTCACCTGGCATTCCAGCCTGGCAAGCACACCTTCGAGAACCGGGATTTCGGTCTGGCCGCTTACATAGGGGCCCTGGGTACGATCGGTGCCGGGCGTGGCAAAGTGATTGGAGAGGTCTTCCTGATCGGCCGCCAGGAAATTGACGGCAAATCGATTGCTCTGTTCGAAGGCTTCCAGTCCACTTAAATGGCGGCTCAGGCAGACCAGCACCAGAAGCGGATCCAGCGAGACCGAAGTGAAGGCGCTGACGGTTAATCCGTAGGATTGGCCGTCGGCATTCCGGGTCGTGACAATGGTGACGCCGGCGCCAAAATGACCGACCACCTTTCGATACTGGTCTGGGCTAACAGGCATCCTAGTTTTTGAGGGCCTCCTCCAGGGCGGCCTTGAAGGCTGTCACCGTCTGCTCAATCTGGGAGTCATCATGAGCAGCACTGACAAACCAGGTTTCCAGCGCCGAGGGAGGAGGATAGACCCCTCGCTGGAGGAGTCCGTGAAAGAGGCGCCCGTACAGGGCACGGTCCGTTGAAAATGCCGTCTCGTTGTCTTCCACCCTCTGATCGGTATAAAAGACGCTCAGCATCGAACCCACCCGGTTGAGTTGAGCCTTAACGCCGCAGCTGGTGAATGCCTCTACCAGTCCCTGCTCCAGAAGTGCACCTTTTCTCTCCAGCTCCTGATAGACCTCCGAGGTGAGATTCTCCAGCGTGGCCAGCCCTGCCGCCAGCGCCAGAGGGTTGCCTGAAAGGGTCCCTGCCTGGTACACGGGTCCCAGCGGTGCAACCTGCTCCATCAGGTCCCGGCGGCCGCCGTAGGCTCCAACCGGAAGCCCTCCACCAATGGTTTTGCCCAGACAAACCAGGTCGGGTGTGATCTCATAGAGGCCGGCCGCTCCTGATGGGGAGACGCGGAAGCCGGTGATGACCTCGTCGAAGATCAGCAGGGCCCCATGTCGCTTTGTCAGTTCACGCAGTCCCTCCAGGAACCCGGCTCGGGGCGGCACCACCCCCATGTTCCCGGCCACCGGTTCCACGATCACCGCGGCAATCGACTCACCCTGCTGGCTGAAAATTTCTTCCACCGCGTCCAGGTGATTGTAGGGTGCCACCAGGCTGTCCCGGGTCATGGCCTCCGGGACACCTGCACTGTCGGGGAGGCCGAAAGTGGCCAGCCCGGAGCCTGCCCTGACCAGTAAACTATCGACGTGGCCGTGATAGTTTCCCTCGAACTTGAGGATCTTGTCTCTGCCGGTAGCGGCACGCGCTAGACGAATGGCGCTCATGCCGGCTTCGGTTCCTGAGTTGACACAGCGGAGCATCTGGATCCAGGGCATGGCCTGAACAATCGTCCGGGCCAGCTGGATCTCGCCTTCATGGGGAGCACCGTAGCTGGTACCCAGACGGGCAGTTCGCTCCACTGCCGAGATCACATCAGGATGACAGTGCCCCAGGATCAGGGGTCCCCATGAGCAAACGTAATCGATATAGGTGTTGCCGTCCACATCGGTGAGCAGCGCGCCTTCTCCTCTGGCAAGGTAAATCGGATCTCCACCCACTGCACCAAAGGCACGCACCGGGCTGTTGACACCGGCCGGCATCAATTTCCTGGCTTGATCCATCAGTTGCTTCGACTGGCTCAACTTCATAGGGAGTGCACCAGGATCAATAGCCGGGATTATGCCAGCCCTGAAAGAATCTCTTCCATGGGTCGGTAGATGGCTGTGTAGATAGGGGTATCACGCAGGGTGTATTTTCGGGCCTCCGTGTCTCGCAGTTCGGTGACCAGCTTGGAAAAATAGGCCACGTCATCGGTTTCATAAACCACCACGAATTCCTGATCCTGCAGGCCGGTGGAGTACAGGAGAAGCTGCGTGATCTCGGTATACTGACGGCCGATTCGAATGTGCTCGTTCATCATTCCCTGCCGAGCATCCCGGCTCATCATGTACCAGTCGCCCGTCTTGTGAAAGGGATAGATGACCAGGTAGGGTCGGCGCTCTGCCTCGAAAGGGTTCAGTTCCTGAGAAGATTTTCCGCTGGCATAATCAGTGGGGCGAGTGAATCCCCACAGTGTGTTCAAGGGTTTCAAGTAGGGTCTCCAGCTGCTGGTCTTGTCTGCAAATCCCGAGAAAAACGTGTGCGGGGTCTGGGTGTCCTCCACCTGGGCCGCACTCCAGATCATCAGATCCCCTTCGGAACGAGTGGGGAAGATGTTGTACAGAAATGCCTGCTCCGCCAGCTGAGGGATTCCACTCTTGAGTTCCTCCAGAAAAGCCTGGCGCTTTTCCGAAGGCTGCTGCCAGTAGTAATCGGTGAAGCTGAAAAAAGTGTAGTGATTGAATTGCCTTGTCTCTGTCATTGTACACTCCTGTTCAGCGACAAAATCACCCGTCCTGACGGTGTTGCTTTCGGTCGGCTCTCCTCGACTTACCAAGCAGTACGCTTCCGGGAACCTCCCCTCGAGCGCCTTATCAGACCGGCGCTTTTGTCGCTTCAAAACGAGAACCGGTATTAGCCCTGCGACTCGCAGACTGGGAAAGATATCATAGTACCGCTTAGTATTGAAGCCGTGACCGTAATCCCCCAAACCCTTGAATTTTGTGGGTTGGTCGGCATATGGTTAGCGCTATGAAGAGTTTTCCCACCTTGATAGTTTTGCTGCTGATCGTCCTGATACCCGAATGGGTGGTTGCCGTCTCCACTTCCCACATGGCCACGGTTCAGGAGGTTCAGGAAGACGAGGCGGAGAGTCGGCTTCTTTCGGGGACCCGGCAGCTCATTTTTGAAGGGCGACGGTCGGGTGAGGGGTACTTTGGGAGTCGGGGCTCCAGGCTTGTTTTTCAAAGCGAGCGTGAACCTGGAAATCCCTTCTTTCAGATCTATCTCATGGACTTGACCACGGGAGATACCCAGCGGGTCAGCCCCGGATTCGGGAGAACGACCTGTGCCTGGATTCATCCCGACGGTGAAAGCGTCCTTTTTTCATCGACCCATGCGGATCCCGATGCCCGGCTCAAGCAGCAAGAGGAGCTGGATTTCCGGGAGTCCGGAAAAACTCGCCGTTATTCCTGGGACTACGATGAGTTCTATGACATCTACCGGAGCGACGTCCAGGGAAGCCGGCTTGAAAACCTGACCCGCACTCCCGGCTACGACGCCGAAGGGTCCTTCTCGACCGACGGGAAGTTGATTGTTTTCTCCTCCAACCGTCACGCTTACCAGCAGGAGCTGTCTACTGAAGATCAGGAGATTTTCGACCGCGACAAGTCCTATCTGGTGGATGTGTATCTGATGAACGCTGATGGCAGCGGGGTGCGCCGCTTGACCGAGACCAAGGGATATGACGGGGGACCCTTCTTCAGCCCGGATGGGAAGGAAATCGTCTGGCGGAGATTCTCTGTGGATGGGGCAACCGCCGAAATTCATGTGATGAAAACCGACGGCTCACAGCAAAGACAGATCACGCGCCTGGGAGTGATGTCCTGGGCCCCTTACTTTCATCCTTCGGGCGAGTACCTGATCTTTTCCAATAATCTGCATGGATTTGGCAACTTCGAGCTCTTCCTGGTCGACGTCCAAGGGAAGGCTGAGCCGGTTCGTGTGACCTACAAGGACGGCTTCGACAGCCTGCCCGTCTTCAACCCCGGACGCGATCAACTGGTCTGGACCAGTACGCGCACCAGCGGCGGGCAGTCCCAGTTGTTTGCCGCTGAATGGAACCATGCCGAAGCGCAAAGGCTTCTGAAGCTGAGTCCCGAGTCGCTTCCCCCGGCAAGGCAACCGAATCGGGAAGAGGTCACTCAGACGCCTCCTCCCCTTGAGGAGACCAGCTCGGGGATTACAGCCGAAGATTTACGGATGCATGTGACTCATCTGGCTTCGGAATGGATGGAGGGCCGGCTGACCGGATCCGAAGGTGCCAGGCGAGCCGGAGATTATGTAGCCTCGGTCTTTCAGTTTCTGGGACTGGAGCCTGCAGGAGACAACGGAACCTTCTTTCAGCAATTCGAGTTCACGGCCGGGGTTTCTCTGGGTTCCGACAACCGACTAACCTCCAGCCGAGGCGACTCCGGCCAGAAGACCTTGCCACTGGATCAGGCGTGGAGGCCCCTGGCCTTCTCCGGAAGTGGAACCTTTGATCCGGCCGAGGTCGTCTTTGCCGGCTATGGAATCGTGGCGCCCGGATCCGATGAGAACGAGGAGTATGACTCCTATACCCACCTGGCGGTAGAGGGCAAGTGGGTGCTGGTCCTTCGCTATTTACCCGAGGACGTTTCCCCGCAGGTGAGACAGCACCTGAGCCGCTATTCAAGCCTCCGCTACAAGGCGATGGCGGTACGTGATAGAGGAGCTCATGGTCTGGTGGTGGTGAGCGGTCCCAATTCTCAAGTGAACCAGCAACTGGTCCCTCTGTCGTTTGACAGCTCCCAGGCCGGCACCAGCCTGGCCGTGATCTCGGTAACCAATGCGCTTGCCGATCAGTGGCTCAAGGCAGCTGGAAAAGACCTCAAGGGTTTACAGGATGAGCTCGACCGGGGAGCTTCCGTCATGGGTTTTGAAATTCCCGATCTTCAAATCGGCTCCCGGATCGAGGTGGTCAAGGAGCGGCGAAACGGAAACAATGTGCTGGCTCGATTGCGAGCTCCGGGAGAGGGGCGAAAGGCCGTGGTGGTGGGTGCCCATGTGGATCATCTGGGTCGCGGCCGGGGTGCCGGTTCCCTGGCTCGGGCCGGAGAGCATGAAATGATTCACTACGGGGCCGACGACAATGCCTCCGGGGTGGGCGGGATCCTGGAAATTGCTCAGTATCTGGCCGATCAGAAGGCCCGGGGAGATCTGCTCATGAAGCACGATTTAATTCTGAGTGCCTGGTCGGGTGAAGAACTGGGGCTGCTCGGCTCCAGTCATTTCGTCAGTTCCCTGGTGGAAGAGGAAAACTTGAGCACTCTGGCTGAGAGAGTGGTGGCCTACCTGAACATGGATATGATCGGTCGTTTGAGGGATTCGTTGGTGCTGCAGGGAGTGGGCTCAAGTTCAATCTGGCTCAGGGAAACGGAACGAAGCAACGTTCCCATCGGGCTGCCCATCGTGATCCAGAACGACAGTTACCTGCCCACTGATGCCACCTCCTTTTACCTCAACGGCGTCCCCCTTTTGAGCGCCTTCACCGGGGTGCACGAGGACTATCATACTCCGCGTGATACGGCCGACAAGGTCAACTTTGAGGGTTCTGCAAAGATCGTGGGTCTGATGGGATCGATCACGCGTTCCCTGCTCACCAATGAAGATTCACCGGATTATATCGAGATGGAGCGCCCTGCCGAGTCGATGCCGCGGGCCAACCTTCGTGTCTATCTGGGAACCATTCCGGACTATTCCCAGAGCGATGTTACCGGAGTGAAGTTATCCGGGGTCATGAAGGGGGCGCCCGCTGAAGAGGCAGGCCTTGAGGCGGGGGATATCGTGATTGAACTGGCGGGTAAGAAGATTGAAAACATCTATGACTACACCTTTGCCATCGATGCCCTTAAGGTGGGTGTCGAGGTCAAGGTGGTTGTGGAACGAGGGGGTGAGCCGATGACGCTGATGGTCACTCCCGGCTCGAGGGAATAGGCGCTGGTCTTCGACCCGCGCGTTTCACGGTTCAGGTTCCAGGTTTCACGAAGGAAAAAAATCCCGCGCCGATTCCGGAGAGCCGCTCAAGCCTGACTTTCTCACACCAGGTCGTCACGAAGCGGCGGAAGGGCCGGCCTGACAAGGCGCGCGACCGAGGCCACCGCAAGCGTACTGTACGGTACGCTGAGGAGGCCGACGGAGTACAACACAGTCAGGACGGATCATGGCGCCGATGCGGTAGAGCGGGTATGAGATAGTCGGGCTAATAAGCGGCCGTTACAATATTTTGCCTCCGCACTACTGCACCATCGCGGGCCTTAGTCGTCGGTAGATCCTTCGCGAATGAGATTGGCCAGGAGGGACATCAGTAATGGGTGATGATTGGGCATGGCCGTACGCTCCAATGAGATGCCCGCTTTTTTTGCTTCCGCCTGTTCCTCCACATCAAGATCGTAAAGGATCTCCAGGTGGTCCATCAGGAAACCGATCGGGGCCAGTAGAAAGGTAACCGTTCCGGCCGCCTTTGCTTCCAGAATCACGTCCAGCAGCCGGGGACCCAGCCAGGGCTGGTTGCCTCCGCCATCGCTTTGGAAAGCAGAGGTCCACCTGGTCAGGCCACACATTTTGGCCAGAGCCTGGGCGGTCATCTCAAACTGCCGGGCGTAAGGGTCGTCCCATTCCTGAATGTGGGCTGGAAGGCTGTGATTGGTGAAAATGACCATGGGCGCTTCATCGTATTTGCGGAGGGCTTCTTCAATACTCTTACTCCAGAGCTCCAGGAAAAGGGGATGCAAATGCCAGTCTCCCGCGTAGGACCATTGCAGGGGACGGTCCAGTTGATCATTGGTGTGGCGGACGATTTCGTAGTAGGCATCGCTGCTGAGACGAGAACGAAAGGGAGCCAGAGCGACGGCAACTGCCTGCTTCAGCCCCGAATCGGAAATTTTCTTCACCACATCCTCGATCAGAGGAGGCGAGTGCTTCATGGCCATAAACACCTTGAAACGGCCCGGCGATTCCATGTCGAGTGTGTCTTGAACGGCCTCGGCAATCTGTTCGGTTATGGAGTAAAGCGGGGAGCCTCCGATGGCTTCATAGCGATCCTTTAGATGTTGGAATTCTTCCTGAGTCGGTTCTGTCTTACGATAGTGCATCAGAATATGGCGCAGGTATTCGAAG
>Ga0310345_10006496_pt1 | contig 10208 bp, 6 predicted proteins | sample HC15DNA20500_MG_FD_204667 | JGI IMG/M metagenome (GOLD analysis project Ga0310345, IMG submission 204667) | Marine microbial communities from station ALOHA, North Pacific Subtropical Gyre - HC15-DNA-20-500_MG | ecosystem: Environmental > Aquatic > Marine > Oceanic | place: Pacific Ocean: North... | reverse complement strand
CAGCCAGGGTTGTGGAAGAACGGCACACTCTATCAGGCTAGGGGACGTTGGTTTGACGCAGACCTGATGCGCTGGTCTGTCGGTGGGCTTGGGCCTGTCGGCGGCTGGCGTACATGGGGTACTGGAACCACGGCTGTCACGGGTGTGCCACGCACATCTCTGACATGGATGGATAACAGATTCCGTAGATGGCTGGCGGTTGGTACACCAGCCGAACTCTACGTCTATGACGATGCGGCTCAGTTATTCGACATAACTCCAACAGACTTTGTAGCAGGACGCACCAACGCAGACCCTAATACGGGATACGGAAATTCTACGTTCGGTCACTCGTCATACGGTACATCGAGGCCAGATCTGGGCACACCCCTACCAGCGACGATATGGTCTTTGGACCTATGGGGCGAGGATTTGGTTGGCTGCACACCAGATGATGGCAAGGTCTATCAGTGGGACGCTAGTGTAGGTGTACCTACGGCAGTGATAGCTGCACAGGTTGCTAATTCGCCTGAATACGCGATTGCTAATATCGTGACAAGTGAGCGTATCCACATGGTGTTCGGTGGTACCCTAGAGGCTGTTCCAGTTGAGACAGACAGGGACAGGCGCAGAGTATTCTGGTCGGATTCTGAGGACAATACGGATTGGACCTCTACATCGACCAATCTGGCTGGCGATCAGGTTCTAGAAACCAAGGGTGATTTGCTGGGCGCGGTGAAGGTGCGTGGTCAGGTACTGATATTCACTACCGATGACGCACATACGGCCACATTCGTTGGTCTGCCTTATGCGTATCAGTTTGATCGGGTAGGAGATAACTGCGGACCAGTTTGCATCAATGGGGTCGCGGTCGCTGGTAACACTGCATACTGGATGGGTAGGAGCGCACAGGGCTTCTTCAAGTACGACGGTTATGTGTCCACGATTGCGTGTGATGTCGAGGATTTTATCGTCACGCAGATGAACGAATCCCAGGCGTCGAAAGTCGTTGCATGGCATAACACGCTATTCCATGAGATCGTGTGGTTCTATCCAGAGGGCGTCGAAATCGACTCCTATGTGAGCTACAACTATCTGGAAGATCACTGGTCTGTAGGCAATCTGGCCCGTACATCGACCACCTCGCGTGGCATATTCCAGTTACCGATTCTGTTTGATGTGGACGGCAACCCATACGAGCATGAAGTCGGCGGCGTATACGAGGACGTAGACGAGTCAGTGCTGATTCCTTATGTCGAATCAGGACCGATTCAGCTAGGCGACGGCGACAGGATTCTGTCTGCTACGAGCCTGATCCCAGATGTGACTACTCTGGGCGATATTACGACCACGTTCTATACAAGGCTCTATCCAACTGATAGCGATACCACGCATGGTCCGTATGATATGGCTGCTCCCACTTCCGTTCGCTTTACAGGACGCACGGTGAGAATGAAATGTATATCTGACTCAGCTAATGCGTGGCGTCTGGGCGTACCACGCCTTGAGATGCAGCCGGGTGGCAGACGATGAGCATATCTGCACCGTCGAGGGTTATGCGCCTGCGTCTAGGCTCGCCTCCTAGGAAGTTCGACCAACAGTTCTCCAGCTATGTGCCTGACATGAAACACTGGCTCAAGTATGAGGTCAGCCGCACAGTCGATCTGGAGGATGCGGATAAGTCTAATTTCAAGCATTTCGAGGACGTAGACCTAGCTAACAAAGAGCGGTTAATATTGGTTGCACCCAACGGCAACAGATACGCCGTTACGGTGGACAATTCTGGTAATTTGGGAACCAGTGATCCATTATGATAGGCGTGAGCGATGAGCGTTTTGAGCATTGGTGGGAGAAAAGCAAGCCTTTTATTGCTGATGCTCTGGAAAAAAGCGGAGAAACACACTCTGTAGAGGATGTAAGGGATGCACTACAGTCAAACTATGCGATTTTCTACCCTGTCAAGAACGGTGCCGCCATATTCCGAGTTGAACATCATCCGCGCAGAAAGCTGCTTAATATCTGGCTCGCAGGAGGCGATATGGATGCCAATATCGACGGTATCTTGGAAGCCGCTGAGTTCCATGCTAAAGAATTTGGGTGCAGCGGTATTTCAGTGGCAGGACGTAGGGGATGGGCGCGTGTACTCAAGCCACGGGGCTACGACTACAAGCGCGTCGTGCTGATAAAGGATATGAACTAAAATGGGCGCATCAGAGGGAGATCAACTCCAGCTAACGCAGAAAGAGATGCCCGATCCGCGCACTCAGCAGCGGCAAGAGCATCTCTTTAGGCAGGCAGAGCAATACGCAGGGCAGTCACCATTCCAGCAACAGTACGGTTATGGTAGCTCAATGGTTCCTGGCTTTGGTGGTATGTCACAGACAGGCCAACAGTATCTTACCGACAAAATACTTGGTAAGGGTGCATATAGGGTCCAGAATCTAGGATTCCAGAATTATGTGCGTCCCGAAACGGCAGTTGATGGCGGTTATCAGTACGGACAGTCGGGCTTTCAGCCTGGTGATGAGTTTACTCCTGGCAAGGCTTGGGCAGACCGCCAGTTATCCGATGAGTACCAGCGCAGGCCCGACTCATATTTTAAAGATAGAAATATAGCTCCTCCTGAAGGCTGGAATTATTGGGATGACTATAAAAAGCGGTCATGGCTAGAGAACTCAGAGGTGGTTTTGGGTGCCGATGACCCTGATCCTATTCCAGGGGCTTCTGCCCAAAGTTCCACATTGCCTGCTGCAAAGATGCATACAACTCAATATGCGGCGGTGAATCAGCCTGCTGGTGCCCAAAGGGGTCAGCCTATACTCCCCGAGACTGAGGCTACGGCTAGAATGGCCGCACTCGCTCAGGCCCAAGCTGCTGGTGGGGGATTAGGTCCAGAGCCAGGTCCAGTGCCAGGACAGCCAGGTTATGTGCGCCCTGGCCGTGAACGAGAGGATTGGTCTCCTTGGATGGGCGAGACTTACGAAGAGGGTGCGCCTTCAGGGATGGCTGGTGTAAATCAGCCTGGATACGAACTCAATATCTGGGATACGCCCGATACACCGTTCGGTGCCCAGAATCTGCCTACTGCTACATCTGGTGCCCAATATGCAGGAAGAGAAGGAACAGGGGGTGGACTGCTTCAGACTGACCTGAATCGTCCAACATCAGGTGTTGGTATTGGTGAGGTCGAGGACGCACGAACAGCCACTAGACGTATGCTCATGGAAGGCCCAAGAACAAGCGATCCTGGCTATAAGGGCTTTATAGGTGAGGGTGGCTGGCAGGGAATATCGGCACCAGACTACAACCAGTTTATGGATGTTGATCCTACGACGGGCGAGCCTGCTGATTGGCAAGGTCTGAGTAAAGCCAGTGGCGTGGGTGATCTATTACCAGATGGATACGACGCAGAGGGAAGATATCACGCGGCAGGATGGCATGGCTTGGCACCAGCAGGGACAGGAACCGCCCCAGGTGATCCTAGTATTAGTATTTTGGGGTCACAGGGAATCACGGACCCAAGTGCTATCGGTGAGCAAGCAATATCGGGTATTAGCGATGAGAATATTGCCGCAGTTGAATCAGAGGCTTATGGCGCAGGCGATGCTGTTTCGGCTGGCGGTATCGCCAACACAGAGCCAAATATCAGCGGAACTCTGGCAGTAGATCCCGTTACGGGAGAGTTCTTAACGGCAGATAGACTAGATCCTGCCATAGACGGCTGGCTATCTACAACTCCAACAACAATTGCTGCACCCACTGATGTTACTGTGGACCCACTTACAGGTGAAACAACCCAAGATGTATCTGGTGTTGATCCTACCGCATTTACAGGTGCATCGTTCTTGGGTGGAGACTTGGGTGCCTACATGGATCAGGGTGGAGTTGACGCACAGGTAACAGCGGCACAACTAGACTTCCAGAGAGCGCAGAACGAGGAACAAGCGCGTAGGGCGCAGTCCCTAGCCTGGGGCACCAGGGGAGACATTCCACGCGCAGAGCAAGAAACAGCCATGCTCGCCCGTATCGCTGAGATCCGCAGGAAAGGCTACACAGATGCGGCAGATCGTATGGAAGCAGACCTACAGCGTCAGCAAGCCGCTGGTATGCAGTCGCAACAACTGGCTATGCAGGGTGGCCTCCAAGGACAGCAGCTCCAAGCTCAACGCAGAGAATCAGACGCCGCTCGCGCACAACAGGCAGCAATGCAAGGCCAGCAATTAGGATTGCAGGCTGATCTTCAGACCCAGCAGCTTACTCAGCAGGGTGGAGTCCGTGGTGCGGAGCTAGGACTGCAATCTAGGATGCAGACGCAACAATTAGAGGCGCAACGCAGAGAAGCGAATGCTGCTCGCGCCCAGCAGGCGGCTCTCGCTGGACAGCAGTTGGATGTAGGTGCAAGGATGCAAGAAATGCAGATGGGTGCCGACAGAACCCAGCGCAAGGCAGAGTTAGATCTACAGGCGGCATTAGCTAACCAGCAGGCTGCGTTACAGAGCGGTAGCCAAGACCAACAACTTGAGGCACAACGCGCTATTCGTCAGGCCGAATTGGACCTACAGGCGTCACAGGCACAGGCAGGAGTGGATACGGATGTCGCGCTTCAGCAGCAACAACTTGAGCAGCAAGCAGGAATCAGGGGTGCCGAACTAGAGGCACAGCGTCAGCAAAGAGAGACTGAACTCAGGTTACAGCGAGGTATGCAGACACAACAGCTTGGTGCTGATGCTGCTGCACAACAGACTCAGAACGAGTTTGCCCGTAGACAGGCACTTGCCACTATGGGTCAGGACGCCGCTACTCAGCAAACCCAACTTGAGTTCGCTCGCCGTCAGGGACTTGCGGAGATGGGACTCACCTCTGCACAGCAGCAGGCTCAAAACGAGTTCTTGCGTAGGCAAGAGCTTTCCAGAATGGGTCTACAGGCGCAGGGCATGGGTATGGACGATCAAGCACGGTTCAGAGAGCAGCAGATGGCTCTGGCTCAACAGCTTGGCCGTCAGGGTATGGACGAGCAGGCAGCGACATACGCAGCCGCACAGCAACTCGCTCAGATGGGTGGAACTCAGGAACAGCGTCAGCAGATGCAAGCTGCGGCTGATTACGAGCAATGGCTCAGAAGCCAGGAGGGCTTCGCAGACGAAGCTGCGTTCCTACAGGCCATGCAACCCACGGCTGGAATGGCACAGTATCAGCGTAAGCCTTCGGTTTGGGGTCAAGTGGCTGGTGGTCTATTATCTGCTGGTGGTGCTGCGGCAACTGCGTTCGGTAGTGATGCCCGGATCAAGGACAACATAGAATACGTTGGTATGGAAAACGGCTTCAAAACCTATGAGTTCAACTATCTAGGCAGAGACAACCGATATAGGGGTGTCATGGCTCAAGAGGTGATGCTCGAGCGTCCAGATGCTGTAGATATGAAGGACGGTTTCTATCGCGTGAACTATGACGCTATCGGCGTCCAGTTTGAGGCGGTCTGATGCCCCATTATCCTTGGCACCGAGAGCGTAATCCATTGGCATTGGGCCAAGTGGAAGGACTATTAACGGGTGGTCCTATGGGATTGAGTCCAGAGGCCCAGTTGGCATGGGGCGATCAGCTTAATACTAATGTGCTAGATCTTGACACTATGATCCGACAGCAAGCGAGGGATGATATCGCGGCTACTCCAATAAAGACGCACGATGTCAGTGCATTGGTCGGTGTGGATGACAGTCCCAGTAATGTAGGTGATGCTGCGGGTGCTGCATTAACTGGAGGTGGGCAGTATTTAAGCAATATCTCTAAGACTCCAGAGTGGAACCCCATGAGAAAACGTGAGAATCTTGGCTTCCCTTTCCTCAGGGGCAGATGGAGCAGTAGCGTATAATGGCTATCAGAGATCTGTTATCAGCTTCCGCTGGATTCCGCAGGAATCAATGGACAGGCCGTAACCCCAATTCTAGTCCGCTATTCAACCAGTTTAGTCCGCGACAACAGGAAAGACCGCCTGGGACTATGGCAAGAAAAGCAATGGGTCTAGGCTGGCTGGGTTACAACGAACAAGGAGATCATTCTGAAAACAGCCGTGCAGCGATTGCGTGGTTAAAGCAAAACCATCCTAGCGGTCTACAAAGATTGTTTAGTGGAATTGGTGCCGGACTAAAGGGTGCTGTGGAAGGGTATAAGGGATCAATCAACCCTGAAGGTTTAACAATTGGACAAAGAAGAGCGGCGGTTACAGGGCAGCAGCCACCGACGAAAGGTCTTATAAGAGAGGTTATTCCAGGCTACCACCAAAATGGTGTGCGCGGAACTCTAGTTATTATGCGTGATCCTGGAGTCGATGATTATACCTCCGGTATAGTATCACGAACTTTTACGCCTAGAACTTCTCAGACGCAATTAGGCCCGGTAGGGACGCAAACACCTCTTAATCCCTACCCTAATTCTTTGTTTGATGAAACCCCCATAGAGTTGCAAGGTATCCCCCCTGAAGCTCCTCCAATTGAACAGCCTGAAACCCAACAAACTGTCACTGTGCCAACTACAACAACTGTGCCAACTACACCTTCTGGGGCTGGCGGCGAAACCATCAGAGGAGGAAGTCTCGCTGCATTGCTACGGAGGTTACAGAAAGAAGGAGGCACTACGGCAAGAAGGGCGATTGGTGGTGGTGGCCTGGGTTCACGGTCCACGCCCGGACAATTTGATATTGCTAGAATGTCCCCTGAAGTGGCTGCGATGACACAGGAGTACACTGAAGGATTGACACCTGAAGCTGAAGCTCCTCTCAGTTTCTGGCAGAAAGTAGGCGGTTTCTTCAAGAAGCCGGAAGTATCGAGGGGGATGATGGCGATGGGTGGTAGTATGTTGGCGTCTGATTCACCCTACTTCGGTCAATCTGTAGGTGAAGGACTACGGGCTGGTCAGGAAGCAGCAGGGTTAGCCAGAGAAGAAGAAGAACGGCTTAGACAGGAAGGCCGACTTGATACGGAGCTTGCACAACGAACAGAACTGTATAATCGCCAGATCACAGCAGAAGATCTGTCAATAAAGAGAGCAGAGGAAAGGCGTAATGCTTACGAGAATATCTTCCCTGATGACAAGTTCGATCAGGCTGCGTTCGCGGATGCTATGAAGATTGCTACAAAACACGGGGATGTAGGTTTTGCTGGTCAATTAATTAATATGTATCCGAAAGATCTAAAGCCAGAATATCAGATCGGTACTCTTTATGATCCGGATGAAGGATACAACGTAGATTATCTCTATGAGATTTCTCCTGATGGAAAACTAGATAAAACAAGAATTGGTCGCTCTGAATGGAAACCTACCGCTGCTGGTGCAGGGCAAAGTCAACTCAACTCACAGCTTGGTAATTTAGGAATTTCTGCCGGGATGGAGATGGTAAAGGGGGACAGGCCGTATAACATGGCTGGCTGGGTCAGAGGCCCACAGGGTGAGTGGGTGGAGGGCGGTCCAGCACAGCAGTTCCAATCATATGTAGCTGGAGTGATCGGGCGTGGTCAGGGTGCGGAAGATGCGGGGTGGTGGAATTCTATGCTTGATGGTGTGGTAAGGAAGGGCTTAGAGGGAAGTCCGTTCGGTGAGTCAGTTCTTGCAGGTCATGTAGCTGCCATTGAGATGATCAACCCTGTGGTACGCTACCTATCTGGCGCACAGATGACGAACAAAGAGGCTATGAGATACTATGGATCTCTAGTACCAACATGGGGTGATCCCACTGATGTTGTTCAGCAGAAGATACGTTACATGAACGCAATGTTTGCTGCTATGGACGGTGATCCAGAGGCTCTAGCTGCGTTGGGAGCAAGAATAGAAGACTTTGCTGAGTTCGTACCAGATCCTACTAAGTCCGAGGCTCAAAATAAAGCAGACGGAATCGCTCGCGGCCAAAGATCTCAACAGATGCTTGAGAATGCTATGGCAACTAGAGAGCTTGGTGATGAGTGGGACAATCCTAGTGCTTCGTCGTATATGGATAGGCAAGTTGGTTCTAGCCTTAATATTATTAGATAATGCCTGGAAAATTTGATCTCGTACTCCAAAAAGCTGAACAAGCTTTGGCGTCTGGTATAGAAAAGGACAGGGTCGAAGAACAGGTTCTTGCTTACCTAGCCCAAGAGGGTGTGGGTAACTTCCGTAGCTTGGAAGAAGTAGAACGTGCCAATATTCAAGGTGTAGAAGAAACCGATACTGGCTGGAAAGGATTGGGTCGTGCCGCTATCCAGGGTGCTACATTCGGGCTTGGCGATGAACTAAGAGGTATCGGTGCCGCACTTGTGCCCGGAGGCGAAGGGTACAAGGAAGCACAGCAACGCTCCTTGGGTCGTGTTGAAGAGGTCAGGAGGCAACGTCCCGTAGCGTCTACCGTCGCAGAGTTAGCTGGAAGCTTACCGACATCACTTGCGCTGACTCGAGGCGCATCTATGATCGCACCGATAGGCAGAGGACTGCGATCCACTAGGGCACTCCCAAGAATGAACTTGCTATCCAAGGGTGGGCCTGCTCCTACGCTTGGTCGCGCTGGAACAATGGGACTCCTGGGTGCAGCAGAAGGTGCCGTCTATGGTGCGGGATCTGCTGAATCTGGAGATCGTTTAAGAGGTGCAGGGGTGGGTGCTGCTATTGGTGCGCCATTAGGTGGTGCAGCAGGGCTATTGCCAGGAGCGTCCCGTGCCGTTCGCAGAACAGCACAGGGTGCGAGAGCCCCCGCACACGCAGCGGAAGCTATTGATGTTGCTAGACGAGGAGGAGCGGAAGGACTTCCAGCACGGACCTCTGGCTCGTTCAGCCCGATTGAAGAAGCTAGGGCGGCATCTGAGGCCGCTAGAACAGGTTCCAAGGTCGTTACCGATGTACCAGAAACTCTTCCGACTCAGCCAGGATTTCTGAGGAGATTCTTTGAGTCTGGCGATGACTCACTCAAGCCTCTTCGTAACAGAGAGGCCACACAGCGCAAAGTTTTAGAAAGCCGTGTGGACGAAGCACAGGTAGGATATAGACAACTGGAAAAAGATTTTCCAACAGGCTGGAAAGGTACTACCGAATCAAAGGCCAATAATACGAGTCTCGCTGCATTGCTACGGAGGTTACAGAAAGACCCAGAATTCAGTTCCGTGTTCGGGGGTCGCATAGACAAGAGTCTTCCAAAAGGAAGCTCTGATATTCTTCGTAAACTAGCGAAAGATCTTACGGAAACATCTACTGGTACGGCGATTACATCACCCTCCCAGGTGACAAAGCTTGGTTTCAGAGAAGTGCAGATGCTTCGCAGAAACCTGAATGCACTTGGTGCTAAAAAAGATATTCCTGGTCTGCAAAGTTACGTCGATGATCTAACTGATCTGATGGAAAATACTTACGGAAAACGGTTTAAGAGTGTCAATGATGAGTGGGCAAGATCTTCTCAGGCCCGTGATGTATTTAATATCGGTACAGGTAAGCCAAAGAAATTCATCGGCGGTACAATCGCTGATTCTGGATTCTTCAATCAGGCAGAGTTGCGTACTGCCGAAGGATTGGAGGAAGCCGTAAGGAAACTTCGTTCTCAGCCTAGACTAGGCATAAGTGTTACAAAAGCAGAGAAAGATGTTCTTGAGCAGCAACTCAAGGATGGTATATGGGTAAAATTCCAAAGAGATCTATTAAGCTCCAATCGTGATAAAGCAAACAAGACGTTATCGAAGATAGAGCCTGAATGGCTTCGTCAGTTCTTCCCAGATGACAGGAAGGGCGAGCGTCTATTCCAAGAGGCGATGCGTGAGGTACGAAGTGCTACGCCATTTGGACAAAAGCATCGGAACCTCAGTAGAATCATGGGTGCAGTGGCACTCTTGGGTGGCGCACGGTGGGCATTTGGTGGTGGTGGTCCCGCTGGACTCTTAGAAGCAATTGCTCCGTAGTAGTGACTATCCTACAGATTCTGTCGGATGAACGTGGCAAACTGTCAGCCGCAAGAGCATTACTTGTAAGCTCGCTGTTGTTCACTGGTGCATTGATCCTTTTCGATATCGTACTCTGGGGTGATGTCAGCAATGCTATCTACGCACTACTCGGTACGGTCTTTACAGGCTTACTCGCGTGGGCTGCTGGTCCCAGGATCGCACAGTATCTGTTGCCACAGATCGGTGCAGTAGCGCAGGGTATCGGTGCTTCCCTTACCAAAGATCCACGCAGACCCGATCTCTTGGACAACGACTCAAGATTCCAAGAGCATGACGAGA
>Ga0310345_10006495_pt1 | contig 10211 bp, 12 predicted proteins | sample HC15DNA20500_MG_FD_204667 | JGI IMG/M metagenome (GOLD analysis project Ga0310345, IMG submission 204667) | Marine microbial communities from station ALOHA, North Pacific Subtropical Gyre - HC15-DNA-20-500_MG | ecosystem: Environmental > Aquatic > Marine > Oceanic | place: Pacific Ocean: North... | reverse complement strand
CTGGGCAAGTATCTCGCCTTCAGCCGCGTGCAGGAATCGGCCGCCGATGCCGCGGGCGCGCAATATCTTTCCGACGCAGGGATCACCGGGCGCGGATCGCTGGCGTTCTTCGAAACGCTGCTCAACCAGGAATACCGCTACGCCCGCAGCCAGAGCGACGAGGCGGGCTTCAACCGCACCCACCCGCTTTCGGGCGACCGCATCAGCCGCCTGCGCGAGGTCTATACGCGCGACCCGGCATGGGACACGCCGCCCGACCCGGAACTGGAGGCGCGCTTCCAGCGCGTGCGTGCAAAGCTGTTCGGCTATCTTTCCGAACCCGTGCGAACGCTGCGGACCTACCCTGTCACCGATGCAAGCGTGCCGGCGCGCTATGCGCGCGCCTATGCCTACCACAAGGATGCGCGGGTCGAGGCTGCACTGGCGGAGGCCGACGCGCTGATCGCGATCAATCCCGAGAACCCCTACTTCCTCGAACTGCGCGGGCAGGTGCTGCTCGAATCGGGGCGCCCCGACGAGGCATTGCCGGACCTGCGCAAGGCCAGCACGCTCAGCGGCAGCCAGCCGCTGATCGCATCGCTCTTCGGCCACGCGCTGATCGCGACCGAGGATGCGAGCCATTACGACGAAGCCGAACAGGTGCTGCGCGCGGCCGTAGCCAAGGACCGGCTCAATCCCTTCGCCTGGTATCAGCTGGGCGTGGTCTACGCCGCCAAGGGCGACATGCCGCGCGCACAGCTCGCCAGCGCGGAACAGCAGGTGATGACCCGCCGCTACATCGAGGCACTGCGCAATGCCCAGCGCGCCGAATCCGAACTGCCGGTGGGCTCTGCCGACTGGCTGCGCGCGCAGGACGTGCGCATGCAGGCGCAGGCCGCGCTCGAACGCGAACGCGAAGACAGCTAGGGGCCCCGCGACCATGAAAGATACCATCCTGCGCATCGTGGGCGTGTTCGCCCTTGCCCTGCTTGGCGGAGTGCTGGGCGCGGCGCTCTATCAGGCGACCGGGCTGGCCGACCGGCAGACGGAGGCCTTCCTGCTCGACAATCCGGACATGCTCCCGCGCATGGCAACCGAGCTGCAGGAACGCGAGACGCAGGCACGGCTGGCGAAGGCAGGCGACGAATGGCGCACACCCTTCCCCGGCGCGGTGCTCGGCAACCCGGAAGGCACGCGCACCCTGTTCGAATTCTCGGACTATAATTGCGGCTACTGCCGCCTCAGCCACGGCCATCTGGAACAGCTGATCGCGCAGGACCCGCAGCTGCGCGTGGTGATCAAGGAATGGCCCATCTTCGAAGGCAGCGAGGCTGCCGCGCGGCTGGCGCTGGCTGCCGCGAAGCAGGGCAGGTTCGCCGCCTTCCACCGCGCGCTGTTCGAACAGGAAACGGCCGATGCGGATGCGCTGGCACGCGCGGGCGAGGCCGCCGGGCTCGACATGGAACGGGCGCGAGCCGACGCAGAGGGCCAGGACGTGACGATGGAGCTCATGCGCAACGCGCTGCTGGCCGAGGAACTGGGCTTCACCGGGACGCCCGCATGGATCACCGGCAACACGATCCTGCACGGGGCGCAGGGTGTGGAGGCGCTGGCCACGGCGGTGGAAGCTGCGGCCGACAGCGCCGACGACGATTCGTGATCCGTCGCGCCATCCTGGCACTCGCGCTGGTTGCAGCGCCTGCGATGGCTCAGTCGGCAGCGCAGGATACGCCCGCGACCGCTGACCAGAGTACGTCCTCGGCTCAGCCACGCGCCCCGCTGCCCGCCGCGCTCGTCGCGTTTCGGGCGCAGGACGCGCGCGTTCTGTGGCTCGGCTATCGCCTGGCGACCAGCAATGTGGATTTCTGCGAGGATGTGACCGCCTCGGCCGGAATGCTGCTGCACGACATGGCCTCCTATGGCGAGGGGGACAAGCTGCGCGATCTTCTGCGGCTGGAAGGCGATGTGGGGGTACAGGCGCTGGTGCCCGATGGCCCGGCGATGCGCGCGGGGTTGCGGGTGGACGACACGGTGACCGCAATCGGCGACCTGCGGATCGGCGATATCCCGATGGCAGGGGCCAGGCCGTGGGCGCGGATCGAAGCCGTCCGGGCCGAGACCGAGCGTGTGCTGGCCGAAACCGGCGCCGTGTCCGTCGCCGTCCTGCGCGATGGGAAGCCGATGTCTTTCGATATCGTTGGATCACCCGCCTGCCGCAGCCGGTTCGAGATCGGCGAAGGCAGCAGTGCGGTGGCGGATGGGCACCGGGTGGTGATCGGCCCCGATTTTGCCGGGCTCGACTATCCCGACCCGCTGCTGGCCGCCGTGCTCGCGCATGAATTCGCGCATAACGTGCTCAAGCACCGCGCCTGGTTCGACGCCAATGGCGGTCGCCAGCAGAAGACCGTGCGCCTGACCGAGCGCGAGGCGGACAGGCTGATGCCCTGGCTGCTCGTGAACGCAGGCTTCGAACCTTCCGCGGCGAGCGCGTTCATGGAAACATGGGGGCCGCGGCATGGCGGATGGATATTCCGCAAGCGCACGCACGACGGCTGGGACGAGCGCCGCGATTTCATCGAGGCCGAGTTTCCGCTGATCGAATCGCTCGTCGCCGAAACGGGCAAGGCCGACTGGGCGGAGCATTTCCGGCGTGAGGACATGCCCTCCGATTAGGCGGCGGCTTCGTCCTCCATCGCCTTTGCGTAGGCGGAGGCAAGCGGCTTCGCCATCACCCGGCGCACCATCGGCTCGAAGAATTCCAGCGGCTCGCTCTCATACTCGGGATCGAATGCCGCCTGGTCGTACTTCTCGCAAAATTCTCGGCACGCCTCGAAATGCGGATGGTCGCGGAAGGCTTCGCGCGCGTTTTGATCCATGCCGAGGAAGTGGAAATAGTAATATCCCTGGAAGGCGCCGTGGTTCTGGCATATCCAGTGCAGTTCCTCGCTGACGAAGGGCTTGAGGATCGCGGCCGCCACTTCGGGGTGGTTGTAGCTGCCCAGCGTGTCGCCGATGTCGTGCAGCAGCGCCATCACGACATAGGGCTCGTCCCGGCCATCGCGGTGCGCGCGGGTCGCGGTCTGCAGCGAGTGCTCCAGCCGGCAGATCGGGAAACCGCCGAAATCGCCGTCCAGCAGCCTGAGATGGTCCAGCACCCGGTCGGGCAGGCCTTTGGCTAAGGCGCGGTATTCGCTGCCGATGATCGCCCAGTCCTGCGCGGTGCCTTCCTTCATCTCACGAAATTTGGCGCGCTCCTGCGCGGAATGCAGCGTGTCGGCGGGTTGCATATGTCCTCTCCTCTTGCGTGGAATGTAACCCATCGCAGATCGGCGCGCAAAAGTTTGGGCTTGCGCGCAAGCTTGCGCTAGACACGCCGGATGATGGCCGTGCTGCCCTCCCGCCCTGCACCCTTTTTCGCGAACAAGAACCGCGCGTTCTGGAACCTGCAATTCGCGGGCTGGGGCAGCGCGATGGTGCTGCGCAGCGTGCAGGGCCTGGCCAACGGGCAGGGCTTCGGCCTGCTGATGATCGTGTTCATCGCCACGGTCACGGGCTTTTCCTTCAGCCTCGTGCTCTCGGTAATCTACCGCAACCTGATCGGGCGCCCGCCGATCGTCACCTGGGGCTTCACGGCCATCGCGCTGGCCACCGCGCTCAGCCTCCAGGTGCTGATCGAAGCCTGGGTCGCGGGGCTGTACTATACCGACCGCGAAACCACGCTGACGCAGCTGTTCTTCCTGTATCTGGCGGTGGAGCTGCCGCTGCTGGGCGCGTGGACGGGACTGTATTACGCCATCAACTACTTCCTCCAGCTGGAAGAATCGATCGACCGGCTGGAACGGCTGGAAGCGCAGGCGACCAGCGCGCAGCTGGCCATGCTGCGGTACCAGCTGAACCCGCATTTCCTGTTCAACACGCTCAATTCGATCAGCACGCTGGTACTGCTCAAGGAAACCGAGCCCGCCAACGCGATGCTCACCCGCCTGTCGCGCTTCCTGCGGCACACGCTGGTGTCCGAACCCGGCGGCACGGTTACGGTGGCGCAGGAAGTGGAGACGCTGAAGCTCTATCTCGATATCGAACGCATGCGCTTCGAAGAGCGATTGCAGACCGAATTCGATATTTCGGAGGATGCTGCCGAAGCGATTCTGCCCTCGCTGCTGCTGCAGCCGCTGATCGAGAATGCGATCAAATATGCCGTTTCGCCGCTGGAGGACGGGGCGCGCATTTCGCTCTCGGCGCAGATTTCGGGCTCGCGCCTGCGGCTGGTTGTTTCGGACACGGGGCCGGGCCTGAAAAATCCTGTGGAATCGACGCGCACCTCGCTGCCGCAGAGCACCAGCCCCGATTCGACCGGCGTGGGGCTCGCCAATATTCGCGACAGGCTTGCGCAAGCCTATGGCAATAGACATCTTTTCGAAATCCGGTCTCCGGCAGAAGGCGGCTTCACCGTGGTGATCGAGATACCGTTCGAACGCGAAGGCGAGGAGGAGGAGGCGCTGCTGGTGCCACCGCCCGAATTGACCACCCATCCCTCGCTGCGCGAAGGTGTGCAGGACGGCAGGCTCGCGTCCGGGAAACAGGACGGCGCGCCGTCCGTTGAAAATTCGGCGTACCCCCGCGCCATGGGACAATAGATCATGACCATCAAAGCGATCATCGTGGACGACGAGAAACTCGCGATCCAGGGCCTGCAGCTGCGGCTGGAACCGTTCGAGGATGTGGAGGTGATCGACACCTGCTCCAACGGGCGCGAGGCGATCCGCAAGATCAAGACGCTGCGCCCCGACCTCGTCTTCCTCGACATCCAGATGCCCGGTTTCGACGGGTTCGGCGTGGTCCAGGGCGTGATGGATATCGAACCGCCGCTGTTCGTCTTCGTCACCGCCTACCAGGAACACGCGATCCGTGCCTTCCAGGCCAATGCGCTGCATTACCTGATGAAGCCGGTGGACGAGGACAAGCTGGCCGACGTGATCGAGCGTGTGCGCCAGCGCATGAACGAGAAGCGCGGCGCGGACGAGGCGGAAAAGCTGATGAACGTGCTCGCCGAAGTCGCCCCCGAAACGGCAGAGGAGCTGCAGGAAGGATCGGGCGACGGCGCCGACCGCTTCGAAAAGCTGCTCAACGTGAAGGACCGGGGCAAGATCTTCCGCGTCGAAGTCGATTCGATCGAACACATCGAGGCCGCGGGCGACTACATGTGCATCTATACCGGCGACAATTCGCTGATCCTGCGCGAGACGATGAAGGACCTCGAACGGCGGCTGGACCCGCGCAAGTTCCAGCGCGTGCACCGTTCCACCATCGTCAATCTCGACCAGGTGCGGCAGGTGAAGCCGCACACCAATGGCGAATGCTTCCTGGTGCTGGGCAGCGGTGCCGAAGTGAAGGTCTCGCGCAGCTACCGCGACGTGGTCGCGCGGTTCGTGCATTAAGTTCGCTTGCCCGAGCGGACGGAGACAGACTTGACCTTTACCCTGCCTGGCTTCGATCTTGACGCCTTCGTCCGCGAGACCCTGGCCGAAGACCTTGGCCAAGGTCTGCCGGGCGGCGGGCGCGACGTCACCTCCGAAGCGGTAATTCCCGCCGATGCGCGCTTCGCCGGGGTGATGGACAGCCGCGACCCGATCACCGTTGCAGGCCTGCCGATCGCCGCCGCCTTCTTCCGCGCGCTCGACCCCGATTGCACGATCGAGCATCTGGTCGAGGATGGTACGCGCGTCCCCGCAGGGACGGACCTGATGCGCCTCGAAGGCAAGGGCCGCGCAATGCTGACCGCGGAACGCGCCGCGCTCAACACCGTGCAGCACCTCTCGGGCATCGCAACGCTGGTGCGCTCCTATGTCGACGCGATGGACAACCCCGATTGTACCCTGCTCGATACGCGCAAGACCCTGCCGGGCCTGCGCCACCTTGAGAAATACGCCGTGCGCATGGGCGGCGGGAGCAATCACCGCATGGGGCTGTGGGATGCGGCGATGATCAAGGACAACCACGTCGCGGTCGCCGGATCGGTCGGCGAGGCCGTCCGCCGCGCGCGCGAGGCGGGCGTGGCCGAGATCATCTGCGAGGTCGACCGGATCGAACAGATCGAGCCTGCCCTTGCCGCCGGGGCCACGCGCCTGCTGCTCGACAACATGGAGCCTGCGGCCCTGCGCGAAGCCGTTGCGCTGGTGGCCGAACTCTCGGGGGGCCGCGTACCGACCGAGGCGAGCGGCGGCATCAACCTGGACACCATTGCCGCCAAGGCCGCGACCGGCGTCGACTTCGTGTCGGTCGGCAGGCTGACCCAGAGCGCCCCTGCGGCGGATATCGGGCTCGATTTCACCTCTCTGGGCTGACCGCGCTTGCAGGCAGGCGCGCGCTGCGCCACCCTGCGCGAGGCATGCAGGGGAGAGCACCGTGAAACCCAACTCCATCAAACTGTTCGACTATTTCTACCTCGGCTCGATCTTCCTCGGCTTTCTTGGATTTGCGACCGGATATTTCAGTGCCGGTGCGCCGGTAAGCTACGTGATCGCATATTTCGTGGGCGAGGTGATCCGGCTGATCCTGTGGTATCTGCTGAGCCGCAGGCGCAGCATCATCGCCAAGTGGATCATCGTGGCGCTGTTCCTTCTATCGCTGATCAGCGTGGGCGGACTGTTCGTGGGCAGCATGGCCCTGTCCGAGATTTATGCGCTGGCCGGTCTGGTCGCGCAGGCGGTGGCGGTGGGGCTGCTGTTCCGCAGCGACTCGATCCGCTGGCTCAACAGCAGGGACGCGGACGAGGCGCCGCCACGCTCCGATGCCTGAGCGATGCTGCGGATAGCGCTGGCACTGGCATCGGGTACAGCGCTGGCCAGCGGGGCGAGCGCCCAGAGCTACCAGTGCAACCAGCCGCGCAGCGTGCCCGTGCCGAAGATCGCACGCGACGGGCCGAGCCGGGCAATGCCGGTTACCGGCTACGTCCTGTCGCTCAGCTGGAGCCCGGAATTCTGCCGCACCCGCAGGGATTCGCCGCGCCACGCCCGGCAATGCTCGGGCCGCGCAGGCAGTTTCGGGCTGATCGTGCATGGGCTGTGGCCGCAGGGCGCCGGCAGAGGCGGGCGCAGCTGGCCGCAATGGTGCGCCGCGCGGCGCGCCCGGCCCAGCGGCGCGCAGCTCGCCCGGCAGATGTGCGTGCAGCCCTCCGCGCAGCTGGCCATGCGGCAATGGGCCAAGCACGGCTCCTGCCTCACCGATACGCCCGACCGCTATTTCCGCATCACCCGCATCCTGCACCGCTCGCTACGCTGGCCCGATCTCGACCGCCTGTCCCGCAAGGAAGGGCTGACGGCGGGCGATATCCGCATGGCGTGGATGCAGGCGAATCCCCACTGGCGGCGTGAGATGATCGCGGTGCAATTGAACGAGCGCGGCTGGCTGGAGGAGCTGCGGCTTTGCTACGGGCGCGACTGGATGCCGGCGGCGTGCAGGCGTTCCGCGCGCGGGGCGGCGGAAGATGCTCCGGCCAAGATATGGCGGGGACTTTGAGAACTACTTTTGCGCCGACTTCTCGCGCTTGTAGTCGTCCAGAATTGAATGGTCCTTGAGTAGATCGTGAATCGTCGATGACCGCAGCGATGCACGCCAGAGAGCTTTGGAGGAGAGTGCCTCCCTCAAGTTCGGCATAGGGCAGCCCAAGGCTTCCAGCTTAGCGAAGCGCCGTCTGTCCAAACGCCGGGAAGCTTGCAGCCCGTCCCATATCACCAGTGCCATATAGGCCATCGCGCATATGAATAACGGAAGCACTAACAGTTGCGGGGTCTGATAAAGACCCAGCATGTCTGGAATGAGGATGAGGATGAGCGGCAAAAAGCCTTTGGCTATCTCAAGTCTCTGCCATCGGCTGAAAGCGTTCGAGTCGCATCGAAAGCTGGAAGCAAGAACCGCCTTCTTTCGGATGGACCGTCGCCACCTGACCAGCGGATTAGCATCACCGGCGACCACGGAAAAACCCCCGCAGCAGCCCCGCCGCCGCCTCCTCCCCCATGCCCGAATAGACTTCGGGCCGATGATGGCATTGCGGATACTCGAACACGCGCGCGCCGTGCGCCACCGCGCCGCCCTTGGGATCGGGCGCGGCGTAATAGAGCCGCGCGATTCGCGCGTGGGCGATCGCACCGGCGCACATCGCGCAGGGCTCCAGCGTCACCCACAGGTCGCAGCCTTCGAGTCGCTCCTGCCCCAGTGCCTCCGCCGCGCGCCGCAGCGCGAGAATCTCGGCATGGGCGGTCGGATCAGCCAGCGTGCGCGGGGCATTATGCGCGCTCGCGATCACCGCGCCATCGCGCACGACCACCGCGCCCACCGGCACCTCGCCCGCTTTGGCGGCCAGCTGCGCCTGCGCCAGAGCGGCTTGCATGGGATCGGGCAAAGGCCATCGCGTCATCGTGATATGTGCGCTATAAGCCCCTTGTCGGGTCGGCAAGCGCCACTATCGGTTGTTGACGATTCGCATATTGGCCGCTAAGCGCGGCGACTTTCCGGCACAGACCGATCACCTTTTTTAAGAAGAGATAAGCCATGTCGCGCATCTGCGAACTGACCGGCAAGGGTCGCCAGGTAGGCAACAATGTCAGCCACGCGAACAACAAGACCAAGCGCGTGTTTCTGCCCAACCTGCAGAACGTCACGCTGCTGAGCGAGAAGCTGGACCGCAGCTTCAAGTTCCGCGTCTCCACGCAGGGTCTGCGTTCGGTCGAGCACAATGGCGGGCTGGACAACTGGCTGCTCAAGACCAAGGACGAAAAGCTCTCCGCGCGCGCCCTCAAGGTGAAGCGCGAGCTGAAGAAGGCCGCCGCCGCTCCGGCAGCCTGAGCCCTCACCGGGTTTCACCCCTGGATACGAACCGGGCGCGTTCGCAGTTCGCTGCGATCGCGCCCGTCGTTCGTGTGCGGTCCGCTTTCGTCGCTGTCCTACATGCTGCGCCCGCGCTAGCTTGCGCGCGGCTCTTTCAAACCGTCGATACCCCGCGGGATTCACCCTCTTCGTGAGCGTGGATTTTCAGCCCTTGGACACTGTGTCAGGTGTGTCAGGGCTCAGTCCGGCATCGGTCCCAGAAACAGCAGCGGGTCGAGCCGCGAAGCGCGCCATTTGAGGCTCCAGTGCAGGTGCGGGCCGGTCGCGCGGCCGGTCGCGCCGATCGTGCCGAGATACTGCCCCTGCCGCACGCGCTGGCCCTCGCGCACCACGATCGTCGCCGAATGCAGGAAGGCGCTGTTCAGTCCCATCCCGTGGTCGATCATCAGCAGGTTACCCTCCAGCGTGAAGGGATCCTGCGCGACCAGCGTCACCACGCCGTCCGCCGGGGCCTTGTAGGGCGTGCCCGTGGGCTGCGCGATGTCGAGCCCCGAATGATAGGGGCCGGGCTTGCCCTGATAGACGCGCTGCGAGCCGAATCGCCCCGAAATGCGCCCCGTGGCGGGCCAGATGAAATCCTGCCGCCAGCCTTCCGCCCCGGTCTCCTGCGCGCGCGCGGCAACGATCTGCGCGATCTCGCCCTCGCGCAGACGCCGGAACTCCGCGCTGCTGCGGCCCGCGCGATAGGGCACGTTCACATATTCGAGGTCCCAGTCGCGCGGCGCGATGGTGAGTTCGCTGGTGACGGTCCGGCCATCTTCCAGAGTGGCCACCAGCGCGGCCCGGGGGCCCTGGTCACGGCCGAAGGCAGCGAAGAAACGACCATCGTCGTCGAAGCCGATTTCCTGCCCTTCCAGACGGGCGCTGCGCGTGTTCGAGGGGACCTTCCCGCGAATCCAGCCGCCCTGCTCCAGCTCGCCGTCATAGGTGAAGGTCGTGCGCGCGGTCACGGGTGCAGGCGGTGGCACGCGGATAATCGCAGTTGGCGCTGGCGCGGTGGCCTGCGGCAGCGGCTGGGCCACCTCGCGCAGGGGCTCGCCACCAGCCGCGCCGCTCGTGCAACTGCCGAGCGCCATCAGGACCGCGATCGATCCGGCCCCCGTCTTTGCCAGACGCAGATTCACGCCTGACCAGTCAGGCGGCGGGTCGCAATCTCGCAGCTGGCATAGGCTTCCTGGTGCTCCGCGCTCCAGTAGCGCAGGGCTTCGAGCTCGATCGGTTCGCCCGTCACCGCGCAGGGCACGTAACGGCCCGCGCGGATCACGCGGAAGGAATTGGGGCCGAACTGAAGCTTGGCGGGCTGATCGCTGGAAGTGGTAAGCATGCGGGCGATATAGCAATCCTGC
>Ga0310345_10006494_pt1 | contig 10212 bp, 10 predicted proteins | sample HC15DNA20500_MG_FD_204667 | JGI IMG/M metagenome (GOLD analysis project Ga0310345, IMG submission 204667) | Marine microbial communities from station ALOHA, North Pacific Subtropical Gyre - HC15-DNA-20-500_MG | ecosystem: Environmental > Aquatic > Marine > Oceanic | place: Pacific Ocean: North... | reverse complement strand
CATAACGAGCCCGGTGGCTCTCTGACTCGGGCCTAAACGGGCGCTTTGCCAGATCAACAGCTCCCGAGGCTATATCAGCCCACCCTTCCGCAGCCGACAGTGTTGCCTCCGGAAAGACTGCCATTGCCTTCATCGGATCCTCCTTGAACTCGTCCGGTATCTCCTTGGCCCCCTCGTAGAGATAGCCAAAAGCCTCCTTGGATCCTTCCGGTAGGGTGACGGTCAGCCAGTGCCAAAAGCCGTCCCTACCCTCTTCCCGCTCTTGATCCTCCCACTCCCTAAATCCTTCGTAGGTAAAAATGCCATCCTTATACTTGGGAAGGCCGTCACGGGTAATCTCCTCTCCCACCCAGCCGGTAGTGCCGGCGTCATAACTTGAAGGTGGCGAGATGACAACATTGCCCTCTTCATCCTCTTTCCACTGATCCTCCGGAATCTCCTCACCAATAAAACCCAGCGGAATCTCCTCACCGATATGCCCCTTTTCAGCAACCTCCCCGATCTCCACAAAGGGGCCAGTACCGTAGTCTGTCCTTTTGAGTTGCTGGGGCATTACGGTTGTTGCGGTGGGCTTGCTTGGTTGAGGTTCCTTATTGCCGCCTTTATGTCCACCAACTCGGAGTTAAGCTGATCCTTTCGCTCGGTTGAAAAGAGGCTCCCCTTGTAGAGCTTCAGCTCGTCCTCAATGTCTTTCTGCTTAGCAGTCAAATCGTCAAGGCTTTGCGTCATACTCGCTTGAGAAGGCTGCTCATCTATCTTCTTGTTGACAGCCTCGGCGGCTGGGATTGCCATCATCTTGTAGCCGTTGGGCTTTGACTCGTCCCTAACCTTGACCGCTGCCGGAAGCTTCTCGCCTTTTCTTACCAGATCCTCAACATAAGCCTCAGCCTCGGCTTTGTTCAAGAACGGGCCAATACTCTTTGGCACTACCGTACTGATATGCGGCTTTGTGGCTGGATCAATAGAAATAAGAGGGCTCTCAATTTGACCGAGTAGGTTGCCATAAAAACGATCTACATCCCCTACTCTGGTTCCCAGAATGTTCTTGGCATCCTTTGTGTAGGTTCCAATCGTTGAGATAGCTTGATCCTTCTTGCCGTCAACTGCGTCTTGAGCCGCATCAATAAACGAGTCACGAAGTTCCTTGGAAAGAAGGGCTCCCCCAATGATCTTGTTGTTCAACTCCCGAATTGGCTCAATCACTCCACCAGCATTCTGGGCTGTGGCAAACTCTCCCTCTCTCACAACAGACTGAGGATCCAGCGCCTTCATAAAGCTGAAGATAATAGCTATGTCAGTGGCTCCCCCTAGTTCTCTGTTCTCGGAAACGGCCCGATTCACCAGCGTCTTGATCTGGTCAAAGTTCTGCCGCGCTTCAATGTACTGCGTGACAGTCTTTTCCTTTTTGAGCTTCTCCAGTGATCCGGTAACATAATCCCGATCATCATTGGTCATCCCGTAAAGGGCCATCTGAGTGGAGTACGGCATCTTTGCCTTGGCTCTTGCCTCGGCAAAGCGTTCTTGCTCGTAGTACCACTTGCTGATTGCCCCCGTCTGTTCCGGGGTTAAATTCTCATAATCCACATTACCGTTGGGCGTCTTGGGCAGCTTCAACGCCAAAGCCTCAAGCGGCTTCTTCAAAACAAAGTCGCTAGTGATCTTTGACAGAGCTATGTCGTTGGTGATTGTCGAAGAGAAGCCGTTGTAGGCATCCAACATCTTCAAATCCCCCATCAGCCTGTCCACGTTAGGCTTGAACTGGCTGACCCCAAACAGATTCTTGTTGAATGTGTCCTTGATTGCATCACCAGCGTCCGGGCTTCCTATGTCCGGAATATTCTTCAGATCCGCGTAAACCTTATCCGTTGCATCGTCCGAAGTTATCCTTCTATCTCGCTCCCGTTGCTTGGCATCATTCGCAAACTCCAAAGCCAGCTTCTCAGCGTCCAGTTTGCCTCTGCGTATTGAGCCCTCTATTGCATCGGGTACAATCTTGGAACCAACTTGAAAAGCCCCTAGAAAAGTTTTTCCGCTCATTCCCATAACGTTATTTCCCTCCGCCTTTGCCGGAACTCATTCCGCTCATCATCCCCGTGCCAAAGCTTCCGAGAAGGGTGGACATTCCCCCGGTCATTGCTCCCATACCAAGACCGGCCACTGCTCCCAGCATATCCCCGGCCATAGAGCTCTGCTGCATATAGTCTTGAAATTGATTATTGTAGACGTTGGCAGCCAGCCCCAGAGATCTGGCTCCGGCGTTTGGATCCAGACCTATGCCGCTACGAACCCCCATCGGGTTGAAGCCAGCAGCTCCTTGCTGAGCGCCGGCTATCTGCCCAAACTGGGCCACCGGAGTCGCTCCACTCAGATAACTGGCTGCATTGGCCAGCCGTTGCTGTCTCAGCCTAAAGGCAGCGTTGCCCACCTCAAAAGCCTCCTCAGCAGCCGGCGCTGCTCCAAACACATTGCCCCGTGCGTACTGTGCCGCTCTGGTGGCTTGCTGCACCTCTTCCCTCATACCGGGAGCCAGCTTGTAACCACTCTCCACATCCTCAAGAGCCGCTTCTCCAAGCGCATCCCTTACCTTCCTAAATTGTGGATCAGCCAGCTCCAGCTCCTTCAGTCGTTGCTTAACAAAGTCAGCTCCGTATTTCTCTTGAACAGAGAGCATCGCTTGAGCCATCCGGTCAGCCGATTCCTCGGCAAACTCAAGATCCTTCCGGCTCATATCAGTGTCGCCAAAGCCGGTGAAGTCCACCGTCTGCTCTTTGCCGTCCATATCGGTGTATGTGACCTTCGTGCCTTGGCGTGCTGCCGCCTCGATCAGTTTCCTAATCGGCAAACTTTCAATATCCGCCTCGATCCCCTCACGGTGGGCAGCACCGTAGTCAGGCGGCTTCGGGGGTTTTGAGCTGTAGAGTCCCATTGTCTAAAATTCCTCCTTTATGAATAATTCTCTTACTTTCAAACTGATCTTCTCCAAATAGTCCCTTCCCCCAACCAAATGGGCCACCATTAGACCCAGCTCGGTGAGGGTGTCCCGAATCACAAGCGCATACGTTCGCTTGACTCCTTCAGCACCTTCCCAGTTATTTGCATCCTTCCAAGCGTTCAAAGAAACTAAATGCAGCGGAAGGAGGCTGTGCCGGTTGGACACAAAAAACGGGTTGTCCGGTAATTCCACCAAAAGCAGATGTGCCAGATCGTAAGTGTCCTCTCCCTTCCACTTGTCTTTTTCATCAAATAAATCATCAATCAACCGGGCTGATCTGCAAATAATATTCAAATAGAGATGTGCCTCCCGGTTTCCCCCGGCACACAGTTTAACAGCCTCAGCGACTCTCTGATCATAGTCGCTCACAGATCCGCCTCCATCGTGTCCATAAAGCCCCCGGCGTGAATGCTCCTCAACGCAACGTACTTGCTGCTACCGGTATCGCCGGTACTTTGCTCAATCCTAAACTGTAACTCTCGAAAGGGATCGTACTGGGTAAGGCTATACCGGAACCGCCTCACCTTGGCGGCTGAAAGGGTAAAGGGCAGAGTGGTCGCACTGGTTCCAACCACAGCCTCCTCGTTGTCCACCAGCGCGGCATCATAGAGCGTGCCGTAAATTGTCGTTGCCCCAATAGCAGCCAAGGCGCTTAGCGAAAGCCTTCCGCCTCCGCTGAAGAATAAAGTCTGTCCACTGCTCAATGCTATTGGCAAAGAATCCACCGCTATGCCGCTTGATGTGTAGTCTCCAATCGCATAGCCGGCTCCATTGTCAACTGTCACTGTGCCGGTTGTGGCCAGTGAAATCGTTCCCACTCCCGTGACCAGATCCGTAACCAAGCGGGCGGCATCGTCTCCGTCCAGCACCGGGATGATGTCCACCTTGGCGTTGCTTCTATCAAATTCCCACTCCACAAACTCGGGGCTCTTCGGGCTCAACTGGTCGCCAAAGGTCATCCCCCTCGTCAACGCTTGCCAAGCTGTGTCCCGATAGTTGCTGCCATCAAAATTGTCTTGATAATCTGTTGCCACCGCGTTCTCTGGGCTGACATAATCCCGAAACTCCAGCGGGTTGCCCACCTTGTCCAGCGTCAGCAGCTTCTCGGCATAGCCGTTAAAGGCGCTCACACAGAAATCCGTTGGCTTGATGTTGTAACTGGCATTCCCTTGCCAGTAACCAATCCAGCTAGAAGTGTTTGCCGAATAAACAAGACAACAGTTGTTTTCTGTGCTGGAAAGAATTGGGACACTGATCAGCAGCAAGCCGTTCCAGAATGTTGCCGTGGCCTTCTGCACTGCCGCATTCCAGTTGATCGAGTCAATCAAATCTTGAATCGGGTAGGAGATCACACCGGACTGCTCAGCCACCATCTCCTCCGCCATCGTCCTCTTGAGGCTTCTCACCCCGTCTCTGGCGAGAAACAGAAGATCCTCACCGACTTGGGCAATGGCCCGGTGACTGACTGCCCCCGAAAGATTCGATACTTGGCGAATGTTAAACGAACTGGTGGCGTTGCCGGCTGAAGCCGCCGCTGCTGTCAACGGGTTGGTGTCCACCAAGTAAATGCTGTTCTCACAGAACACAACCACATTGAAGCCCACCCAGCTATACATCCCGGTCACTGTCTCGGCTCCCGTGCCAACCTTAAACGGGTTGATAGTGGTTGCCCCCAAGGTGAACAAGGTGCTCGTAGCCGCCAAGTCCGGTAAAATTGTGCTTACAAAAATCTGGTTGCCGCTTGGATCATAGGCAAACACTCTGCCAGCGTTGGCCACCAGATACTTTGAGTTAGCCGGGAAGGTTGTGTCTGTTGAGTCTGTCTTTACCCAAGCCCCCCCGGAATACTTGAGCTCAAAGATCTTTGTGGTTGTCGTGTCGCTGCTCCAGTACATCTTGTCGGCCACTTGACACATATAGGCCGGGTTGGTTGCTGAGCTGAGCTTGCTGGCTGCTACTGCGATTGCCGTAACCGTGCCGCTTGCGGTTATCTCGTAGATCGAACTGTTGACGGCAGCAATCACCCTCTCCCGAGAGTCGGAATCAAAGAAGTGAATCGCTTGGACGTTGGTGCTTGAGGTTGTGCTGCCCAGCAGATTGGCGAAGCGGTGGAAACCTCTCCGGGTCTTTAACACACCGGAGATCTCCGGGCTCATATCCTTGATGAGCTCCGCTTGTGACTCGTTTAGAAGGTTCTCCCGAAAGTTGGAGACTTGGCCACCAATGAATGAGGCTTGCCGGTCATACAGCAGTATGTCATCAACGGCATCATTGAAATAGACCGGCATAGTTAAAATCCAAAGTCATTGCGAGTGTAGCCCACTGTGTAGTTGTCCGGCACGATCCTCATTATCTTGGCCGTCTGGTTCGTTTCCGCATCCCGCGCCACAGTCAAAAGTCTGTCGCCTTCTCCCGTCTCAAGCTGGGCTTTCCCGTACTGCCGCTGCCTCTTCAGCATATCGGCTGTGCCGTACTTGATCAGTGCATTGTCTATGCCGCTGATCATCGGTGCGTCTGTGTCAGAAACCAGTGGCCGGATCTTCTGCTTGCCCAAGATCACCAACTGAACCGGGCCGGTGGCATCATACTCTGGCCGGCGGTACAGCTTCACCCTCTGGAACTCCGCCTTTGTCTCCCAACTGTACCAGTAGAATTTATCGTATCCGGTGATGTTCTTGACCGTCACAGTGTCCGTTGTAGCCTCTTTTGAGAGCGAAGTGATCTCTGAGTAGCTTTCAAAGCTGGAGTTGACTGACGGGCTTGCTGCGAGCGTTAAAGTCTCCTTGTAGATCCTAGTGGGATCCCCCAGCAGCCGGCCAACTATCTCGACCTTCTTCCCAGCATCATCCGCATCGGCCAGATCAAAAAATAGATTGCCGTTAAGGAGATCAAAGTTGATACCCACAGAAGATATAGGAGAAAAGCCGCTGGCAGTGCCAGACTCCGTAAGAGCACTCGGATCCACCATATACTGCGTGATGATATCCTCCGGCCTAAGCTCTTGATCGTCTGCCGTAATCGCCAGAACTTGAGCGATTGATTGGGGGAGAATAAGCTCATCATTATAACCCGTTGCGTATGCCGTTGCTGTTGCCCCAGTGCCGGCCCCACCGGTAAAGATCACAGTGGGATTGTCCTCGTAGCCACTGCCGCTCTTGGTGAGGAGGATCTCCCCCACCGTGCCGTTAAACAGCTTGGCCGTGGCTGTTGGAGCCACATAGCCGGCTGCCCCGGCTGAGAAAGTGATTGCGGGGGCTGATGTGTAGCCGGATCCGCCTCCAGTGACCTCAATGTGGGTTACTCGCCCGTCCGGCTCCATTGTTACCCTCTCAACGATTAGACTTTCTCGCCAGAGAGCTGAGTCGTAGATCAGTTGGTGATGCTGACGGACATACTCCTTGCACCTAGTCACACTCGTCGAATCGGTCTTGCCGATAAGGTTACAGACGTATGTGGCTATTTCGGAGAGTGTCACGATCCTAATCCAAAAACCATAAGCTGAAAATAGGCAACATTTGGAAAAACGCTAGTCTCGGCGGCAGTTGTAAAAGTAAAGTGAGCAACATTTTTAGACCCCACTATTGTTCCAACTGTAGCCGCATTTTTGCTATCTGCGGCGTGCCATCCGTTACCAATCACAATGTAGTTTGTGTTTGGCATCGGAGTTGTAAAATAAACTTTATAGGTTCCAACGCCTGTCTGCTGTACCCCTCCCGTTGTGGTTGTTGTGCCGTCCGTTGTGTGATCTCCGACTGCTATGTTAAACGCTGCCGAAGTTACCGCTGTGACTTGTCCCGCTGCCGGAACATCATTCTCATCCGCTATGTTAGAGGTAAAATTGCACCAAGCCTTTGCCAGCATCGAAGAACTCTGGTTAACCGTCAAAACATCAGCGTCAACTGTGCCGACTGTGGAGGGATCAATCGCCCTCTGCGTTGTCGCCAGCCTTACCACTCCGCTTGTTGTGGTCAGTGCCGGCAAACTCTGGATCAGTTTCTTCGGGGAAATCTGCTTGAGGAGTGAAGTCGGTGAGTCGTCATAAATCAAAAGACGATCATCATCATCATCCACATCTGTGGCAGCCGCCACCGCATCCCAATCAGTAATTGCGGCAGTGTGCAGCTCTAACTTTGTGGCCGTGCTGTCAGTGGCGTCTACATCACTAACATCCACCATCTTGAACTGGGGAGCCGTCAGCGCGTTGATACTGTCGCTTGTACCCATCAGTATCTTGCTGGTTCCGTTGGCTCCTCCCCCAATCATCGCCAGATCAGTCGGATCCGCTGAGCCATTGGTGGCATTGACCTTCACCGTCTGGCTGCCCATATTGTTCAGCTTGGTGTTGTCAATGGCGTTGTCCCGTATCGTGCTCGTAGTGACCGGCTGAGGAGCGGATGTGCTGATCTTGTCAGCCGTTACGGAATTAGTTCCCAGCTCAGTCGAACCTATCGAGCCAGCCGTCACCGTGGCGTTGTCCACCAAGTTATTCAGACCGCTGGCTGTTACCGTGTCGCCAGTGGTAAATGTCGTGCCTTTGGTGAGAAAGGTTCCCATAAGACTAAGCCTTCTTGATTACTCGCTTCTTTGGAGCCGGCGCTGGCGTGCTGGCAGCCACAACAGCAGCCTCAGCAGCCGTTTGGCTCTTGGCCACCCCGTGACGCAGAAAGATTGCCAGAATCGCCGTGACGGCTATCTGGAAGCCCTCTGCGAGCGTTGCCTCATTCGTTGCCACGGCTGCCACCGCAGCGATGCAGCTTGATATGGCTGCCCACACTGTTTTTGAGCGTAGCATTGTACTTAATCCTTTTCAGTCTTGTGCTCTGTCTTTTCGATAGAGCCCAGTTTTAGCTCCACCTTTGCCTTCTCCTTGCCAGCCGATAGCGTGAGGCTTGGGAAAGGCAGATCGAGAGCCAGATAAGGGATCTTGAAGCTCAGCCCGTCCGGACTGATGCCGGCATCCGGCATCACACCGGCCTTGGCTCCCAAGCAAAGGCTTGGCAGCTTCCAAGAAATCTTTTGGCCAAACAAGGTGAAGTTGGGCTTTGGCTTCCAGCCGCCACCAAACAGATCACCAGCTCCAGCGTTTGCCGTTACAAACAGCAACGCTCCAATCAGTATAATTGTCTTTTTCATTTCCGATCCAACAACTGAATGCACTTTAAAATTATATAAAAAAGGCTGGCACAACTAATGCCCACCTTTAAAGCCAGATCAATGTCCACAAGCCAGTTTCCGAGTCCGGTTATTGAGGCAAAAGCCACTTTGCAGTCATCCAGCCAGCTCATCGCTTAATCAGATGCCTCTTCAGTCTCTTCGGCTTCTTCCTCGACCTCTTCGACCTCTTCCTCGACTTCAGCCGCCGGTTGTTCAACCACAATAACTGTGTCATCACGCTCAAGCCCAAGCTGGGCCAACGCTAGGCCGGCAATGTAATCCGCATCACTCGGAGCCGCGCCGGGAACCCATCCAGACCAAGCTGCACCGGATACCAATAAGAGCGTCGAGACGATGGGGTTGTTGCCCCACACATCATCACCCTCTGCGTTGGTGTACTTGCCCCACCCAACCACGTTGAATTGCATATTAAACTCAGCCGCGCTGTTTAGGCTAATCGCTAATTTCGAGACGTTAAGCCCCGCCTTCGGTTTTGTGTTTACTTCAATCATACCAAAATTATTCTGCCGTATCTTTCCACGGCATTTTCTCAACCACACTCTCGGGGCGGACAACTACTGTCTCGCTGGTTTCCTCCACCGCTTCAACCGCCGGAGTGATCTCGTATTCCTCGGTCACCGGAACCGTTGTCATTCCAATTTCCTCCCCGGCCTCATCGAATAGCGGCACTTCTTTGGTCTCGGGAACCGACTTTGTGACGGTTTCAGTCACCGTCTTTTGCACCATCCTCCCGTCAACCTCCTCAATGACCGTCTTGGAAACTTCCTCCTCGACCTCGGTCATCTTGGGCCGCTCGCCCATCACCGCATCAGCGGCTTCAACGGCTGGCGTTACGATGCGTTCCTCGGTGATTTCCTCCAGCTTGCACCCCGAACTTATCCACTCGTCCCACTTCTCCAATGTCGGAAACTGGATGTTGCGCCCATAGACTTGGTACAAGATGTTGTTCAGCCACTTGAACTCGTTCGCGTCACAATGCGCTTGTAGTTCCTCGCCTTCCAGAATCGGCGTGTTGGCGTCAAACCCATACGAATCATCGCCGTGCGTGATTGTCACCAACACACGCTGCATCGTGTCATCTATTGGAATTGTTTTCGTAATCTCCATTTTCAAATCCTCCTAGCGCAATTCAACAGAAAGTACATTTTGGTAAAGGCCCGATAATGTTGCACCCGCCTCTGAGACCTCTTGGTAAATGTCGCCATTTGAGTCGCAAGCAACTCTGCCCGTGGAATTTTGGTAAATATTGTTCACCTTCGGATTACACGTTAGTGTGAAGTTAGTTGCACTTGGCCCCCACCAAGCTCCTTGATTAGAAGTGATTGAACTGTTCAACTGCTCTACAAACATATAAACCGCCTTACAACCTTTCGGAATCTTGCCACTCGAAAGTGCCTCAAGATTCAAAGTCTTGTCATCAGCAGCGGCGAGTGAAACATTATTTTGAGTTTGAATAGTCGTCTCACAATTCACAATCTCCCCCATCGGTCTGCTATAATTCCCCGAGCCGATTGCGCTGCCGAATACAAGCATCGGTTGGGAGATGTAGGCGGTCTTGGTATCGACTGCGAGGTGTATTGCAAACATCACACTAGACGGTGACGCATCTACTGTTGAAGTCACCTCCAACCATTCCCAAGCGTTGCCGCCGGTATGGTAACTTGAATAAACGTTAGTATCGCCATTGTAAAATCGGAGTCTTGCGTGGCTTGCTGTGTCGGTCTTTATCCATACACCAAGCGTTACGTTGCGACCGGCGAATCTTTGGATTTCCTCCACTTTTGTTGTGCCAGTATCTTTGAGGTACAGATATTCGGTGGCAGCGGTGTTGGTTGCTTTGACAGCGTAGAACGAACCGTCTTTCGTGTAAGTGCCGCCATCGTTGTGTTGTCGCCAAATATCCAAGTTGACCGATTTGGTCATCGTGTCTGGCCCAAGCGCATCAGCCGCCACGCACCCCGGCACGACTTCTGTGACTACGAATGTGCAACTGTAATTGGTTGCACCATCGGTCTGTAACCAAATGTAATTGCCATTATCGCCGG
>Ga0310345_10006491_pt1 | contig 10214 bp, 7 predicted proteins | sample HC15DNA20500_MG_FD_204667 | JGI IMG/M metagenome (GOLD analysis project Ga0310345, IMG submission 204667) | Marine microbial communities from station ALOHA, North Pacific Subtropical Gyre - HC15-DNA-20-500_MG | ecosystem: Environmental > Aquatic > Marine > Oceanic | place: Pacific Ocean: North... | reverse complement strand
AACAAGGCAGTGATCGTAACCGGCGCCAGCAGCGGTATTGGTGAGGCGGCAGCCAGGCTTTTTGCCGGGTCGGGCGCGCGTTTGGTGCTCGGCGCGCGGCGACGGGATCGGCTTGAGGTCCTGGCCGAAGAAATTCGTTCGGCCGGGGGACAAGCGGTGGTCGTGCCGGGAGATGTGGCAGACGAGGCCTACGCTGCCGAACTGGTCGAGACGAGCAAACGGGAGTTTGGAAGTGTGGACGCTGCATTTAACAATGCGGGCATCACAGGCGAGCTTGGACCCATTCCCGAAATGGAAACCAGCAATTGGCGCGACGTTCTCAATATCAATCTGGACAGCGCGTTCTTCGCGTCGAAGTACCAGATCCCGGCAATGAAGGAGTGCGGCGGGGGATCAATCGTGTTCACTTCATCCTTCGTAGGCCACACTATCGGACTCCCGGGGATGGGAGCCTATGCGGCCGCCAAGGCAGGAATTATAGGACTTACGCAAGTGTTGGCGGCCGAGCACGGGCCGGAAGGCATCCGCGTCAATGCGATACTTCCGGGAGGCACCATGACGGAGATGGCTGGTGAAGACGCAGATTTTCACGCCCATGTTCGCAGTCTGCACGCGTTGAAGAGGATGGCGGACCCAAGCGAGATCGCGAATGCAGCGCAGTTCCTGATCTCGCCCCTGTCGAGTTTCGTCACCGGCTCGGCAATGCTGGTGGATGGCGGCAACTCGATCAACAAGACCTAGGCACGCAGTTTGAGGCAGCTTCCCTGCAGGAAATTCGCGAACACCAACTATCGGCCATCAGCTGTCGAGGAACGAACGCAGCTTGCGGCTCCTAGACGGGTGTTATTTTGCCAATAACGGCTCGCAAGCGGAATTGGCCGCCCTTCGGCTGTGGCTACAGGTAAGAGTAGACCTTCTTCCTCCACCTGTGCATTAGGCAGTAACTTCCAACGCGGCTACATCCGGATAAACATGGTGGATGAATCTGGACATGGCGTGCCGTTTCGGGAGACCCAACGCGTACTCCGCAAACCTGTAAGCCGTCCGCCATTCGGCGGCCGTCCGCGGGCCGCTCATTTCCGCATCGTTGAGGAAGCCGACCATGAGCAGGTGCGCGTCCACACCGCTCTCCCGAAGGAAATGCAGATGCGCGATACGATTGGCATATTGGTAGAAGACTTGCGCCCAATCCGTACCGTCATTCGCATCTAGTGCGGTGCGGGTTGAAGAGAGAGCCAGAGCGATCTTTTGGCGTGAAACTTCGCTGGCACCGCTGGCAGGAGTCAGGAACTCTTCCAGATGGGCTTTCGCCTCAACAAGCACGACACGGTCGCCGTACCGGCCCAGCGCATCCCATTGGGGGCCTCGGGCAGGCCAGAACTCGCGCAGTGCGTTTTTTAGGTGACCGAGTCGCAGGCGCTCCAGAAACGCGCCGTCACGGTATTCCGCATAGTCGTCGTCAGCGAGTGGAGAAAGCCACTCGACATTACCGATCTTTGGGCAATGCAACAATTCCGGCCGCCGATTGACTGCGATCTGCAACCATTTCAGGCTACCGCGTTTGCCTTCGGGCTGAACGACGCGCAATGCAGGCTAGCTGTCGAGGAACGAACGCAGCTTGCGGCTCCTAGACGGGTGTTTGAGCTTGCGCAGCGCCTTTGCTTCGATCTGGCGGATGCGTTCACGCGTCACCGAGAATTGCTGGCCGACTTCCTCCAGCGTGTGGTCGGTATTCATGCCGATGCCGAAACGCATGCGCAGCACGCGTTCCTCGCGCGGCGTCAGTGACGCCAGCACGCGGGTTGTCGTCTCGCGCAGGTTCGCCTGAATGGCCGCATCGATAGGCAGGATGGCATTCTTGTCCTCGATGAAGTCGCCGAGATGGGAATCTTCCTCGTCGCCGATCGGTGTTTCGAGGCTGATCGGCTCCTTGGCGATCTTGAGCACCTTGCGCACCTTCTCGAGCGGCATGGCGAGTTTCTCGGCCAGTTCCTCCGGCGTCGGCTCGCGGCCAATCTCGTGCAGCATCTGGCGCGAGGTTCGCACGATCTTGTTGATCGTCTCGATCATGTGGACCGGAATGCGGATGGTGCGCGCCTGATCGGCGATGGAGCGGGTGATGGCCTGTCTGATCCACCAGGTGGCATAGGTGGAGAACTTGTAGCCGCGGCGGTATTCGAATTTGTCGACCGCCTTCATCAGGCCGATGTTGCCTTCCTGGATCAGATCCAGGAATTGCAGACCGCGATTGGTGTATTTCTTGGCAATGGAGATCACCAGCCGCAGATTGGCCTCGACCATTTCCTTTTTGGCCTGACGGGCCTCGCGCTCGCCCTTTTGCACCTTGTGGACGATGCGGCGGAACTCGGTCGGTTCCAGACCGGTTTCGGAAGCGAGCTGCTGGATATCGGAGCGCAGACCCTTGATGACCTTGGATTCGCCCTTGTTAAAATCTTTCCAGCCCTTGGCCGAAAGATTGGCGATGCGGCGGATCCAGTTGGGATCGAGTTCGGAGCCGAAATACTCTTTCAGGAAATCCTCGCGCGCCACACCGTAGGATTCGGCGAGCCGCAGCAACTTTCCTTCCATGCCGACGAGACGCTTGTTGATGGTGTAGAGTTGTTCGACCAGCGCGTCGATACGGTTCTGGTTAAGCGACAGCGATTTGACGGAAGTCACAATCGTGTCGTGCAGTTCCTTGTAGCGCCGCTCCTGGGCCGGTGACAGGGTCTTGTTGTCGAGTGCCTTTTCAACGCGTTGGTCCTGCAGTTTGCGCAATTTCTTGTAGGAGTCTGCAATCGCGTTGAAGGTATCGAGAACGCCGGGCTTCAACTCGGCTTCCATCGCCGCCAGCGAGAGTGAATTTTCCAGATCGTCCTCGTCGTCATCATCCTCTTCGGATGAACCTTCGCCTTCGGTCTTTTCCTCGCCGTCGTCCTCTGAGGCTTTAGGGCTGGAGGGCGTCTCGTCGGTCTTTTCGCCTTCTTCAGCTGGACGCTGATAAGCAGGCGCGGCCTTTGCCTCCGGGCCGGCATAGGTAGCTTCCAGATCGATAATGTCACGGAGCAGGATGTTTGCTTCGTTCAGTTCGTCGCGCCAGATGATGATGGCCTGGAAGGTCAGCGGGTTTTCGCAAAGCCCGGCGATCATCGTTTCTCGACCGGCCTCAATGCGCTTTGCAATGGCGATCTCGCCCTCGCGCGACAGCAGTTCGACCGTGCCCATCTCGCGCAGATACATGCGCACCGGATCGTCGGTGCGGTCGGCGGGTTCGCGCTTCTTGGCCTGCGCAAGCGCCTTTTCGCTGGAGGTGGCGAGTTCGGTGGACTGTTCTTCTTCCACCTCGTCCTCGTCAACGACGTTGATGCCCATGTCGGACAGCATCGCCATCGTGTCCTCGATCTGCTCGGAGGAAACCTCGTCGGATGGCAGAACGGAGTTGAGTTCGTCGACGGTGACATAGCCGCGCTTCTTGGCGGCCTTGATCATCTTCTTTACCGCGTCATCGGAAAGGTCGAGAAGCGGTCCGTCCTGTGTTTCGGTGGTGGTTTCTTTTTCTTCGGTTTCGTTCTTCGTAGCAGTCGCCATACAAGGACCTGACACTGGTTGCGGCGCGTTGCGCCATTTTGTTCGAACCGGACCGCAGTCAGCCAACCGGCGGGTGGTTCATATTGCTATCTGTCGCACCGATGAAAAAGATCAGCCCCGAAAGTGCGGATCCCGGTTGCGTGAATTGTGAATTCCGTTCGCTTTCCCGTCACTCCGGCCTGTCATCGCGATCATGTTGGGCCGAACAAAAACAAGGCCGGATGACCGGCCTACCGTATTCGGGTTAACCGGCGCTTAACCATGATACAGGCTCAAACAGCCGGTCTGCGGTTGGCGCTTCAATGGCGGTTCTGCCGGGCAGCTTGGCCTTGTGCTGGTCAGAAGCCGATTGGTCTCACGCGCCGCGTGAACAGGTTAACGGTGATTCCGTGCCGGAGTCGATACGTCAAGCAAAAATACGCCAAACGGGCAAAAATCCTGATTTTTCGACGGTTTTCGGGTCTTGGCTTCACCGATGACGGCTCATATAGGGAGCACGGCGTGGGTGTTAAAGGGCAGAGGCGAGGCAAAGGCGAGCGCGATCAATAATTGCGCGCAGGCCGGCCCGAGGGGAGCCCGAAATTCTCGATCAGCGCCTCGGTTCCCTCCTCGCGGGCAAGCTCCTCGCGGATTTGCACCAGCCGCGAGAAATTCTCCTCGCTTTCCTCGCTCGCCAGAGCGTGCTCGGCCTCGCGCAGCGCCGCCATCAGCGTGTGGGTCTTCACATGCAGGGAGCGGGCCTGCCGCCAGCCGTCCAGCGCATCCTCGAAGGCGGCATCGGGCAGGGCCTGCCAGAGCCGGTTGAAGCGCAACTGGCTGTCCATCTGCTGGACTGCGTCGGCCAGTCCCATTCGCTCCAGCGCTTCTGCCACCGCCTCGCGGGGCGGCCAGTGCTGGTCATCATCGGCCTCCCAATGTGCGGCGGTGTCCAGCACCGCGCGATGCACACTTTTCGCGGTGGCATGGGTGAGCGGCAGTTCGGCGAATTCGTCAAAATGCCCGGCCAGAATGGCCGGGTGGTGGATCACCGTGCAAAGCAGCAGAGCCTCGCGTAACGGGATGCGGGCCGAATGGCGCTTGACCAGCGAACTGGCCAGCAGCGAGGTGCTGGCCGCCAGCCTGCCCTTTGCCTGCCGGCCCGACCGGTCGCCATAGGGTCGCGACGCGCCGGGCCTGCCCCCGCGATTGGATTCTCCTCCTTGTGCCGTACCGAAGAACGCCGCAAGCCGGTCGGACGCGTCCTGCGCATAGTGGCGGCGCACGCTTTCGTCGCGTATCTGCGCCACCACCTGCCGCATGCGGCTTTCAAGTTCGGCGCGGCGTTCGGGTGTGTCGAAGGTGCCGCCGCCGGTCTCGCGCATCCAAAGCAGGCTCGCCAGCGTCGTCGCATCTTCGAGGATTTCGCGCATGGCCTGCGGGCCTTCCTCGCGAATGAGGTCGTCGGGGTCTTTTCCTTCCGGCAGCAATGCGAAGCGGGCGGTGCGCCCTGGTTTCAGGCCGGGCAGAATCATGTCGATCGAGCGCCATGCGGCGCGCAGCCCGGCCTCGTCGCCGTCGAAACATAGGATCGGCTCCGAATGCAGCCGCCACAGTAGTTCCATCTGGTTCTCGGTCAACGCCGTGCCGAGCGGAGCGACTGCGTTCTCAAACCCTGCCTGATGCAGGGCGATGACGTCCATATAGCCTTCGGCGGCAATGACCTGCCCTTTGTCCTGAACCGGACGGCGGGCCTGCGCGAAATTGTAGAGGACGTTGGATTTGTGGAAGAGCTCGGTTTCCGGCGAGTTCATGTACTTCGCCGGGACATCGGATCGGAGCGCCCGGCCGCCGAAGGCGATGATCCTGCCGCGCGAATTGGGGATCGGGAACATGACCCGGTCGCGGAACCAGTCATAGGACACGGGAATATCGGGGCCGTGGCGAACCAGCCCGCAGCCTTCGATCTGGTCCCTGCCGACACCCTTTGAGGCGAGGAACTCCTTGAGCGCATTGCGGCTGTCCGGCGCATAGCCGATACGAAAGGTTTTCTGGGTGGCGGGAGACAGGCCGCGCTCGCGCAGATAGGCGCGCGCCTTGGCGCCGTCGCCTGATTGCAGTTTTTCCTCAAAGAACTGCGCGGCCATTTCCATGACATCGAAAAGGTTGGTGCGGCGGTCCTCGGCCTCGCGCTCCTGCTTCGTCATGACCGGCATGGCGAGGCCCGCCTGATCGGCGAGCCGTTCCACGGCCTCGGGAAAGCTCAGGCCTTCCAGTTCGACCAGGAAACGGAAATGGTCGCCCGACACACCGCAGCCGAAACAATGGTAGCGGCCCTTGCGGTTCTCACAGTGGAAGCTCGGCGTTTTTTCGCCGTGGAAGGGGCAGCAGGCCCAATAGTCGCCGCGCGAAACATTGGTCTTGCGCTTGTCCCACGAGACGCGCTGGCCGATCACTTCCGATATGGGAAGCCGGTCCCGGATTTCATCCAGAAAGGAGGGCGGAAAGCGCATGGTCATCCGTTAGCACAGAAGATTGCCCGCAATAAGCCAGACCCACGCCCGCGGCAATCGCCGGGCTGTGGACAAGGGTGAATGGCTCGAGGCGTCAGGCGAACATCAATTGCCGGGCCAGATCGGGAATAATACGCATACGGCGCAACGCATCCTTCAACTTGCCGGTCTGGTCACGCGACAGGCCTGCCAGATCGATGAAATTGGCCGGTTTCAAGCCGTTCTCGATATCCCTGCCCTGATTGTCCAGCACTAGTGACAGTGCAAACCCATGCGCATGGAGCAATCCGGCAAGGTCGCCTTGGCCGCCAAGGTCCTGTTCGATCAGTCCCTGAATGCGGTCGAGCGTCGAATGGCGTGCGATGTTGTGTCGGATGGCGAGCGCACGGGCGAGGGCGGAAACAGGAAACAGAATGTGGCTTTTGAGATCGAGCTTATTGTTTTGCGCGCGTAGCGCGCCGAACATGCCGAAAGGATCGGGGATACTCGTCAGCGTCTCACCCAGCAATTTGGCGAAGGCGGTGCTGGAATGACCGCGCTCATAGGCGTGACGGAAGAGTTCCATGCCAAGACCAATCTCGCCATGCACCGGCATCTGGTCGAAGAAAATATCGACGTTGAGCAGATCTTCGCCGCGCGAGCGCCGCACCCAATCGTCGATGCGATCTTTCCAAAGTCCCAGCGATCCGCGCCATTGCGGGTTTTTGGCCATCACCCCGCCCTTGCACAGCGGAATGCCAGCTTCGTCGAGCGACGCTGCGAACCGGTCGCTCAGTTCGGCAAACCATTGATCGGTCGCGCTACCTGGCACTCCCGCCTCGAACACGATGGCGTTGTCCTGATCGGGCACCAGCATGCTTTCGCCGCGCCCACCGGAGCCGAGCACCATGACGGCGTAACGGCAGGGCGGCGGGCCCTTGCCCTCGGCCTGCATGGCCTGTTCGGCCAGGATCGCCGCGCGCCGCGTCATGGAACGGATCTCCTCGCTGATTATCCGGCAAACGATGCGCGCATCGGTGTCCTCTTCCAGCAGCGACTGGGTAACGGCCGGCAGGCTTGCCCATGCCGAGGCAAGTTCCTGTGGGTTTGTTGCCGCCTCAATCGTGTCGTCGAGCACGATCGCCGGTCCGGCGCGGATTTTCAGCAGATCACGCGCGGAAATCACGCCGGTCAGCACGCCTTCGTCGTTACGCACGCCGAGATGGCGGTGCTTCAGCCGGGTCATGCGCCCCATGGCGCGATAGATGAAGGCGCTCTCCCTGATCGTGTTGACCGGACTGTTGGCCAGTTCGCCTGCCTTCAGGTCAAGCGCACTGGCGCCATTGGCCGAAATCCGGCGCATGACGTCGCGCTCGGTAAGAATGCCATAGCCGGAGACCGGACCGCCGGGTTTTCCAGAAGCCGAAACAAATACCGAAGAGACAGCTTTTGAGGTCATGGTGTCCATTGCCTGTTTCAGAGTGGCGCCCTCGCCGATCACCAGCGGCGGCGAGGACATGACCTCACCGACCGACACACGATAGGCAAAGCTCTGCGAGCCACCGATGAGCCGCTTTTGGCGGGCGGCTTCTCCGGGTTCGACCGGCAATTGCCAGCCAGCGCTTTGGTGCTGTTCGACCTCCGGCGTCAACAGGCGCGAGGCCCGTTCGGCCTGCGCCAGTGTTTCGATGCCCGATTGAGCGAGCTTCGGCACGAGTGCCGAGAAGACACGCGCCGCCGAGACAGCGTCGCCCAATGCCTGATGACGGCTGCCCAGTTCGACCTCGAGCCAAGATGCCAGCGCGTCCAGCGAATGATTGGCGAGCGAGGGCGCAACGAGCCGCGCCAGCATGCGCACGCAGAGCGCCCGAGGACGTCTCCAAGGCAAATGACCGCGCCGCGCCTCGGCTTCCAGGACGGCGAGATCAAAGCCGATGGCGTGACCGATGACGACCTGACCCTCGATCTGCCTGGTGAACTCCGGCCAGATATCTGACAGCCCAGGCGCGTCCCTTACGTTCGTGTCGGTGATGCGATGGATTTCAGCCGATCTTGGCGGGATCGGCACGCCAGGGTTTATGAGTTGCTCCCAGCCATCGGCTTCGACGACGTTCCCGCGCGACAGTGGCACCAGGCCGATCTGCACCAGCCGCGCGTTGACCGGATCGAGCCCCGTGGTCTCGGTATCGAGCGCGATGGCTTCGAGTGCCGCCAGGGGTGTTGCGCCGGTGGCCAGTTTCGCCATGTCATCCTCCCCGGTTAACCCACCCCTCATCCTGCCACATTAACAATCGGGAAACCTTGATTTCAGTCAAATTCAGCGATGGCTCCAATCAGGCCTGCGCTGGCACGGCGATTGCCTAGGCGTATTCGTTGACCGATGCGCGCGATGATGTTTGTCCCGCGCTCCGGTTCGACAGACCAATGCAGGACGGGACTTACCCCGGCTGTGCCAAAACGGAACCACAACAGATGAGCAATGTAGGCAAATCCGCCCCAAAAGGCGGCCAAACACTCGAAACCATACAGATATTGCGGGCCGCCGCAGTCATCGCCGTAGTAGTTTCGCATGCGTCTCATGAACTGACGCGTTTACTCGAAAGCCGGGTTGTCGCCTTCAACGAAAAGGCCTTTCCCGGCGATTTCGGCGTCGATCTGTTCTTCGTCATTTCCGGCTTCATCATGGTGTATGTGAGCAGGAATGCGTTTGGCCGCCCCGGCAATGTCGGCAAATTCATCAAGCGCCGGCTCATCCGCGTTGTCCCACTCTACTGGCTGATGACTACGGCGATGATCGCAGTCATACTCGTCATGCCAGACAGCGTGCATACTGCCACGCGCGATCCGCTGCAGTGGCTGTTCTCCTATCTGTTCATACCTCATGAGAGGATGACGGACGGGCTGGTGCGTCCGGTGCTCGGGCTGGGCTGGTCTCTGGAATATGAGATGTACTTTTACGCCCTGTTTGCGCTCGGGCTATTTCTGCCACGCAAATATGCGATCCCGTTGGTCTGCGCGACAATTGCCCTCGTGTGTGCTGTGGGAGCGATGGCGGAAGGCAAGAACACGATACTGCATTTCTTCTCAAGGCCAGTTACACTGGAATTCGCTGCTGGGGCGGTGATTGGCTGGTTCTACCTGTCGGGAGGTCGGTTACCCATGTGGTTCGCGATGGCGTCCATCCTTGCCGGTCTCGCAATATTGTTTGCCGATCCCGCGTTTGACGCGTTGGTGGAAGCGAAACGCCACATCTATTATGGCATTCCCGCGCTACTCATCGTTTCAGGGGCAACGCTTTTTCGCAACGCACGCGATTATCGCGCTGGCCGCCCGCTGCTGTTGGCGGGTGACTCTTCCTATGCCACCTATCTTGTGCATCCCTTCGTGCTGGGCGGTTTGGCGCTCGGTGCGCGAAAACTGCATCAGGCAGAGACCCTGCCCCCGGAACTGTTCGCTCCCGTGTTCATTCTGACAGCGATCGCTTCCAGCCTGATCGCCGGCTATCTGGTTCATCGTTTTGTGGATGAGCCAATGCGTAGGGGGCTGGGACGGATCAGACTTGGCCACGTGAAAAGGGCAGCGGGCACCATCTGAGCGCCGGGTCCGGCGGCGTTCACCAGTATGAATCCAATCTGAATGACCGGTTCGGTGCCGGTTCAATGGCGGCGTGCGAAAACCACTGGCGACATGCAGCGCGCCAGCGGCAAAATCCATTGCCGGGCGTCGAACCCAAAGGAGCCCAGCCATGTTGACCAAAACCATGAAGGCAGGCCTTGCCGCAATCGTCGTCGCAACGGCTGCAGCCGCGACCGCCGTGCCAGCCAATGCCGGAAGCGCACAACTGCAGATCGAGGTGGGATCGCGCCATCACGGTCAACTTCGCCGCGGACCGCGCCATGGCCCCCGCTACGGACATGGCCCGCGTTATCATCGCGGCGTCTGCACACCGCGTGAAGCCGTGCGCAAGGCCTGGCGCATCGGCATGAACCGCCCCGGCATCCGCCGCATCGACAATCGCCGGATCGTCGTCACGGGCTTCAACCGCGGTCATCGCGCCCGCCTGGTATTCGCCCGCCACACGCCCCGGTGCCGGGTGATCGCCTCGCGCGGCATCTGATGCCACGCGTAATCTGAGGCGACAGGGAAGGCCGGTTTCGT
>Ga0310345_10006490_pt1 | contig 10215 bp, 9 predicted proteins | sample HC15DNA20500_MG_FD_204667 | JGI IMG/M metagenome (GOLD analysis project Ga0310345, IMG submission 204667) | Marine microbial communities from station ALOHA, North Pacific Subtropical Gyre - HC15-DNA-20-500_MG | ecosystem: Environmental > Aquatic > Marine > Oceanic | place: Pacific Ocean: North... | reverse complement strand
TCAGATAACCCTGAGGTTGTTACCCAGAGCGCAGGCTCAGGAGCGGACAGGCAGGTCGTAGTAAGTCCAGCTGACATCGACGACTAATATTTGGAAAGAATTTACTATGACACCGAAATCAGATTCTGAAATCAAAGAGATGTCTAGACTTCAAAGTTCTATTAAAAATCAGGTTGGCTTAATTAGAATTCACGGAAGAGATGGATCAAATTTAATTGATGAACTGATGGTTGCAGAATTAAAGGAAGTCATTAATAGTTTTGATGATAACCCTGAGGTCCGCGCAATCGTTTTGTCCTCATCAGGCACTAATTTCTCAGCTGGTTCAGCTTTAAAAAATCTACGTGGACGGGCTGATTTGAATTCTCACCGTATAGCATTAGATGTAGCTAATGCTAGAAAAATCACTATAGCATCACTTCGCGGTAAAGTATTAGATCAGGGACTGGAATTGGCACTAGCTTGTGATGTTAGATTTGCATCGGCAAAAACACGTTTTGGCTTAACTCATGTTAAATATGGTTGTATCCCATGGGATGGCGGGACTCAGAGGCTTCCTCGGGTGATTGGCCCTTCACGAGCTTTGTACATGATGCTCACTGGTGTCACAATCGATATAACACAAGCCTTGGAATTTGGGTTGGTATCAGAAATAACTACTGAGATCCATGACGAAGAGTTGTCGCTCGCATTTGGCTCAATAGTTGCAAATCATGGTCCTATAGCAGTGCAATATTTAAAAGAGGCAGTTAATTCAGGATCTGATCTTAGTATTGCAGAAGGAATGCGCCTCGAACTCGATTTAGCCACATTATTGCATTCAACTAATGATAGGGCCGAGGGGCTACGCGCATTTGCGGAGAAAAGGAAGCCGGAGTTCAATGGAGACTGATAAATCTGTTATATATGGCAAACAAGGTTCGATTGCTACCATAGAGTTGAATCGACCAGAATCAATAAATGCAATCAGCCAATCCATGCGAGATTCGATGTTTGATGCCCTAACAGCTTATTCATATGATAAAGAGGCTAAAGCTTGTATTATTTATGGCGCAGGAGAAAGAGGTTTTTGTTCTGGAGCTGACCTAATTGAATTTGGTAAAAGTAGATCCCAGACGGAATCAAGAAGTATAAGAAGAAGGCGAGATTTGTGGGGACTATTAAGTCAAATTAAAAAACCTTTAATAGTTGCGGTCCATGGATATGTAATTGGAGCTGGCCTTGAAATAACCTCTCTGTGTGACATTAGAGTCTCATCTGAAGATGCTGTGTTTGGCATGCCAGAGGTTGCACATGGTTTTATACCTGGTGCTGGTGGAACACAAAGTTTTCCAAGAGCAATTGGAAAAACTCATGCCATGAGACAGTTTTTAACTGATCGAAATGATCGCATGACTGCACAGAGAGCTTTAGAGCTTGGTTTAATACATAAAATTGTTTCCAGAGATGTTTTATTAAAAGCTGCATACAATTTAGCTGAAGAAATTACCTTAACGGATCTAGAAGTACTTATCGCTATGAAAACAGCAGTATTGGATGGATGGTATATGCCAATGTCCCTTGGGTTAGACTTAGAAAAAAGATTAAAAGGACGGATCAAACTTAATAACTAAAAATGAATTTTTCAGAGACTCTTTCCATAGTAGCTGAAATTATGCCGGATCGGACTGCTACTGTGTTTGATAACGACTGCTCTTCATATGCTCAGCTTGATAATCAAGTAGATCGTATTGCATCGGGATTGATTTCAATAGGAGTTAAGCCTGGGGACAGAATTGCATTTTTGGATGTTAATAGTGATAGGCAAGTTAAATTAATCTACGGTATTGCAAGAGCTGGCGGTATATCCGTACCTATAAATTACCGAGCCAAAGCATCCGAAATCGAATTCTCACTTAACGACTCTGGAGCTTCGATAGTTGTAGTGGGTCAGGGCTATCGCGAAACAGTTCTCTCTATTAAAGATAATATAAATCATCAGATTAAACTGGTTTCTTTTGAAAGTCATGAATTTACAGAGAATTGGATTGCATATAGTGACATTCTTAAACAAAATAGCGATTCGTACCCAAAAATAGACGCGACAGACCCCGCCATAATACTTTATACCTCTGGCACTACGGGTCGCGCAAAAGGTGTTTTGTTAACCCACCAATCTCTAGTGGGAAACCTACTAGAGAATATCTTTCCTGATATTGAAAACAGTGAAGTTGTTTTGCTTAGCATGCCGCTTTATCATGTAGCAGGAATACATATTTTATTGGCTTCAATTTATGAAGGTCGAAAGTTAGTTATACAGCGTCAATTTCATCCAGAGGAATGGATTGAATTAATCGGGAAACATAAAATTTCTAGGTCAACTCTGGTGCCCACAATGCTCAAGATGATTATAGAAGATGACCTTTTCAATAAAGCCAACCTTTCTAGTCTTAGAATGATTACATATGGCGCCGCTATGATGCCTTTTAAGGTGATAACCGAAGCGATTAAGAAACTGCCCCATGTTGCTTTTATCAACGCTTTTGGTCAAACTGAGTCAGGTTCTACAATTGCAGCTTTAACTCCAGAAGACCATACACTAACTGGAACTGCAGCTGAAGTGAAAAAGAAACTCAATAGGCTGAACTCTATAGGAAGACCTTTAGAAGGAGTCCAAGTGCGCATTTATTCCAATAAATCAAGTGTACCGTCGGGCCAGATTGGAGAGATATTAATTCGTAGCCAGCAAATTATGGATAGATACTGGAATGACAATACGTCTACTTCTTCAGTAATCAATGACGGATGGTTACATACTGGAGATATGGGATATATTGATGAGGATGGATATATTTTCCTTCAGGGAAGGTCAAAAGATTTTATTAAACGTGGCGGAGAGCGTATTTCACCAACTGAAATTGAAAGCGCTTTATTACAGCATCCTTGTGTCGAGGAAGTTGCAGTAATAGGTAAGTCAGATACTCATTGGGGCGAGATTATCCTAGCTTTTGTTAGCAAATCAGACAATTCTGAGGTTACAGAGAAGGAACTAATATTACATTGTAAAAATTTGTTAGCGAGCTTTAAAAAGCCTGAACAGATTATCTTCATTGAAAAAATGCCAAAGAACTCGCTAGGTAAAATTTTAAAGACAGATCTAAAAAAACTATACTTGAATTAAACAATTAGAGCAGATTAGCAGTCGATCTTATCAAAGCCCGTGTATTTTCTTAAAACTTCTGGAACAAGTACAGAGCCATCACTCTGTTGATAATTTTCAAGTATGGCAATCAATATTCGTGGTATAGCCAACCCCGATCCGTTCAAGCTATGAGGGTATATAGGTTTCGACCCGGATTTTGGTCTATACCGTATGTTTGCTCTCCTAGACTGAAAATCATCACAATTGGAACAGCTGCTCACTTCTAACCAGTCCTTGCTTCCCGGTGACCATACTTCTAGATCAAAAGTCTTTACAGCCGAAAACCCCAGGTCCCCAGTGCAAAGCTCAATGACCCTGTAAGTAAGCTCTAGCCTTCTGATAATTTCCTCAGCATTATCTACTAGCTTTAAAAATTCTTCATCAGACTCGTCTGGGCTAACAAATTTATACATTTCGACTTTATCAAACTGATGTACTCTTTTAATACCTCGAGTTTGACTGCCGGCGGCAGCTTTTTCTCTACGAAAGCAAGGAGTATGCGCGACAAATTGTGCAGGGATTTGATCTGGATTAAGTATGTCGTCACGAAACATGCTAGTTATCGGCACTTCAGCTGTTGGAATTAACCATAAATCATCTTCTTGATCGTGATACATAGTTTCGCTGAATTTTGGCAGATGGCCGCTTCCAGTTACGGTTTCAGTATTCACCAGATAAGGTAAATACAGCTCCTGGTACCCATGCTCTTCGATGTGCATGTCGAGCATCCAAGATATTAAGGAACGCTGTAGTTTTGCTCCCTTGCCATTTAGAACATAAAACCTTGAGCCCGATATTTTTGCCGAAGCCGTTAAGTCAATGATTTCGAGTCGCTTTGCGATTTCCCAGTATGGGGCGAAATTCGACTCAGATTTTGGTGCGCTTTTGATAGTGCGAATAATTTGATTTGATGACTCATCTTTGCCATCGGGAACATCGGCTCTAGGGATATTCGGTATATTTAAGAGTATGGTTCGAATATCTTGCTGAGTAGATCTGTATTCTATTTCTAGTTTTTTCACTTTTTGACCCTTAGCTTTCATTTCAACAAGTAATCCCTTACTGGGGTGCTTTTCAAGGCCAATTTGATGGTTAACTTTTTTCCTTTCTGCCCTAAGGCTATCTAATTCTTTTTGGATCAATTTGCGTTTATTGTCTAAGGTAAGTAATTCATCTAAGGGAAATGTGGCACCTCTTCTAAGAAGTGATGCTTGAACGTTTTCCGTATCTGACTGTATAAGCTCTATGTTTAACATTACGATTTTTAAATTTAAATTTAACCCAATTCTTCTTGAAGTCTGTTAAGTATTAAATGTTCATCCCCATCGTCAACGGTTTGTATTCGAATTATGACCGAATCTGGCACTGTGTCAGTTCTCAGATGGATTATGGGGTCGCCATTTTTAAGCGCCTCTTCTAATTCATGAGCTGATAATTTAGCCACATTTTTATCGATTATAAGCCTCAATCCTTCGACCATGCCTTTATCAGGAAAATCAGCTACGGTTAAACCGGGCAGGTTTGCAATCTCATTGCGAATCTTGTTAAGTCTATTTTCATATTTAGCTAAACGTGATTCATGGTCCATTTTAAGCCACTCTTGTAGAGCTACAAAAGTTCCAATGACGGTTTGGCGATCCATTTTTATCGAGCGGCCAAAAACTCTAGTATGTTCATATTCAAAACCAACGAAGCTGAGCCGATATGCAAGGTGCATTAGATGTTTATTAGCTCCGACCAGCAGTCCGCTTGTGTTTAAACCTTCAAAATATTTTCCTCCATACCCGACCAAATCGGCTCCATTCTGGGCATAGTGGCTTAATCGATCAGTTGGGTATACTTGGCCCGCAGCATCTATCAGTAAAGGAATATCGTTCCGCTGGGCCAATTTGGCTAGCTTGTTAAATGCCACAATATCGGTTCTTTGCTCTCTTTCATGAGGGTCGTCATATAATCCTCCTGCTAGATAATGAATACCAGCAGTGTTTTCATTTATTGCTTCCTCAATATCTTTTTCTGTAGTGCTTTTTTCATTGCCAACTTCAATTAGTATGCCGCCAGGTACAGTCACAGCTTTGTCATAGCTTACGCGCAGTTGTTTTTGTATTATGAACTCATTGGGTAGGCCAGTTACATCAGGTAATTTTTCAATGTCATTCTCATTATTTCTTGTAATACATGCGGCAGCTCCAAGTGAAAGAGCAGCGGCACATCCTGGAGTCACCATAGCGAAGGGGACATGTAGCATTTCAGCAATTCGCTCGCCAGAAATCTTAACTAGTTCACTCATTTTTACGTAGTCTAATGAGGCGTCTTCCATCGCCTCTTTAACAACCTTTGAAGGATTGTTTCCCCCAATTGCAGTAGGGTGACCATGGGCATTTATGACGGGTTTAATTCCTAAATCCTTATATATTTTGCTACGTCCACTCATTTTTTGTTTAATTAACCTCTACAGGTTATTGGGCAAATGCTTTTATAGTGTTTAAATAATCAACTTTTATATTGTCGCTAACTCCAAAAGGGGCTAATACAGGTAGGTTAAGGCCTAGTGTAGTCCGTTTTGCAATTTGATCATAACAATCAGCTGGACTCCCAACCATTGCCACTTCTTTTTCCATGTTTGATGATATTGATGCTATTGCGGTATCCATATCATTAGAATTTAAAGCTGATTCTGCTGACAGCATTTCTTTTTCAAATCCACATGAGATAAAGAAACTTCGATAATTAGGATGACGAGAATACTGAGCTATTTCTCTTTTGAGTTTTATTCGGGCAGCGTCAATATCTTTAGTGCCCACATAAGTCCTAATATAACCCGCAATATCTGGTTTCAGTTTATTGGGTGCCGTATTATTGGCAGATTTAAATATTTGGATAAAATCTTTTAACTTACTTACGGCAGTCCAATTTAATAAAACACCATCAGAGATATTTCCCGATATCCGAATCATTTTTGGCCTTAGGGCAGCAAGATATATTGGCACACAAACGTCTTTAGCTGCTAGCCCAAGTCTAGCATTATTAATCTGAAAATGTTCACCGTCCATAGTGAAGGATTCGCCATTTAATAATTGCCTTATGATACTAACCGTTTCTTCGGTCCTTCCAACGGGATCTTCAAATATGCCCCCATGGGTTTTTTCCACTACTAATTTGTGCCCGATTCCCAAACCTAATGAAAAACGATGATTCGTCATTCTATCTAAGTTTGCTGCTGTCATCGCCATTACCGTCGGAGTTCTTGAAAAAATTGGAAGAATACCGGTACACAGGCGTATAGTTTTTGTAATCGATGCCAGGTATCCAATCAGAGAAATTGAGTCATAACCACCGCCTTCAGGTATCCAGACTGATTCGAAGCCAGCATTCTCGGCTTTAACGACGATTTCTGTAATATCATCCATAGATAATCGAGGATCATTTTCGATTCTAAGCCCTAAACGTTTACTGTTTAACTTATTCAAATCTTGAATCTGCTTTTATTTATCAATTTACTTTGATCTAATCACTCTCAAATAATGTCAAATTATCTTATTTATCAGATAGGCGGCTACAATGGGTTATTGTTACAAGGCAATACTATGTAGCTGCCTGCTATAATTTTCGTTATTATTGATCGTATACTAACAAAATATCACATTGTTTATAAAATAAAGCCCTATTGTTTTCGAGGTTTTCAAAAACAATGTTTAAAAACAGTCCTTTATGAACTGTATTGAAATAATGTTAATAAATATCACCAAATACGGTTTCAATGATTAGGCCGGTTGTATTAGCCGGGGGTTCTGGTACAAGACTTTGGCCACTATCTCGTGAAGAGTTTCCCAAGCAATTTCTTAAATTGGCAACGGAACATACTATGCTCCAAGAGACAGTATTTCGCTTAGATGGACTCACTAAAAACTGTAATAGTGCACGTCCTATTGTTATTTGTAATGAAAAGCATAGGTTTTTGATAAATGAGCAACTTAAAGAAATAAATAAGTTGCCTGATGCAACAATACTTGAGCCAGTTGGTAAAAATACTGCACCGGCTTTAACTCTAGCAGCACTATGGGCATTAAAAAACGATCAAGACCCGACATTACTCGCTTTACCAGCCGACCAACATGTTGATAAATCGGAAGTTTTTCATGAGGTAGTAAAAGAGGCCGAAAACCTTGCAGATCAAGGATATTTTATAACTTTTGGTGTTCCCCCTACTTCACCCGAGATTGGGTTTGGTTATATAAAAACTACGCCAATGTCAGGTAAATTTGATAATGGACAGATGAATGTTATGAGGGTTGCTGAATTTGTAGAAAAACCTAATTTGGAAACTGCGAAGAAATACTTGGATTCAGGAAAATATTTATGGAATAGTGGAATGTTTATGATGAAGGCTAGCATATGGCTAGAATTAGTTCATGAATTTCGTCCCGATATTAGTAAAGTATGTATCGAAGCTTACGATAAAGGCACAATTGATGGAAATTTCTTTAGACCCGACAGATCCATTTTCAGTGAGTGTCCATCCGATTCAATTGATTATGCTATTGCTGAAAACATAGATGTAAATCGTGGTGACCCTTGTCCAGTAGTCTTTGAATACAATTCAGGCTGGTCTGATCTTGGAACGTGGACTGCAATAGCCGACAAGTTGACTGCTGATCCTAAGAATAACGTTTTCAAAGGTGACGTTATGGCAGAGGATGTTTCTAACTCAATAGTCATCTCAGATGGACGTTTAGTAGCATCAGTCGGGCTTGATAATGTTGTTATAGTGGAAACTCCTGATGCAATATTGGTAACTTCCAAAGAAAAGATTAATGATGTTGGTAAATTAGTTTTAAAAATGCGTGCATCGGGACGCACTGAACACGCTAACCACCTTAAGGTCCATAGGCCGTGGGGCACATATGAAATATTGGATAAAGGGCGAGGATTTCAAGTCAAGCATTTAAGAATTGACCCTGGACAATCGATATCTTTACAAAGGCACAAGCATAGGGCAGAACACTGGGTCGTAGTTAAAGGTAAAGCAAAAGTGATATGTGGTAATGAAACTTATGAATTGTTAGAAAATCAGTCAACATATGTTCCTCAGGGTGTAAAACACAGATTACTTAATCCTGGTACAGAGATATTAGAAATTGTTGAAGTACAATCAGGTGAAGTTATAGATGAAGAAGATATAGAACGGTTTGAAGATAGTTACGGTCGGATTTGATAGTCGATTCACATGTGCACATTTTCCCGCCTGACTTTCTACGAGAGCGGCAATCTCTATTACGGTTAGATAAAACCTTCAATGAACTATATTCGAATACCCGGTCCAAATTAGTGACTGCTGACCAGCTTATTAAAGTGATGGATGAAAACGAGATCGATGTATCTGTGGTTATGAGTATTGGCTGGACTAATTCTGAGTTATCTGAAAAATCTAATCAATACATCGCTGAATCTTGTCTTAGGTTCCCCGATCGACTTATAGGATTTGGTTCAATTAACCTGTCATCTCCCAATGCAGTAAACCAGGTTAGAAATTGTGCAGATAGAGGGCTAAAAGGAATCGGGGAATTACATCTGGATCACCAGCTTTTTGGAATAGGTGGATATGAACTTATCAGTCCTGTTATTCGGGAAATCAGAGCAAAACACCTTGCCCTATCAATCCACTGCTCTGAACCTGTCGGGCATTTATATCCTGGAAAGGGTTCTAACACTCCAGAAAAATTAGAAACATTATTAAAGTTATCCGAAGGACTTACTCTTATACTTTCTCATTGGGGAGGTGGACTACCGTTTTATGGTCTAATGCCAGAGATAAGAAAATTATTTAAGACTGTGTTTTTTGATACAGCTGCATCCCCATTTTTATATGACCGTAAAATATTTGAGATTGTAAGTAGTCTAGTTGGTCCAGATCGCATTCTTGCAGCTAGTGATTACCCATTACTAGAATTTTCACGAATAAAAAGTGAAATCGAAGCAAGCAATTTGCCTCATAACGATAAGAAGCTTTTGTTGGGAGACAATACAAAAGTGCTTTTCAATCTGCATTGAATCTATTTTCATTACTGTCAAACTAGGTTCAAAAATAGAAACCACAGTTTAATATTTTAAATTGAGTGCTATACTTGCTGGATATCGTGTTTAATTTCTGAATTAGTAGATAAGGGGTAAACGAAGATGGGTTCTGAATATCCGATATGTAAAGAGTGTGACAGCGGTAATCTGCTTCCACTATCTGATTTTGGCAGCCAAGGAGCTCCAATACACTATAAAGCCTGGGTGTGCAGCCTACCGAGTTGTGGGTATAACATAAAAATCCGTAACGGTGATGTTTATATAAATGAACCAATAAGCAGTGGAGATAGTCACGTTCCGAGAACTCGGAATTAATAACAAACTAATTTGTTTTGGAACCTGGTTAGATTTAATTACTCAAACTCATAACAACTCTTATTAATTACAGGCAGTGATGGAGATCAATGATGCCAATTAATGATGTGATTAATTCATTCTTCAATTTAGATACAACTTGAATAAGCGTTTAAGCATAGGCGTGGGAATGATGGCCTTCGGGATAATTGCTATATTACTTATTAGCGGCTATCTAATTTTTAGTTTCAATGAAAAATCAAACTTAGATCAATTGAATGCAAGTTTAGACAATGATGTAATGAATGAAAGCATTGCCGTCACCATAGATGAACAAGATAGTAGTCGGCTGTCTGATATTGATCTCCCTAAACACTTTTCCAATATGCATTTCGGAGTTTTATTCCACCCAAAATATTGGCATGATCCAATTAAAACTGGAACAGACATACGGCTACTGGCTGATATTCCCGAAGGATTTGATTTGGCAGCTTCTTTGACCAAGTTGGCCCTGATTGCGCCGAAAGGAACCGCTACCAGAATTTTAATACCAATGTTGAATGTTGATTCCCGGATCGATGAATTAGGAATTATTAATCTCGGCGATAGTAAAGAGTATGAAACACCTGATAATACGGTAGGCCATATCCCAGAGACTGCTGATC
>Ga0310345_10006489_pt1 | contig 10216 bp, 7 predicted proteins | sample HC15DNA20500_MG_FD_204667 | JGI IMG/M metagenome (GOLD analysis project Ga0310345, IMG submission 204667) | Marine microbial communities from station ALOHA, North Pacific Subtropical Gyre - HC15-DNA-20-500_MG | ecosystem: Environmental > Aquatic > Marine > Oceanic | place: Pacific Ocean: North... | reverse complement strand
ATCGCGAGCGCGACCCCGCCGATCGTCAACCCCTGTGCCATCAGCCCGCCCAGCTTGGTGCAGGCCGCGACCCAGCCCGTCGCCCGCCCGCGCACCCGCAAGGGGAAGCTCTCGGCGGTGTAGGGCAGCACGATCGCGATGATGCCGTTGCTGCCCACGATCAGCAGGGCGACCGGCAGCACCGGACTGCCCGTGCCCGCCAGTTCCAGCCGCAGCACCAGCAGCAGCCCGGCGAGCATGAGCGCGATCATCGTCGCGAGCGCCCATTTGGTACTCCACCGGCTATAGATGAGCGCCGCGAGGAAGACAGTGGGAAAGGCGATCAACGCGCTTTCGGCGAGCATCCGGCTCGAGACGCCCACCGAATAGCCCTTCGCCACCAGATCGGCGGGCAGCCATAGCAGCAGGCCGAAGTTGACCAGCCCCCAGGACAAGCCACAGACGCTGAGCGCGGCCAGCTTGCCGAAGAGCGATAAACCGGTGAGCGGGTGCGCCGGGGGCCGCTCCGCCTTTGTCGCCACGCTGGCGCGGGTGGCGCGCGCGCCGAAGCGGCGCATCACCGCCTCCGCCTCCTGCACGCGGCCGCGTGCGAGCAGGAACTTCGCCGATTCGGGGATCAGCGCGCCGAGCAGCACCAGTGTCAGCCCGGTGGGCAGGTTGGCGAGCCACAGGATCCGCCAGCCGAAGATCGGCTGGAGGAGCGCCGACAAGCCGCTCGCCGCGAAATAGCCGCCCACCGCGCCCAGCCCCCCGACAAGGACAAGGCTCCACCCGCGATGCCGGTTGGGCATCATCTCGGCGAGCAGCGCATAAGTGACCGGCAGCATCCCGCCGGCGGCCGCGCCCATCATGAAGCACATCGCGATGTTCCAGGCGAGGCTGGGCATCGCGCCGCAGATCGACGTGCCGACGAACATCACCGCCGAGAGCAGGATAGAGGCCTTGCGGCCGTAAAGATCGGCGATCCAGCCCCACAGCACCGATCCCGTGACGGTGCCGGCGAGCGCGAAGAAGGGCACCAGCGACACCGTCTTCTTCGGCACGCCATATTCGTTGATCATCCCCGGCACGGTGAAGCCCAGCGAGGCCGGCTTCATGACATCGATGATCAGCGCCACCACGAGCACCGCCATCAGCCCCCAATGGGCGAGGGAGAGCGGCGCGTCTTCCGGCGCGGCGACGGTGATGTCCGCCACCGCCGCCCGCTGCGCGGCGAGGTTACGCGGCAACAGGCCGTAAGCGGCGATCAGCGTGCCGAGCACGATCAACACCATGCCGCCCAGCATCAGGCCGTCCATCGGCATGCCGGCCAGCCGGTAATGCATCGCGCGCGCCATCGCGAACATCGGCAGATGCGCCACGACGCCGAGCGAGACCGCGACGCAGCCGAGCACGAAGGCCCAAATCGCCTGCCGATCCGAGAGTGTGCTTTTGATCGAACCCATCGCCGAGAAGTCCCCAACAATTTCGCGCATAGCGGCCCGCGTTCGCGAGGAGAAGAAGGGCACGACGATAGGCGACGCGGCGACCAGGACCATCGCGCGGACCGGAGGCGTTTTCTGCTGCATCCATGGCGACGGTCATCGCTCGACGGTGAAGCGTCTGGTGACCCCTACGGGACTCGAACCCGTGTTTCAGCCGTGAAAGGGCCGCGTCCTAGACCGCTAGACGAAGGGGCCATCGCCGATGGCGTGGGTGGGGCGGGTAGGCAAAAGCGCAGGCGTCGTCAAGCCTCCATGTCGCGGGCGATCAGAGCGCCCAGGCGGCGTCCTCCAGATGGAGTTCGGCTGCTTGCCGGCCCGACCAGTCGTCGATCCGCGCCCGGCCCGCGACCCATAGGCGCCGATCGCGTGGCGCCCCGAGCAGCGCCTGGCCGAGCGCGCTGTCGGCCTGGCGGAAAGCGACGCCCTTCAGGCTCGCGCCGTCGTCGCCCGCCAGGATCGCGCGGACATGGCCGTTGCCCACCACGTCCGCTTTCACCACCCGCACCGGACCGGCGGCGACGCGCGGCGCTGGCCAGCCCATGCCGTAGGGACCGCCTGCCTCGAGCGCCTCGACCAGCGCCGCGGTCACGCCGCGCGGCGCGACGAGCGTATCGACCAGCAGCGATCGCTCGGCGGTCGCGCGCGCGATCGGTTCGGCGAGCCGCTCGTCGAGGAAATCGGCGAGCGTCGGCACCTGATCGGCGGCGATCGTCAGCCCCGCCGCCATCGCATGGCCGCCGCCCGCGATCAGCAGCCCGGCTTGCTTGGCGGCGAGCACCGCCGCGCCGAGATCGACCCCCGGCACCGAGCGGCCGGAACCCTTGCCGATGCCTTCCTCGTCCAGCGCGATCACGATCGATGGGCGGCCGAGCTTCTCCTTCAGCCGCCCGGCAACGATACCGATCACGCCCGGATGCCAGCCGCTCCCCGCGACCAGCGCCACCGCGCGGTCGTTGAGTTGCGCTTCGGCTTCGGCCTGCACGGCCGCCTCGATCGCGCGGCGTTCCTCGTTGAGCCGATCGAGCTCGGCGGCGATGGCGCGGGCTTCGGCGGGATCGTCGGTGGTCAGCAGGCGCACGCCGAGATCGGCCTGGCCGACGCGCCCGCCGGCGTTGATCCGGGGCCCGAGCGCGAAGCCCAAATCGGTGCAGCTTGGCGCGCGGGTGAGCCGGGCGACCTCGATCAGCGCGGCGAGACCGATATTGCGCCGCGCCGCCATCACTTTCAGCCCCTGCGCCACGAACGCGCGGTTGAGCCCACGCAGCGCGGCGACATCGGCGACGGTGCCGAGTGCCACGATATCGAGCAGCTTGATCAGTCGGGGTTCCGGCCGGTCGGCGAAGAAGCCGCGTGCGCGCAACGTCCGCAGCAGCGCCGCGCCGAGCAGGAAAGCGACGCCCACCGCCGCCAGATGCCCGTGCGCGGCGCCCTCTGCCTCATCGAGCCGGTTGGGGTTGACCAGCGCATAGGCCGCGGGGAGGGCGGGGGCGCATTGATGGTGATCGACCACCACGACATCGACGCCTTCGTCCCGCGCCATCGCGAGGGCATCGAACGCCTGCGCGCCGCAATCGACCGTCACGATCAGGCTCGCCCCCTCGCGCGCCAGCCGCACCAACGCTTCGCCCGAGGGGCCATAGCCTTCCATCAGTCGATCGGGGATATAGGCGACGGGCCGGAGCCCCAGCGCGCGGAGCAGCCGGACCATCAGTGCTGCGGACGTCGCGCCATCGACATCATAATCGCCGAACACCGCGACCTGCTCGCCGGCGATGACGGCGGCGGCAAGGCGCTCCGCAGCGCGATCCATGTCGCGGAAGATGGACGGATCGGGCATGAAATCGCGGATCGCGGGCGCCCGGTGCTGCGGCAGCGCCTCGCGCGGGGCGCCACGCGCCAGCAGCAATTGCGCGACCAGATCGTCCCCGCTCATCCCGCCGCGCGCATCCGCCTCAAGCCCGCGCCATCGCCATGCCTGGCCGAGCAGCGATTGGGTGATGTTGAGGACGTGCATCGTCAGCGCTGCTTAGCGCAAGCGCGGCGGGCGGGGGAGGGGGCAGGACCGGTTATCCCCAGGATTTGGGGGGTGGCTGAAACGTAACGCCCCTCCCTGAAAGAGTTTCGGGTCGGTCATGCCCCCGGCATGACCTAAGCAGTCCGGGGGACTGCTTACCCGAAACTGGGTTGGGGTGGGTTGAAGCGGAGAGCTACCGCGCCGATCGCCCCCACCCCAACCCCTCCCCCAAGGGGGAGGGGCTTATGGGCGAGGCAAATCCTCAGCGCACCGCCGTCCGCCCGGCCTTGTCGTCCGCCGCCCGCGCGATCAGGCGTTGGGCGCGGTCGACCCCCGTGTTGAAATCGGTCGTGTCGCGCGGGCGCAGCGATTGGGCGCGCTGATAGCCGGCGAGCGCGCGGGGATAGTCGCCCGCCGCCTCCGCGCACAGCGCGGCATCATAAGCCAGCGCGAAATGCGGCAGTTCCTGATCAAGCTGCGCGATCGCCGCGCAGGCGCCGGCCATGTCGCGCTTGGTCTGCGCGATCGCCTCCTTGAAGCGCTGGCCGATCTCCTTCGGCATCCCGTCCCGGCTCTCATAGAAGCGTAGGCTGTAGGTCTGCGTATAGGGCGTGATGTCGCGTACCACTTCGCCGGCGAGATCGTCCACCATCCCGCGCACGACGCCTTCCACCGGGCCAGGGCGATTGTCCCCCGGGCACCAGGTGATCTCATTGTGGCGCGATTTGCGCGCCGAATAGAGCACGCTGCCGCGGCGATCATCGGCGATGCGCAGATCGGCGATCAGATCGATGACCCGGCTGTTGCACGTCACGTTCACCTTCTCGCGCTTCAGGCATTTGTCGCCGTCCTGCTGGGTGCATTGCTCGCGCTGTTGCTGGACGCGGCGCTCGTTGATCTCCGTGGAGACGTCGCCGCTGATCCCGGCATCGCTCGGCGCGCCGCCCAGCACCACCTCACGGCCCGCATTGCCCAGCGCGCGCTCCAGCGAGAAGGCGAGCGCGCGGCCGTCGGCGCCGGTTACGCGATCGACCGAGATGCGGCGGATATAGCCCCCCTCGCGATAGGGCGCCGGAAAGCGACCGGTGATGCTGATCGACTCGGCGAACAACGGCCCGGCCAACCCCAGGCCAAGCAGCAGCGCGAAACCCTTATGGCGCATATTTCCCCCCTTTTTGCTCTTAATAAGCGAGCCAGCGGCCCTCCCGAAACCATTTGGTGACGACATATTTGACGCCGGCCACCACCGGCATCCCCTCATGCAGCGTCAACAGATTGGGGCTGCCATCGGCGGTCATGTTGTTCCAGATGAGCAGCAGCCCGGCCTTGGGCGACACCTTGATGCCGGCCTGCGGGAACCAAGTGGCGCCGCCTTCCTCGACATCGTTCAGGTAGATCATCGCGGTCCAGGTGCGCTGCCCGCCATCCTGCTTCACCCGCTCCCAATAGCCTTCGCTTTCGAAGAAATAATCGTGATGCGCGCGGAACTGTTGGCCCGGCGCGTAACGCTGGCCCTGGATCGTCTCCCCGCTCGCCAGATCGATACCGAGCAGGTGCGAAATCGCCTCGTCGATCGGCTGCACCAGCGGCGACCAGCGATCGAGATCGCAGCTTTCGGAGGTGCGGAAGCCATATTGCGGATTGTCGCTGAGCACCGTGGAGGGGCGGCGGCCCGCATCGATCAGCGCGATCAGCTGCGCGCAGCCGAGCGGATCGAGCCAGTCTTCGGCGTAATAAGCCTGCACCCCCGGCACCTCGATCCGCGTGACGCGTGGATCGGCGTCGAGCCGGGCGACCACCTGCGCGCCGATATGCGCGCGCAAGGGGGAAGCGGTGGGCGGGGCCTTCTTCGATTTGAACGGGTTAAGCATCGCCTGGCGGATTCACCGCACCCTCGGGCAAAATGCAAGATGCCCGAGGGTGCCGCGCCTACCAGAAGATATCGTAGATCACATCGACCACCTCGCCCGTATCCACATCGACGAGCAGCGCGTCGTTATAATAGCGCACCCATTGATACGGATAATAAGCCGGCGGGAGATGGTAATAATAAGGATCGCTGATCCAATATTGCTGATCGAAGAAGAAGGATTGCAGCGTCACGCCGATGCCGAAGCGACGATAGCCATAGCCCCAGCCATAGGGCGCGCGATAGGGCGGCTGGCGGAAGATGAAGCGGTTATAGTCGCGCCAGCCGCGCCAATCATAGCGATTGTCGCGCCGCCAGTCGCGGCTCCAGTCGCGATAGCCATTGCCGAAGCCACGGTTATAGCCGTTGTTGAAACCGCGATCGTAGAAGCGGCGATCCTGGAAGCGCCGATCGTCGAACTGGCGGTTATCGAACCGGCGATCGTCGAATCGGCGATCCTGCAAGCGCCGGTCGTCGAACCGGCGATCGACGCCGCGATTGTCGAACTGGCCAAAGCCCTGGCGATTGTCGCGATTGCCCCAGCCGCGATCGCCGCCCGGACGACCGTCTCGATTCCAGTCAGGCCTACCGCCACGGTTCCAATCGGGGCGACCGTCGCCACGCTGGCCGAAATTGGGCGCAGGCGGAGTCGGTTGGCCGATCGCCGGTTGACCCTGACCCGGTTGGAAGCCGGGTGCGCGGAAGCCGTCGCCGAAATTGGGTCGGCCGCCAAAACCGCCGGGCGCGCCGGGATTAGGCTGGCCGCCGCTGGGGAAGCCGCCACGCTCGCGCCAGCGCTGGCCGGCGTCGCCGCCATTCCCGCCACGGTTGAACCCGCCGCCGTCGCTCGGCGCGCGGTTGAACCCGCCCTCGCCCGGGCCGCGCCGGAAGTCACCCCGTTCCGCGGGCTCGGGTGCGCGCGGCGCTTGCTGGAACGCCATCGGCGGCTGCGGTGCCACGGGTTGGGGCCGGGGGGCATCGAAGCGTGGCTGGAAGCTCGGTCGGCCGCCACCTTCAAAGCGCTGCCCGCCCTCGAAGCGCGGCGCCGCGGGCCGGCCGCCGCCGCCCTCGGGGAAATTGCGGTGTTCCACATCCTGCGCGCTCGCCGCCATCGGCAACGCCAGGCCCAACAGTGCCACCATCAGTCGCGTGCGCATCGCGTGTCTCCAGCTCGCCGGCCCATCACCGGATCATGCGCCCGGTCTGCGCCCCCAGCGATGAGCGGCGGCTGAATTGGCGTGTCAGCCATTTGAAAGCTATTTCGGCGGGGTAAGTGCCGGAACCAGCTTCGCCGCATCCTCGGGCGAGATATTGGGGCGGGGCGGGCCTTGCACCGTCTCGTCACCCCGCTGAATGCGCGCGGCGAGTTGTACCGCCTCGATCACCCGGGGATAAACCCCGCAGCGGCAGATATTGGTGATCGCCGCTTCGATCTCCTCCTCGCTCGGATCGCGGTTCTTCTTGAGCAGGACGGCCGCCGCCATGATCATGCCGGGGGTGCAGAAGCCGCATTGCACCGCGTTCTTTTCGATCCACGCCTGCTGCACCGGATGATCGCGCTCGCGCGAGAGCGCCTCGATCGTGGTGACGAAGCTGCCTTCGATCGCGCCGATCGGGGTGACGCAGGCGCGCACCGCCTCGCCGTCCAGCTCAACCGTGCAGGCGCCGCAATCGCCGGTGCCGCAGCCATATTTGGTGCCGGTGAGGTTGGAGGCGTCGCGCAGCGCCCACAGCAGCGGCGTGCGCGGATCGAGCTTATATTCGACCGGTTGGTTGTTGACGGTGAATTTGGTCATGGCCGCCTCGGGCTGGGGAGATCGCTCACCATCCGAGTCCCGTCGATCACGATCGGGCTGGCGACGCCGGGAAGGCCGTTACGCTCGATAGCCAGGCCCCGGGCGATGACTTGAGGGTCGGCGAACACCTCCGCGACGGTGTTGATCGGCCCGGCGGGGACGCCCACGGCTTCGAGCGCTTCATACAGGTCCGCCTTGCGCCAGGTGACGATCGCGGCGGTGAGCGCGGCGATCAGCGCGGCGCGGTTCTCCACCCGCGCCGGGTTGGTCGCAAAGCGGGGGTCGCCCGCGAGCGGCAGGCCGAGCACCCCGCACAGCTTGCCGAATTGCCCGTCATTTCCCACCGCGACGATCAGCTCGCCATCGGCACAGGCAAAGGCTTGATAGGGCACGAGATTGGCGTGGCCATTGCCCATCCGGTGCGGCACCTGGCCGCTCGCCATCCAGTTGAGCGCCTGATTGGCGAGCACCGCGACTTGGGTGTCGAGCAGCGCCATGTCGATATGCGCCCCTTTGCCCGTCGCGTCGCGCTGGCGCAAAGCGGCGAGGATCGCGACCGCGCTATAGACCCCCGTGAAGATATCGGCATAGGCGATGCCTGATTTCTGCGGCGCGCCATCGGGCTCGCCGGTCAACGACATGATGCCGCCCATGCCCTGGATGATGAAGTCATAGCCGGCGCGGTGGGCATAGGGGCCGCTCTGCCCGAAGCCGGTGATCGAGCAGGTGATCAGCCGGGGGTTGATCGCGCTGAGGCTGGCGTGATCGAGGCGATATTTGGCGAGGCCGCCGACCTTGTAATTCTCGATCACCACATCGGCATCGGCAATCAGGTTGCGGATTTGAGCTTGGCCTTCTTCCGTCGTTATATCGACTGCGAGCGCCCGCTTCCCGCGATTGGCCGAGTGGTAATAAGCGGCGTCCAGGTTCTCGCCTTCTGCTGATGTGAGGAAGGGCGGCCCCCAATGCCGCGTATCATCCCCGGCGCCGGGACGCTCGATCTTGATCACCTCGGCGCCGAGGTCCGCGAGCAGCTGCCCGCACCAGGGTCCGGCGAGAATGCGGGCGAGTTCGATGATTTTCAGGCCGGCGAGGGGGCGGGTCATGAGGGCTTGGTCGGCTTGAGGGGCGGCGGGGTCAAGAAGAAAGAGCCCTCACCCAACCAGTTTGGGGTAAACATTACCCCGTAATGTTTAGGCCATGCCGGGGGCATGGCCGACCCCAAACTCCCGTAAACGGGAGAGGGCTTTTTGCAGCAATACTTCGCTACTTCTTAGCCCTCTCCCGCTTGCGGGAGAGGGTTGGGTGAGGGCACTGTTCCTTACATGCCTATCGGCCGTACCAACCCCAACGCTCGCCGCCTCCGCCGCGACGCGACTGACGTCGAACAGCGCTTCTGGCTCGCCGTGCGCGACCGTCGGCTCGGCGGGTTCAAGTTCCGGCGGCAAGTAACGATCGGGCCTTATGTGGCTGATTTCGCGTGTGTCGAGTGCCGGCTGATCGTCGAGCTGGATGGCGGGCAGCATGGCGAGGAAGCGGACGTAGCCCGCACGGCGTATCTCGAGGGGCTCGGCTGGCGGGTGGTGCGGTTCTGGAACAATGAGGTGGTGGAGAATTTCGCGGGCGTGTTGGAAGTGGTTTTGGCGGAATTGAAGAAGTAGCCCTCACCCAACCCTCTCCCGCAAGCGGGAGAGGGCTACGCAGTTACCATCTAGCGCTAAAATAAGCCCTCTCCCGTTTACGGGAGTTTCAGGTAAACCGTGCCCCGCACGGTTTAGGATCGTCCGGGGGACGATCCGACCTGAAACTGGTTGGGTGAGGGTGGCTCTTCCCCCCTAAAAAGCCCCGATCCCCGTGATCGCCCGGCCCAAAATCAGCGCATGCACATCATGCGCGCCCTCATAGGTATTCACCGTCTCCAGGTTCATCAGGTGACGCATCACCTGATACTCGGCCGAAATCCCGTTGCCGCCGTGCATGTCGCGCGCCGCCCGCGCGATATCGAGCGCCTTGCCGACATTGTTGCGCTTGACGATCGAGATCATCTCCGGCGCGAATTTGTGCGCGTCCATCAGCCGACCGACCCGCAGCGATGCTTGCAGGCCCAAAGCGATCTCGCTCGCCATATCGGCCAGCTTCTTCTGATAGAGCTGGTTCGCCGCGAGCGGCCGGCCGAACTGCTTGCGATCGAGTCCATATTGGCGCGCGGCGTGATAGCAGAACTCCGCCGCGCCCATCGCCCCCCACGAAATCCCATAGCGCGCGCGGTTGAGGCAGCCGAACGGTCCTTTCAGGCCCTGCACATTGGGCAGGAGCGCGTCCTCGCCGACTTCGACGCCCTCCATCACGATCATGCCGGTGATCGAAGCGCGCAAGCTTAGCTTGCCCTCGATCTTCGGCGTCGAAAGGCCCTTCATGCCCTTTTCCAGCACGAAGCCGCGAATGCCGCCACCATGCGCGTCGCTCTTCGCCCAGACGACGAACACATCGGCGATCGGCGCGTTCGAGATCCAGGTCTTGGTGCCCGACAGGCGATAGCCGCCGTCGATCTTCTCGGCGCGGGTGAGCATCCCGCCGGGGTCGGAGCCGGCATCGGGCTCGGTCAGGCCGAAGGCGCCGATCTTCTCGCCGCTCGCCAGGCCGGGCAGGTAGCGGTGGCGCTGCTCGTCGGAGCCGAACTCGTGGATCGGGAACATGACGAGGCTCGACTGCACGCTCATCATCGAGCGATAGCCCGAGTCGATCCGCTCGATCTCGCGCGCGATCAGGCCGTAGCTGACATAGCTCGCACCAACGCCGCCATATTCGGCCGGGATGGTCGGGCCGAGCAGGCCGACCTGGCCCATTTCCCGAAAGATGTTCGGATCGGTCGTCTCGTGATTGAACGCGTCGATGATGCGCGGGGCGAGGCGATCCTGGGCGAAGGCCTGGGCGGTGTCGCGGATCGCGCGTTCTTCGTCGCTCAGCTGGTCGTCGAGGAAGAAGGGGTCGGCCCAATCGAACCTGCTCATCG
>Ga0310345_10006488_pt1 | contig 10216 bp, 10 predicted proteins | sample HC15DNA20500_MG_FD_204667 | JGI IMG/M metagenome (GOLD analysis project Ga0310345, IMG submission 204667) | Marine microbial communities from station ALOHA, North Pacific Subtropical Gyre - HC15-DNA-20-500_MG | ecosystem: Environmental > Aquatic > Marine > Oceanic | place: Pacific Ocean: North... | reverse complement strand
TGTCCACTTTATTTATGTAGGTTACGCGCTTTCGTGGCACTACGGTTTTTTGTGGCGGCGGCTCAGCAGAGGGTTTGCGTTTTAAAAAACCAAAAAGACCTGCCGGTTTTTTACCGCGGCTGATTTCATCAGAAGCGGAACGGACTTTCTGAATTCGGCCCTCAATGAAAACAAACGCGCACTGGGCGCGTAGCGCGTCAATTTCCGCCTGGTCTTTGATCACAAATCCCTGAATCAGAAAGTCGGTTTCCTCCCAAGGGCGGTCCAGCCGGGTAACATGCATGCCAATGGCAAGCTCCGCGACATCCACCTGGGTTTCGACAATATCCTGATGGCTTGTGTTCATCGTTTGTTCCTATTACCTACTACGGTCATTCTGACGGAATAAGGCGGTAAAAGCGGCGGTTAAATTGCAAAATCTGGTTAAATAGTGTTCGCTTATTAGGCGTTGGTCAAGCGTCTCAAACGGCGTTGATATTCGCTGGTCGTTACTGGAAGGGAATCGTCCATCATGTCGGATCACCGCTTTTTCCACCTCTGGTGGCTTGCACTGGCTGCGGCTCTCATTCCGCTGGTAACGATCCATGTCACGTTCTTTGTTTCGGTGCTGGAGGGCCACGTTGAGCTATGCATTCCCTACTGGGATAGTTGCACCAGCATCAGTCGTACCGGCCGTCACGGAACGTCTTACTTCATTTTCAAAGGTACCATGCTGCCGGCGGCCTTGCTCGGGATTCTGTTCTGGTGGCTCAACGGCCGGTGGTTGCGCCAGCTTGGCGTTCATTCGTCCGGGGTTGCCTGGATCCCTTGGCTGGGCATGGTGGCCAGTGTGTCGCTTGCTGCCTATACCCTGGCGCTGGGGCATGCTGGTGACGGCTTCAATCTGATCCGCCGTGTTGGTGTGGTTCTGTATTTTTCTCTCACCTTCATCTGTGAGTTGCTGGTAAGCGCTGGCTTGCGCAGCCATCCACTGTGGAAGCACACGGGCATGAGGCTGTTGAATCTCTGCCAACTGACCCTTGCCGTGGGGATTCTTTCCGTGATCCTGAATGGCGTGGCCCCGGAGTTCTATAGCCGCAAGGATGACGCCTTCGAGTGGATCCTGGCCTTCCTGATTAATTCCCATGCCATATGGCTGGCGTTGCTCTGGCGCAAGAATCGGTTCCGTGTCCGGCTCTGGGCCGATTCCTAGAGCGAGAGCAGGCCGCGAATGAGGGCTGCGGTTCCGGCGATGGCCGCGATGCCGAGAATGACCGGGCGAAGGCCTTCAAAGGGCATGCGGTTGACGAGTTTGCCGGAAAGCCAGAAGCCCAGGAATACGCCCGGGAAGGTCACTGCGAACAGGAACAGCTCCCGCGTTCCCAGGTAGCCGGAAGCGAGCAGGCCTGACAGGCTCAGGACGCTGGCCGCCAGAAAGAACGCGGACATATTGGCCCTGACCAGAGGCCCCTTTTCATTCTGGTAGATCAAGGCGATCGGTGGCCCACCCACTGCGGTAATCGTGCCCATATAGGTCGAGGCGGCTCCGGCCATCACGCTGTTGCGGGCGTTCAGCGCAGGCTTTAGCCCACCAATGCTGAGCGCTACCCCGGCGAGAATCAGCACACCAAAAATCAGCTCGAAGCCCGCCGTCGAGATCACCAGCAATGTCAGAGCCGCCAGAATTGCGCCGACAACTCCGCCCACAATGGCAAAGCGCACTTCCCGGACCTGCAATGCGCCTCGATTGCGTATCAGCATGAAGACAGTAAGCAGAGTGGCATTCAGGATCAGGGGGCCGGGAACGAACACCGGGCTGATCAGAAACAGCAACGGCGCAGCCAGCGTTCCAATGCCGTAGCCAGCCACGCCTTGCAGACAAGCCCCGGCAAGAATGGCGAGGTTGGCCAGAAGAATCTGTAACAGAGATACATCCGTCAAAGAGGATCACCAAAAGTCGGTAGAGAAGGCCGGAGCAACACCGGTTTGATATTGATACACTGCCGGACTACGAGCATAGTCGAAAAGATTGAACCCCGATGACGCAGCAGCCTGAACACCAAAGTTGCCCTTGTGGCAGCGGCAAATCCTACCTTGAATGCTGCCGACCCTTCCATCAGGGTGAACCGGCACCATCGCCAGCGGCACTAATGCGGTCCCGTTACGCAGCGTTCGTTCTCGATCTTCCGGATTACCTGCGAGCCACCTGGCACCAGAGCACACGACCACAGACGCTCTCTCTGGCAGACTCGCCGGAATGGACCGGTTTGCAGATCCTGGACACCAGTGAGTCGGGCAATCGCGGCACGGTTCATTTCCGAGCGCTCTACCGCCTGGGTAAGGGCTGGGGCTTTCTCGAAGAGAATTCCGATTTCGTTCAGGAGCAGGGCCGCTGGTATTACCTTCGGGGAGACACCAGCGAGGGCCAGTTGAAGCCCGGTCGGAACGACCCCTGCCCCTGTGGCAGTGGCCGGAAGTACAAGGCCTGCTGCCTGTAGGCGTCCATTACTCGAACGAGGGCAGTTCCGGCTTGGCGACCGGTTTGCCTGCTTCCTGCCAGGCATCGAATCCACCGGCGATGGACTGCACATGCATGTAGCCCATTTCCTTCAGGGCTTTGGCGCTCAGGGCGGCTCGCCCGGATGTCTTGCAGTAGCAGACAATATTCATGTCGCGGCTCTCAAATGCCGGATCGTTGGTAAACTTGAACTCCAGCAAGCCGCGGGAAATGTTCACCGCGCCCGGTATATGGCCAGCCCGGTATTCATCCGCATCACGCACATCCAGCAGAAGATCGGCATTCTTGATGGCATCGTCCGCCTGATCCAGGGGCACTTCCTGGATTTCTTTCTTGGCGGCTTCTACAAGGTCATGGGCAGTTTTCATGGCTGAGCTCCTCAAACTTATGGAATAAGGTTATTCCAGAGGACAAGTGATTGGGCCGCAGTGAGTCACCCGCAGATATACGAAGGAGGTCCGATGAAGCAACCCATTACAGGCTATCACAAGGACGAAGAAGACCACTGGGTGGCCCAGTTAGCGTGTGGGCATAATCAGCATGTGCGCCACACGCCGCCCTGGGTGAATCGCCCATGGGTGACTACGGAAGACGGACGGGCATCCATGCTCGGGTTTGAGCTTGAGTGCAGCAAATGCGAAGAGGGGGCGCCGCCTGATTAGAGGCCAGCCTTCCACCATTAGGCCGCCCTGTTGTCGCCAATGGCACAGGCGTATTTCCGTTCATACCGCTTGTCTGCCCATTTCCCGTAGATTCGCGAGGCAATCTGGAAGATGCCGGGCCACAGCAGGGGCTTGAACAGAAAGCCATAGGGCGTGTGGGACCAGGCCCGAACGTTTGCAGGCAAGCCGATGACCCATTCCCCGGTCCAGGTCATCAGGTGCAGGCGTCGCAGCAGGGTTTCATGGCTCGGCAAATTGCCGCTGCCATCACGCTGTTCGTGAATGTCTGCAAAAATCAGGTTGCCCCGTTGGAGTTTGCGCAAAGTGCGAATCTCCTTGGCACACAGTGGGCATTGTCCGTCGTAAAACAGGGTGTCATAACGGGGCTCCATCAAGTCCTCCAAGGGTCAGAATCTGTTTCCGGGCGTCCGCTTTACACTCTTCCAGGGTTTCCAGGATCCCGTCGAGGGCAGCGGGTAAGACCTCCGGGGCCGCCTTGCGGAACTGGTCAAGCAGTTCGATCTGAACATGTAGATCCTGGAAGCGGCCATACAGCTTTTGGCGTGCTTTCATCGTTTTCAGCTCGGACTTCCAGGTTTTCGAGTCCAGCTCCATCAGGTAACGGATTCGCTTGAGTTGCTTGCGAAGCCGATGAATATCCTCATCCGGGGAGGTATGCATCAGCTCAGCGGTCAATCTGTTGAACCCTTTTATACGGCTCTCCACCGCCTTTCGGATGTCTTTTGCCCTCAGCGTCTCCGCCAACTTCTGGAACTTTCGGGACTCAATGAGGTTCAGCCAGTGCTCCATGCTGTCGTGATAGCGCTTGCTCTGCAGGCGCTTGACCAGTTTTTTGTGGCGGTTGGCGGCTTCCTGTTCGAACCAGATCTGCAGGGCTGCCCGGATTTCCGAATTGTCGCCACACAATTCAGGCAAGTCCTGGAGAAAAACATGCAGATCGCGTAACGGTCCCGTCGCCCGGGCATGACGTTTCAGGGTTTTAACCGCTTTTGCCAGCGTCTTGTCACCGGTCACTTCCTGCACCGATTCGGCAATGGCCCGGCTGCGCCGAATCGCAATCCGGTATTGGTGCAGGAATTCGTCGTCCAGGCCCAGGATAACGCCACGCTCCAGTTGCCATAGCCGATCATGTTGGTGGTGAAGGGCCTTGGGGATGTCCCTTGCCGGGTCGTCTCCCTCGGTTCTGGCTTTCTTTTTAAGTTTCCGTTCGAAGTGGGCATAGCTGTAATCCTGTGGCGTCATCAGAGCCACCAGCTTGCCCTTGCCCCGGTCTAGCTGGTGCCAATGTTTGATCGGGAGGCGGATGTGAATGAAGCTGGCGGTAGGTAGCTGTTCGGGAGGATGTTTCAGCAGCCACTGGGCCAGTTCCAGCAAGGCAGGATTGTGACCTACAAGCGTGATTCCGGAATCAGCGTCGCGATGTTCCAGCCAGGCGAGCAGACGCCGGTAGTCAAAGGTGTACAGCTCGGCAAGATGCTGGCAGCGCTCGCGAGCAGCCATCTCAGGCACTGCCCCCTCAAGTGTGGCGATGGCGCGGGTGGCATCACTGCTGAAGATCTCGCCCTGGAACGCGCCCGCTGCTTCCAGAGCCTTGCCCAGAGGTACCAGTTGACTCTCGCCCCGGGCGTTCAGTGGCCGCTCCCGGTCACAGAGCGTTTCATCGGCCCAGCTGGATTTGGCATGGCGTACCAGAAACAGGTGCTTCATTGGCCTACCTTCGTAGTGGTCCTTTAGTCTGACGCTTGCTCAAGACATTTACGTTACTGCCGTTACTCTACTTGTCTGAAAACATTGGCGGAAGGTCCGTTTATCCGTAGCGCTGAACACGCGCAGAGAGAGTCAGTGAAATCTCTTTTAACAAACTGGAACAGATCACCTGAGTTGGTCTGTGGATAATCCGCATCAATAGCAAGTTCCCGGGAGTTTGAAAGCATGAATGTTCTGAACCGGTTAAAAATCCGAAGCCGCTTACTTATCGCCGTACTGGTGCCTGTACTGATAACGGCGGCAACCCTCGCTTGGATCACCGCCAATCAGATTCAGGCGAACGGAGAAGCCGAACTCAAACGCCTGGAGACCAGTCTTCTCGAGGCACGCAAGACCGGGCTGCAGAACCTGATTGATGCTGCTGAGGCAGTGGTGTTGGAGGCCAAGAACGACCCCTCAATGACAGAAGCAGAGGCGAAGGAGGCGGCTGCCGCGCGTCTGCGTTCTATCCGTTTTGACGAAACCAATTATGTATTCGCCTACACCCGGGATGTTTTCAACCTGGCGTATGCTCCAGATCCTTCGAAAGAAGGCCCCACGTCAAACCCGGTTGTCAGGAAACTGGTTGGCAATCTTTTCGACGCGGCCCGCGGTGAGGGCTTCTATGGCTATGACTGGATGAACCCGGCCTCTGGCAATGAAGAACCCAAGATGTCCTACTCCACGATCATCCCGGACTGGGACTGGATGATCGGTGCTGGCGTCTACATTACCGACATTGATCGGCAGGTAGCAGCAGCTCGCGAAAAAATTGAAGCCGGTATGGCCGAAACCCTGGGCTTTATCCTGCTGGTGACAGTGCTGGTGGTTGTGATTGCCCTGGTAATCGGCATCTTCGTGGGTCGTAGCGTGACCCGGCCACTGAAGAGCGTGAGCAACATGATGCAGGAAATCGCCGACGGTGAGGGTGACCTGCGCCAGCGACTGCCAGACGAGGGCAATGACGAACTGGCCGAGCTGGGCCGGCGTTTTAACGCCTTCGTGGTCAAGATCCAGGACACCATGCGTGAGGTGGGCGCGACAACAGACCAGGTGGCTTCTGCAGCGGAAGAACTGAGCCGGGTTGCAAACGAGACCCGGGCTTCGGTTCAGGAGCAGGGGTCCGAGACGGATCAGATTGCCTCAGCCATCAACGAAATGGCCGCCACCATCCAGCAGATTTCCGGTAATGCCAATGAAGTTGAAAGTTCGGCCTCAGACGCCGATCGCATGGCCCGGGTAGGTGGCGAAACCATCAGCAGTGCTCAGGGCGCCGTGAACAAACTGTCCGAAGAGATTGAAGATACCGCCCGAAGCATCAATGCCCTGGCGGAAAAGTCCGATGAGATCCAGCAGGTGCTGGATGTCATTCATGCTGTGACTGAGCAGACCAATCTGCTGGCCCTTAATGCCGCCATCGAGGCTGCACGGGCTGGTGAGCATGGGCGTGGTTTCTCAGTGGTTGCGGATGAGGTTCGCCAGCTGGCGAAACGCAGCGCCGAGTCTGCTGATCAGATTCGCACCATGATTGACGGCTTTGTTACCGAATCCAAGGCATCGGTTGAGCGGATGAACAAATCACGCAACCGCTCGACGGAAACCGTCGAAAGAATCAATCATGCAACCAGCGCGTTGCGAACCATCGAGACATCGGTCGGCAAGATTCATGATCAGGTGACTCAGATCGCCACAGCCTCAGAGCAGCAGAGCCAGGTCGCCGAAGAGATTAACCAGAACGTGGTCCGTATTGTCGATGCTGCCCAACGCAGTGATACCGGCGTAAACCAGACCAACGAAGCCAGCCACGAACTGGCGCGCCTGGGGGAGAGCCTTCGGGAGCTAGTTGGTCAGTTCAAGGTCTGATCAGCGGCTGTCGGTCGCATTGATGAGCTCGCGCAACCTTCGGGAGCGTTTGGCACGGGCGCGGACCGTGGCCGTCAGGTAGTCGGTGTCGAACGGCTTCAGGACGTAGTCGTCGCCTCCGAGGGCAACACTCAGGGTTTTCTCATCCTGATGAGACTGTGACGTCAGGAAGACGATGGGAGTGGCATCGAATTCACGGTCCTCCCTGAGGATGGCAGCGAGTTCTGTCCCGGAGACGTTGGGCATCACAATATCCAGAATGATCACATCTGGCCTGATCGCCCGCGCAACCGTCAATGCCTGCAGAGGTTCCTCGCAGGCATGTACCTCAAGCCCAACATATTCCAGCTGTATTTTTGCGGCCTGCAGGGCGGTTTGATCATCATCTACCAGCAGTACGCGGTAGGTTGTCGTGTGCTTGCGCTCGGCGAATTCATGGGCGAGGTCCATAAGGCGGTCTTTGGTGACCGGTTTGACCAGATAGCGCGAGGCACCCGCCCGGAGTGCTGCAAGCCTGGCGGGCATTTCGTCATGGATAGAAAGAAAGATAACCGCCGGCATTCTCCCCAGCCGGTTGCGAAGCTGTCGAATGATGTCCGGCCCCGCGCTCATGTCCTCGCCAAAGGCGACGTCCATAATAATCATGTCTGGCCGGGCAAGCGTTTCAAATATATCCAGATAAACCGACGAAGACAGGAAAACTTCCGCATCAAATCCGGCCTCAATAAGCCAGGTAAGCATTTCCTGAGCCACCAACTCGTCATCGTCCACAATGTGGATTTTCCGAGAGCCGCGTTTACTGGGTCCAGGGCTTTCCTCAACCGGCTTCAGGTCGCAATTTCGCATGGTCTCGACCAGCGTATCCATCATTTCTCTTTTCGAGAGAGCGTCGAGAGGATGCGTGTGCCAGTTTTCGGCAAGAGACAGTAACTGCCTTGCTGCTGTCGAAACACACTCAAGACCGAGAGAACCGGAAGTGCCAGCGAGCTTGTGGGCCTCCTGATATAGCAGTCCGAGTGAGGCGTTCAGGTTGTCGAGCCCGACAGCATCATTCGGGTCGGTCGGTATCGCGTCGATGAGCCCTTCGAGACGTTCAAACGTCTCGGGCATCTTTTCCACGTAGTCGGCCCGGAGGGCCTCTAACTGTGCCCGATGTCTGGAAAGCTCGTTGTCTGGCATGGACTGTATCCCGGATCCCTGGAATTACTGCAATCAGTGGTATTCAACATAGTCAATAAACGCCCGGGTGACCAGATTTTGGCCTTTTTTAAACTCTCAGGTTACTATCTCCGAGGCATCAAAAATCACAACATAACAATGAAATAGAGGTTCAACCACAATGACCCACCTGCTGAAAGCAACGGTAGCGTCGGCGCTGCTTCTCGCAAGCAGCATCGGCCTCGCCGAGGAAAACTATACTCTGCGCCTTGCGCAAACCTGGGGGCCCAATTCTCCGGTACTGGGAGAGACGGTTCAGCATATGGCGGACATGGCGGAAACCATGTCGGACGGCCGTTTGCAGATCCGCATAGATCCGTCCAACAAGCACAAGGCGCCGTTCGGGATTTTTGATCTGGTGCGGAACGGCCAGTACGACATGGGGCACACCGCGTCCTACTACTACAAGGGCACCATCCCGAACGCCATGTACTTCACCACCATCCCATTCGGGCTGATTGCGCCTGAAATGTACGCCTGGTTCTATCACGGCGAGGGCATGGAACTGATGCAGAAGGTCTACGAGCCGTACGGCATGCTGTCTTTCCCGGGCGGTAATACCGGTAACCAGATGGGTGGCTGGTTCCGCGAGGAAATCAACTCGCTGGAAGACCTGCAGGGTCTGAAGGTGCGCACCCCCGGTTTTGCCGGCGAAGTCATGTCCGAGCTGGGGGTTGCAGTGACCAACCTGCCGCCGGGTGAGCTCTATACCGCACTTGAGCGTGGCACCGTGGATGCCGTTGAATGGGTCGGTCCCGCCCTGGATTTCCAGATGGGCTTCCATCAGATCGCCAAGTACTACTATTCGGGCTGGCAGGAGCCGGGCGCGGAAGTCCAGTTCCTGATCAACAAGAAGACCTGGGAAGAGCTGCCAAAGGATCTTCAGGAAATCCTGCGTGTGGCCATGCGCACCGCCGCCTATGACATGTACATCCAGAGCACCCACCAGAGTGGCGTGGCCTGGGATCGGATGAAGGAAGACTACCCGGATGTGACCCACAAGGTGTTCCCGCCGGAAGTCATTGATGCCCTGCGTAGCACCACCAACCGGCTGCTGGCCGAGGCCGCTGAGAACGATCCGCTCGCGAAGGAAATCATCGAGTCCCAGCGCGACTACCTGAAGCAGGTTCGTCAGTGGACCAACATTTCGGACAAGGCCTACCTGAACAGTGTGGCTGAGGACTGAAGCCTGACAATACCTGAGAGCCAGCCAAAGGCTTGAGGGCTTTGTCAGTCAAAGGGGCGCCGGGGCTGTAATACCCCAGCGCCCCTTTTTGTTTGCGTCGGTTTCTGGAAAAATAGGCCGCTCATTCTTTGGGCAGCGCCGATGAAACAGACACTGCTATCCCTGAGCAATCTTTCCAAGCAATTCGGTGGCAAAACGGTGCTCGACGGTCTGGATCTTGAGATCTACGACGGCGAGTTCATTACCCTGCTGGGCCCTTCCGGGTGCGGAAAAACCACCCTGCTGCGGCTGATGGCCGGTTTCGAACATCCCGATGAGGGCAGCATCACCCTGGCGGGACAAGATCTCACCCACACTGCCCCGGAAAACCGTCCGCTCAATACCGTATTCCAGCATTATGCGCTGTTTCCCCACATGTCGGTGTTCGACAACGTGGCCTATGGCCTGAAGATGGAAAAGCGCCCGAAGGACGAGATTCGCCAGCGAGTCGATGAAGCGCTGGCCATGGTCCAGTTGCAGGATTTTGCCCGTCGCAAGCCGCATCAGCTGTCCGGCGGCCAGCAGCAACGGGTTGCCATCGCCCGGGCGGTGGTCAAGCGGCCGAGGCTGCTACTGCTCGATGAACCGCTTTCGGCCCTGGATTACAAGCTTCGCCGTACCATGCAGGTGGAACTGAAGCGTCTGCAACGAGAACTGGGCATCACCTTCGTGTTCGTAACCCACGATCAGGAAGAGGCCCTGTCCATGTCGGATCGCGTAGTGGTCCTCAAGGATGGCCTGGTGCAGCAGCTCGGCACTCCACGGGAGGTCTACGAGCGACCGGCCAACCTCTTTACCGCGCGGTTTGTAGGGGAAACCAATTTTTTCCCAGGCACGGTCGAGTCGGTCCAGGACGGCTCCATTACTGTGGATGTCTTTGGTCTCAAACGAACCCTGCGTCGACCGGACTTTTCGGTACGAGAAGGCCAGCTCCTGAACGTGCTGCTTCGGCCTGAAGACATCCGGGTGCTGGATCCGGGCGAT
>Ga0310345_10006487_pt1 | contig 10217 bp, 17 predicted proteins | sample HC15DNA20500_MG_FD_204667 | JGI IMG/M metagenome (GOLD analysis project Ga0310345, IMG submission 204667) | Marine microbial communities from station ALOHA, North Pacific Subtropical Gyre - HC15-DNA-20-500_MG | ecosystem: Environmental > Aquatic > Marine > Oceanic | place: Pacific Ocean: North... | reverse complement strand
GTTGGAAGGTAGTTATTCATTTGTGCTGCGGTCATCTTTATTTTCCTTTAATATTATTTGTTAGATATTTACTATTATTGTACTCGTACGGAGTAGTTTATGAATTTGCGGAATTCAAGCCAATTCAACAGCTTTGAGAAGAAGCTTTTTTGAATCATTAAGCTGCTTGCTTGTTTTTAACTCTAAATGTAAGAGTAGATTGATCGTCACCGGGCATGGTGCTAGTATAAGACACTGCCACAGTTTCGTCTGTAGCATCACCATTTTCGTCTGTTAATGCAGTAGAAAATACAATATTATTAAGGTATGTTTCGTCACCTGTATAATGGAAATCGTCTGCAAACTCAATGTCTTTAGTTGAGCCGTGAATATCAATTGACAGTGTACCAGACCGCATAGTATTATATGATTGACTAGCAAGAGTATAATCAATTTCAAAAGATTGATTAGTTACTTGAGGAAGTTTAAATAATTTTATAGCGGCTCCAGTTGGCATAGACACCGAATGATCTGACCCCCAAGTCCAATTAACAGGACCTTCAACTTCTGGTATATAAGGTGAATTTGTTAAGTATGTTTGATCGTAAGATAATACTGCTGTTCTAGAAAAATAATCATTTTCACTTACGTTACCTACTTTATTAAATTTTATAATGCTTACTCCTCCCACTCCATCACCACTTCCATCGTTTCCTACTGATACAAACCTATTATGTGAACTAACATTGTTTATACCTTGTTGAACCCAAATTCCTTGAAAATTAATTCTTTCAAAAAAGCAGTGAGTTATTGTATTCTTAAATGGACCTGTTTTTTGGCCTGATGCCCCTAGTACCATATCAACACCAAAAGTAAATCCATATCCTAAATCTTTAAATGTACAATCATTCCATAAATTATCACTTATGTCCCAATTGCTCATTACACCGTAACTATATCCTTGTATGTTAACAGTGTCAAAAGTATTACCTGAAGATTCTACGTCACCACTTAAACTATTAAGTTCCATGCCCATATCAGATGAAAAGTCTGTAGGTATTGATTCACCTGATACCCATGGCCCTGAAATCTTTATATTTTTAAAAGTGCTATCTCTACATGATTGTAATACTAAGCCTCTTCCTAAAGGAACAGTAATATCTAATGTTAAGTTTTCTATTCTTAAATGCCTTGCTTGATTTAGATAACTTGAACCGCTATCATCATCTCTAGTAGTTTTCTCAGCAATACCGCTTGCAAGTTCATTTTCTGTTTTAAAGAGAGGACCAGCAGTTGATTTTCTAATTATAGTTTTGTCTACGCCTGCACCCACTATCGTAACAAAAGGTGGAAGATAAATGGTACTAGTTACTGAATAAATTCCAGGATCTAAATATAATGTTACGCGACTTATTTCTGAACCAATAGTTGCAGCGTTCATATAAAGTTGATCAATTGCTTGTTGCAATTTAACAGTGGCATCATCTAAAGCAATGCCAGTAAGTCCAAATGCTCTACCAGTTACCCAATCGTCTAATCTTGCTTGTAAAGTTCTAAGATGAGGTTTAGTAGGAGATTCACCTGTAACAATATATGGATCACCTGTGCGCCATCCATATGTATCTATTAATGAAAAAAGATTATCGTGCTCTGTTAGAATTTTTGTATTGCCCACATCTGGAGCACCTTCTGATACTGCACCATTTCCGACATAAAGTTCCTGAGTGTCAATGGCCCAACCAAATTCACCACTAGATAATTGAGGTAAACCAGAACCTGTATTTTTTTGACCTCTACGAATTTGTATTTTTGAAATTTGAACTACGGCCACTTGTTTGTTCTCCTACGTTATTTAAATATATTTATCGTAATATTCATAAAGACGGTCATACCATTTATTTTTCCAATAAGTGTACTCATCAGGCCAAAGATCAAATTGTTGATATGTTTCTCCTCCAAGTTCTACGCTGTCGTCGCCTCTACTGCACATAAACACATGTCCTTCTTGTAAATTAGTATTAAACATTTCATTGTGTGCTTCAGAGTAAGCTACTAGTTGTAAGAAATAATCGTTCACCCATTCTAATTTTTTAGGCTTATTAGTTTGCTTAAAGTCCATTATACAGGGTTGATCTTTATACAAACCAACAAGATCTGTTGTTCCTGCATACATTTGAGGTATATAAAGAGAAATTTCAGACCCCCATATCTCGTTTACATTAACAAGTGCATTATCTCGCACTTCTTCAGCCATTTTGTGTGCTTTTTTTGCAAAAGGATTACTTCCTGCTGTAGGCCACTCTCCTGTAGCTATATATTCTTCTAAATACTTGTGCATTCTGGTACCTACACCAGCTGCTTCGGTAGTAATTTGTTTGGCTTTTATTTCGCCGACTCTTTTACGCCAAGCAATTAAATGAGTCTTATCTTTAGTAGCATCAAGTATTGTAGTAACAGATGATACTGCTTTTCCGTCTGGAGTAAGGTATTTTCTTTTACCTTCTACACTTTTTCTTTCAATAAGTTGGTAGTTATATTTTTCCGTAATTAGATGCATGAGTGTCCATGTTTAATAATACTATATATTATATAGTACAAATTATTGTTTGTCAAGGGGTTTTTTAAGTTTGTAGCGAAGCGCCAGGATCTGTTGCTCTTTTAGCCATGTTACTAACTACATTACTATCAGGAGCAGCGTCTGCTTGAGGTACATCAGAAACAGGTTGGCTAGTTTTAGGTTCAACTCCTATTTCGTTAAAGTTTTTCACCATAGTTTTGATTCGAGGATCAGTCTCGTAAGCTGCTCTAAAAGTTCCATAGTCAAACTGCTCACCACCTACATTTTGCATGAGTTTATTAAGATCTAAATTTCGAGAATTGGGTTTTATATTTTCTTGGCTAGGTTTATCAAAGTGTAAGAAAACTGATTGATTTTTACTGTCAGCACTACTAATTACTAATCTTAAGATTTGAACTAGTTTGCTAGGTTCGTCTGCTTCAACTATTTTTTTTTTGGACTTAAAATTGTACCAAGTCTGCGTGAAAGTTCAATTGATTCACGTTTTGCCCGACCAGCTTCTTCTGCACCACCAGCTGCTGCATCAGCGGCTGCAAATTCATCGCCAGCTTCTTGGTCTACTGTTGGCTCCATTTCTGGCTCGCCTGCTGGCGCCATACCTTCAGCACCCATAGGCTCGGCTACCGGACCACCTTCACCTGTTAACATACCAACACCTGTTGTAAGTGCAGTACGAGTAGTTTCCATTGTATCATAAAGTGATTCAAGTGCAGGTTTTACTGTGCCTACAAAACCATCTGATTGTTCAATTCCTAGTTCGTCGCGAATTGCATCTGCTAGTTCTAACATAGACTCAGTTTGCATTTCAGCAGTATCTTCCATCCAACCAGTAACTCGATCAACCATATCTTTAGCAGCCATTACTAGTTCTGCTTCATCTTCTTTACCTTCTGTTACTTCAGAAGATTCAATAGCTTTTTCAGCACCTTCTGGCGGAACAGCCTCACCGTCTACAATCTTTACTCTCATACCCCATATTCTAGAATCAAATGAATCTTCACCTAAAGCAATAGCTATCCTCATTGCTTTGGTATCATGGGCAATTGCTGCGGTTCTTTTTGCATTACCTACAATAGAGCTTATAGTTCCATAAGCAGCTAAAGCCAATGCTACAAGTCCTATTGCAATAACAGGAAGCCCTACTTCATTTAGTTGCTCTGATTCGTCTACCGTGTCGTGCTTGTGAGGCTTTTTGCCTCCAGCGTGTGAATGGAAAGTTCCATCATCATGCTCGTGTTCTTGATCTGCATCTTGATCTGCTTGAGTTGCTTTTCTCTTATAAGGACCTTTTGGTGCTTTAATAGTAGGAACATCATCTTCAGTAGTTTTCTTTGCTTTCTTCTTTCGTCCTTTCTGAGGAATTTCTTCTTCGTCTGCTGCTTTTTCGTTCTCAGGACTAAATTCAACTAGCTGATCTTCACGCTCACTAATTTCACGATTTAAAATATCAAGGAAAAGTTTAGATTTTTGATAACCGTCATCTGTATGAACAGTATCAAAGCTCTCTGTAGTTTCTATTTGGGAAAGTTTTGTACGCACTTTATTACGTGCATCTTGTAGTTGTTCCAATGTAAATGAATCAACATCTATTCGTTTGCCATATAGTTTAGCTAAGTTTTGGTTTAAACTGTTAACAGTAACTGGTTTTGATATTTCATTTATATTCATTCTACTTTCCCTTAATAGATTTACTAATATACTTTATTTATGCTAATTGTCTAGAAAAGATAAAGCTGTTAAGGTTTTCCTCTGCACTTAAAGTTTTATCTTTTGCCACTTGATAACGGGTTCTTGCAATTTCTCGTTTAAAACTATCCTTTGTGGTTTTAAGACTGTGCTTGTAAAATACACAATCATTATAATTTTTTTCTATAATATGGTCTAATTTTTGTATTTCTTCAATAGGATCATCACCTTTGGCTAGATTTTTTGCAAGGGCAATTGCGCTAGTTTTAGAAAATACTTTAGCAACTACAGAGTTTTGTTTACAATTGAAAATTACGTAGTTGTCTTTTTTCCTTCTTATAGCATATCCACCTATACGGATACTATTTCCTTTTGCATATGGAAAAAGTGAAATATCTAAATTAGAATCTATAATATCGTCTAAATCATGAAGGATTTTTGCATTAAAGTTCATTGTTTACTACTAAAATTGTATTTTTATACTTAACCTTACTTACCATACTTTTACGAACTAGGTTTTCGATTATGAATTGATCTCTTTCTGAAAAAGTAGCCAATGTTCGTGGCTTGTCTAGTTTTTTTCTAATTGCTTTTTCTTCATTACTTAAATAAATTTTAAATTCTGAAATCAATTCATTAAGTTTCATTTATATGTTCCTTTAATCGTAGCTGTAAGAAGAACTAGCAGCTGGACGATTTCCTTCTCGTAGTAATTCAAATAATTTATTATGTTGTTCTATAATAGCTGTTTCTTTATCTTTTAATGCTTTCATATCATCAGATAAATCTTCTACTTCTGCTATTAATCTCTCTATATCAAACTCCATTTTGGCTTGTTTTTTAACAACGTCTTTCCTTGATTCTTGTTCAACAAATGAATAAACTTCATTTACTTTAGAATCTAGTTTCGCAACATACCATACTAGAGCAATACCTTGAATAATAACAAATGATATAATTGCAAAACCTATTTTTATGTTCATTTCTTGATTACAAGCCCTTTTATCCTTTCTAGTTGTTTTCGAAGGTCAATTAATGTTTCCTTTAGAAGTTTAAGTTCTTCCTTAAGAGATTTATTCTCTGAAGTTAGACTTGCTACTTCCTCAGCCCCTCTATAACCATATTCAGTATAGCCATCTATACTATTTTCCATTTTTATCCTTGTTACGTTTTCTATTTTTGGGTAAAGTTAAAATAGGTCTGCTGCTGTTAGGATTAATAAAATCTACTGTTTCTTTAGAATCTACTTTGGTCTTCTTTGTACTAATTTTTTCTGTTTTTAAAGTTTTTTTAGTGTCCATTGTGTCATTATACCGTGTCCATTTCTACTTCGTCGTTTTGATTAACTGTTGTTTTAGGATCCTTCTTTTGTCCTGAATTACTTTTAGTTAGCTTTACTTTACCTGTCATAGTATCTTTTTGTAAAGCACCAGGATTAGTTTTCAAATCAACAACGGTTTTTGTTCCATCTCCATGATCGATTTCTGCACTTTGTCCTGGCATCATTTTACTAATTTTACCTGTTATTTCGTTAATTTTCATTTTTATATTCCCTTATTATATCCGACCGCCTCGTCTACTCTTAGGTTTATTAAGGCTTTTTAACCTTACAGAAGTAGGAACTGATCTGCGTGTTCTAACACCGGTCATACTAATTTTACCATGTTTAGCTGCTTTAGTTTTTTTCAATTTAAGTGATTTAGAAACATTAATAGGTCTAGTACATGAAGCAGGTGAAGCCATTACCCTTCCTTTTCTATGTCCCGAAGTACAACGATATTTTCGAACTTGTTTGCCACCCTGCCGAGCCCAAACCATTTGTATTTCAGCTAAAACTTCTCTTACTAACATTTTATCTACCTCGTGAAGCTTTATTCATTTTTTGAACACGGACACTTGCTGGATTGGTTCTTTTAGTCCTTTTAGTTTTTCTAACGAGTCGATTACCCATTCTAGCTTTTAGTCTTTTAATATTTGCTCGTTTTTTAATATCAGGCGCTGCAAAACATTGGGCTGCTTTAGCAACTATTCTATTTTTTCGATAACCTGATTGGCAACGATATTTTCGTACAACTTTATTTCCACGACGAGCCCATACTAATTTTTCATCTATTGGAGTGCTAGGTGTTAGTTCACGTAATAACATATAGTTATTTAGTGCGATTTAAGTAAAATTATATATTCTTATGATGTGTTTAGCTGTTGAAGGAAATTAGGAGAACTACAATGGTTGAAAGTAAACCTGCCATTATTGTACCAGTAGCACCAATCATTACTTTCATTATAGCTTTATTACCTGAAGTAATATCTGTATGAATAATTTCCACTTTAGTTTCGATTTTAGTAAGACGTTCATCAAGTTGGGTATACCTTTGATGACACAGTTCTACATGTGCTTCTAAGTTTTCTTTCTCTAATTTGCTTGGCGTACTGGCCATCTCTATACGTTCTCCGTAGTAAACTCTGTCGTTGCCCTATGGTGTTATTTTAGATAGCCTGAAACTTTTTGCCTTACTGAAGTATTTATGCATGTGCTATGTTTATTTAATCTACTATGATTACCAAACTTCAAAAATAATATTCTTCGTTTCTTTATTTTTTGTTCGTAAAATAGGTTCAGCTATGTTTATGGTTTCGTTTAATCCGGTTATAATGGGGATTAAATCGAAATCATCTATTAACATTTCTAATGTTAATCCGTCTTTATACTCATGTTCAAAAGTGAAAGTCCAATAGCGTTGTTTTCCTGTATACTTAGTACCAAACTCTAAACCCTTAATACTTCCTTCCTTGTCGCCAATTGATATAGGTATAGGATTAACCCTTAAACCAACCGTTTGCACAATAGTCATATAATTTGCTTGCTGTTTTATAAGAAATTTTTCATCTCCTCGCCTAGCATTAGTTTGAGTAATATCAACTAGTGTTTTTACTACGACTTTCATAAATGTATTTACAGACATAAAAAAAGAGCTCACATAAAAGTGAGCTCTTTAGTTTCAATAACCTATTAACTAAGTTAATTAGTTATTAAGCAATCGATGCGCCAGAAGCTGACAATGCTGTAATTGCTGCAGAACTTAGTCCTGAAATAGCATCAATTTGTGCTTCGATGTCAGCAAAAGATGCTGCGCTACCTGGGTTAAACGAATTTGCGTTAACTACGAATACAAATCCAGCAGTACCTGATGGTGTACCTAAACCATATAGTTCTGCCCAATTCTGTAGTACGCTTACAGCTTTACTCCAATGTGAATCAGAAGCTGCATATCCGCCGCCTAAGGTTTCCATATTTTCGGAACATACTAGCTTATAAAAACCTAGTGCTGGTGTTCCATGATTAAAGCCTGGTGCGACTTTCTTTGCGTTGGGTGATAATACTCCGGCCATTTTATTTCTCCTTTATCTTAATGACACATCTTCACGCTCCGTGAAGTTGTTATAAGTATTTAGTATTTTTGGTAAAAATTCGTTTATTTAAGGTGTTTTTGGGCTCTTTGATGGAGAGCTCGAAGGTTCATAACGTATGAAGGACCAGCTTTTACTATATCATCCACCATTTTAACTACCGGAAAGTATCCCTTTACAAACTGACTAGGTACAGCAGCACCAGTTTTGGCTACATCGAGGAACTTTTTAGCCATCATTAGATTGTTTTGCCCTACAAGATATCTATAAAATTGTATATCACGTGGGGTAGATCCAACATCAGGAACACTAATTGTAGGTTCATTGTCAACTGCTTTGTCTAGTTCAAGATTCTTATCTGCGATAAATTTTTCAAATTTTTCAATAATATCACTTGAACGTAGCTTTGCTCTAACTGCAAATACTAATTTAGTAGCAAACCGTTCTCTTTCAATATTAGTTACATCTTTTAAATTAGTAACAAGTCGTCTAATGCTTTTATAATTAGAGTTAGTAATGTGTAATGCAGATTCTATTTTAAGAAAAAATTGACTGACTGATGTAGGTTTACTATCATTAGCTAATTGTGATAGATATCTATTAACAGCCATTACAGGTAACGTAGTACGGCTTCTAATTTTTTTAGCTGCACTAGGATCTTTTAATTTTGCTATAGTTTTTTCATCGCCTGTAACAAAGTATATAAAATTATGTAAGTCTGTACTAAACATCCTAAATATATTATAGTCATTTTTATTTGTAGATTTTTTAGCGTATGCTTTTACAAAATCTTTATACTTTGGATAATATCTCATTAATTCTAAACAAAGAAGAATAAGATACATGCGTTCACAACAGTCAGTGTAACTTAATACGAGAGCATTTTTTTCATCTCGTAACATTCGTGCTTCTTCTAAAGTTTTAACAAATTCTAACATAGTTTAAAGGTACTTTTTGACAAAAAGATTAGCCATTTCGTTATAATCAGGGACATCTAAGAAATCAATTAATCCGTTGCTAGATTGTATATCACGTATGAATCGTGAACGAACAAATGTTTTTACTTTATCTGTTGTTATAAACATGCGTAAAACTTTTGCTTGTTCTGGAGAAACTTCTAATTCTTTTCCATCGTCTGTCATAACAGTTCCTACTGGATTAGGATTACCTTGACTGTCTAAAATTTTACCTAGTTGATCAAACATGGATTTTTGTACAAATCCCGCTCCTTCTCCTTCGTCATCTGTATCCAACTCTGTACCATGACGTTGTAAATCATAATCAATATAGTCGTCACCATCATCCATTGGTGCTTCGTGTAATTTAGCTAATCTATTAGCTAACTCTCTAATTTCTTGTGCTACTGTTTTCATAATTTTTTCCTTTTAATCTCTTTGATTAGCTCTATTAGCTGCTGAAAATCCTGCTCTATTTACAAATTTAATGTCACCATCTGGGTGAGTAAGTACATATCCTTCTCCACCCTTTGAAGCTCCTATATTTGCTTTAATATCAGTATCATAGTCATCAAATTGTTGAATGACATTGTTTTTTAATTGCATTAAAGAATTAACTATTTTCCAAAGTGCCAACCAACCTGCTTGTTGTTCTTGAATATGATTAAACATTCTTTGTTGTTTTACAGCACTTACTGAACTAGTGCTTAACCAGTTAAAGAAATCTTTACCTAAACTAGATAAACCGCTGTCTACTTTAGAATTTGTATATGCGTATAAAATATTTGCAAAGTCTGTCATTTTATTTTGTGACAAATAACTTTTGTCAAGTAACGTGTCTAAATTGCTTGCCCATTTTGAAATAAGCTGTTTTAGTAAACCCACTTCAGAATTATTTATATTAGGTGCGTCTTGAACTGTAGTGGGAGGAAATACAAGAACATCGTCTCCTAGAAAAAAGTTATTCATATCGACTCCAACAGGACGTTCCATGCCTTGATCATTAACAACCCTATGTACTACTACTGCTGTTTTACTCCTTTTAACTCTCTCACCTATTTCTGATTGTGCGTTTATTTCATATGTTACAATATTAGGAGTAAACATATAATTGCCATTTACTATAGGCGGTGTATTATAATATAAAAGATCTCCTTTGAAGTATCCTTCAAAGTCTTTAGGTGTTGCTTTTTCGTATTCGTCAAATATATCTCCCATGTTACTAGCAAAATTTCTAAAAGCAGGAGCTATATCTTGTCCTTTCCGCCTATTTAAGAGCATTTTTTCTAAGTCATTTGCGTTTTTAGATTTACCATCATAACCTTTTGCTGTAAATCCTGATTTATCTGTTAGTATGAATTCCCCTACGTCATTCCTCCCAAAAATAATAGCAGGCGACCCATCCCATTTAATAGTAACATCATTATGGCCACCCTTCTCTAAGTTGCGTATAGCTTCAAGAGCCCTTGCTGCTCCTGCACTACCCTCCCAAAAGACAATATCTTCAACATGCTGTATTCTAGCATCTGCTTCGTTAAGGGTATTTTTTACAGGTGTAAATTCATTAAGTCTCATGATTTTTTTACTTTTATATTGCCTTTTGTTCCTGC
>Ga0310345_10006486_pt1 | contig 10220 bp, 9 predicted proteins | sample HC15DNA20500_MG_FD_204667 | JGI IMG/M metagenome (GOLD analysis project Ga0310345, IMG submission 204667) | Marine microbial communities from station ALOHA, North Pacific Subtropical Gyre - HC15-DNA-20-500_MG | ecosystem: Environmental > Aquatic > Marine > Oceanic | place: Pacific Ocean: North... | reverse complement strand
TTTGCAGGCCGAGGAAAGCAGCGGCGCAGCGCGTTCCCGGTCCGCCGGGCCACCTTCGCCGAGCAGCAGCATGGCACCCAGATTGCCGCAGGCATTGGCCTCGCGCGCCGCGCATGCCTGTTCGAACAGCGCGCGTGCAGCGGGCAGGTCTGCAGGGCCGCCTTCGCCGAATTTCAGCATCACCGCGCTGTTGTTGCACGACTGCGCAAACCCGGCTTCGCACCCTCTGGCGAACATTGCCCGCGCTTCGGCGAGGTGTGCGGGATTCCCAGCGTAATTGTTATAGCGCAGCTGGCCGAGGTTGAAGCAGGCCCCGTCATAGCCCTGATCGCACGCGCGCCGGTAATTGCGCGCCGCCCCTTCCAGATCGTTCGGCCCGCCCGCGCCGTCTTCCAGCAGCGCGGCGAGCATGTTGCACCCCAGCACCTGACCCAGCGCGCACGCCTTGGCGGAGAAGCGGCGCGAGAGCCGGTGATCCATCGCCACCCCGCGCCCCTCGTAGCTCTTCATCGCCATCGCCATGCACGAATCCGCATCGCGCCGGGTGTCGCAGTCGGCGGTGAGGGCTTCGGGCGAAAGGCGATCGTCCACGAGGTCACCGGCGGTGAGCTCGCCAGCCGCGAGATTCTCGGTCGGGGCGGTCTGGGCAGGGGCGGCGGTGGCAAGGCTAGCCGCGATACCGATCGCAAGCAGTGGCAGGGCATTGCGCGCCGCCCACATTGCCGACCCTCGCGCCGCCCGGCCTCGTGCGATCATCCCGCGTCGTCCTCGACCATTCCCGAGGGGTCTTCGGGAAAGGCTTCGTGCACCTCGCCTACCGGCTGCGTCCGTGTGAAGCTCACCCGGCTGACATTCAGGCTGTGGTCGGTCTGCTCGAAGTCGACATTCACCACGCCGCCGGTGGCGCAGCAGCCCGCATCGCTGTCGCGGCGGACCAGCGCGAACGCGCTGCCTTCCCGAAAATTGAAGCCGACCGGGGAGGCGATCCAGAACCCTTGCGGAAGCAGCCGGTCGACCTCGAGCATGATCTCTTCGGCGCTGGTCCAGTTCCAGCCATCACCGCTGGTGAACAGCATCAGGTCCGCATTGCCGAGCCCGCGATTGCGCGCGGGCACGTGCAGAATGAACCGCCCATCGCCGTCGCGCGCGGCAACCGGCGGGTCGAAATAGCCATCGACCTGCTGGCTTAGCAGCGTGGCGGGAAGGGGCCCGCCGATCTCGCCGAGGACGAGCATTTCGGCATATGGCCCGTCGGAGGGTTGCAGGCCGAGGATCTGCCAGTGCAGCGCCGGATCGTCCGTTGCGCGGTTGACCTGACCGCTCGCGATCACGCTGCATTCGGCCTCAGTGCGATAAAGGCACCGCTGGGCGAAGTCCGCCGCCTGCACCCCTTCCAAATCGACCGCGCGCTCTATGTCGCTGGCATCGCAGCCGCTCTGGTATCCGCCGTCCGGGCATACGAATTCGTAGACGGGATACTCGTCCGGGATCTCTCGCTCCGCAACCTGCGCGCTGGCGGGGGCGGCGGTGGCCATGGCGGCGAGCATCGCGCCCCCCAGCGGTGCAGCGATAGGAAATCTGGATGCGGTCATTGTCCCTCCGGTTCGATGTTCGCGCCATCGCGCTCGATTTCCTGACGCAGTTCGGCTTCGCGCGTGCACGATGGGCGGAACCGCTTCGCGCATCCGGCAGCGTAACCCTCCAGCGCCTTGACCCTGTCCGGCTGCGTCATCCCGCGCCCGTCCTCCACCATCATCGCCGCGCGGTGGCAGTTGCGCCCGCCGTAGCCGCGCTGGCAAAGCCCGAGATAGAGCGCGAGCGCGCGGACATCCTCGACCGGGCCGCCTTCGCCCGCGACCAGCGCATCGGCCAGGTTCTGGCACGCGGCGAGCAGGTTCAGATCGCACCCGCGGGCAAAGGCCGCGCGGCCGTCTGCCTGGTCGGGCGCGCCGCCTTCACCGGTCATCGCCATGACGCCGTAGTTCTGGCACGAAACATCGTCCGCATCGTCGAAGCATAGCGAGCGCAACAGCGGGCGGGCGGTTGGCGCGGCACCGGCTGCGATCAGCCGGTCGGCGTTTTCGCGGTCCTGCCGGATCTGCTGTTCGCTGCGCGTTTGCGGCGCGGGGGCATCGGATGCCGCATGGGCGCCCGATACGAGGACCAGCCACGCGCCTGCCGCGAACGCAGCGATACGGGTTCGTGCTATCGACATATCGCCAGCCACTCCATCAGCCGGTCCGCGCCGCGTTCTTCGCCATTGGCGTAGGCGGCGTAGAGATCGTCGGCCTTCTCCTCCGCCTCGGCCCGGTCATCCGCGCGCTTCGACGCCTTGCCTGCACGTTTGCGCCAGAAAGCCTCGCGGTCGGCGGCGTAGGCGGCGGAGAGTTCGCGGCGCAGGGTCTGGCGCAATTCCTCGCCCGGCGTGCTTTCGACGGCATAGTTCCACCGGTTCCACACGGCCGCGCAGATCAGCCGCTCGCCGGTGGTTTGCGGGGATAGGGCCAGCCGCGTGCCCGCCTCGAACGCTGCGTTGAGCGCGGTCGCTTCCCTGAAGGCGGCGGCGGTATCCTCGGGTAGGGCGCAGGGCTCTCCGCGCGCCTTGCGCTCTTCCTGCTGCCGTGCCCAGGCAAGCTCGTCCTCGCTGACCTCGCGCGAGGCGGGGCCGGACAAGGCATTGAGCGTGATTTCGGTATAGCGGAACTCGCACGCCTGCTCGTCCGAGGGGCCGGCCGCGGGCTGAGCGATGGCCGCTGCCGCCGCGCCCGCCACTGCCAGCATCGCCGCAGGCCGCACGCCGGAGAGAATCATCAGCCGCCGATCTGCGCGGCCATCGTGCAGCCGTCCTGAATGCCCAGCTTGCAGCCGAGGCCGAACAGCCGCTTGGCCGCCGCCGGATCGGCCGCGCCGCCCTGTCCGTCGCGCGCCATCATCCCTGCATTCATGCACGCACCCGCATTGCCGGTGTTGCATGCCTGGCTGAAGCTGCTGCGCGCACCCGCCAAATCCTGTGGAATGCCTGCTCCGTTATATTGCGCAACGCCGTAATCGAGGCACCCGTCGGACTTGCCCGCCTCGCACGACAGCTTGAAGGACTTTGCCGCTCCTGCGGCATCGACCGGCCCGCCGCCGCCATCGCGCTGCAGGATCGCCAGTGCGTAGCAGCCGTCCGCAGCCTGGCCCGGGCATGCCTTGGTGAAGTACTTACGGGCTTTGGCGTAGTCCGGTCCGCTCCCCACGCGACCGAAATAATAGGTCGCACCCAAGTCGTAGCATGAGGTGGCAAAGCTGGCATCGCACGCAGTGCTCAACGGTGTGATCGCGCCTGCGTAATCCTTTGCCCCGCCGCGCCCGTTGATCAGCATCGAACCATAGTTCTCGCAGGCCTCTGCCTGACCCTTGGTGCAGCCGATCTTGTAGGCGCGGCGGGCGGTCGTCAGATCGGCAGCTCCGCCTTCGCCCTTGGTCGCCATCGCACCCAGATTGGTGCACGCGGCGCTGTTGTTTTCGGTGAAGCAGCCGACTTCGTATTTCGCGCGGGCGATGGCGAAGTCGCCCGCGTTATAGGCGGCCTGCCCAGCCATCGCGTTGCTGTCTCCGCCTGCCTCGACCTGCGCCGTCGCCGGTGCAAGAGCGAACGCGGCAAGGCCGGCAAACAGCGTGGCGGTAAGTGCAAGAACCTTCATCGGTAACTCCCCTGATCTACTGGCAGGCCGGATGGCTGCTGGAGAGCCTCCGGGAGCCGGTGCAATTGTACGAACGGTATTTGTCGCGGGTCTGCTTGGCGATTTCCGCACTGCTCGGCGTGCGGACCGGCTGGAACGACGAGCCCGAGCTGCGCGAATAGGACGAGCCGCTCGATCCGCCCGCCGCGCGCCACCGGGCGGAGCTGGCACCGGGCGTATTGGTGCAGTTCCAGATGCCGCAATCATTGGCCTGCCCGATCTGCGCGATCTGCGAGGCGGCGATCTGCGCCACGGGGCCCGAGGGGAACCAGTATTCGAGGACGTAGAAATGGTCCCGGAAAATGGTCGAGAGCGCACCCGCGCGCGCCGCCGCCATGATCGCCGTCTCAGCGTGGCTTTTCGAGCGCAGGTGATAGAGCGAATAGTACAGCGCGCCGTCATAGTCGCGGCGGCCCATATACTGGTCGAACACCGCCTGTTCGCGCGCCTGCGCGTTGCGTGCGGCCTGGATCGCGGCCTCACGCGCGGCCTCCGCCTTGCGGCGCAGCGATTGCAGCCGCTGGCCGAAAGCGCACACCTGCGCGCTCGCCGGATCGCCGGGCACGCAGGCGGCCAGCGCGATCTGTTCGGCAGGCAACGCATCGTCCATCGCGTAGAGGATGCGGGCAAGGTCGATGCACGAGCGGCGATTGCCGAAGGTGCAGTTGGCGCGGCGATAGCGTAGCGCCTTCTCGGCATCGAACTGCGGCGATCCGGGCTCCGCAAACACGGCTTCGGCAACCTCGCACCCGTCCCGGTCGTTTCCGGCGCATGCGCGAGTGGCGAAATTGCCCGCGCTGGGCAGATCGCGCTCGACGTCGCCTTCGCCCGCGAAGAAGATCAGTGCCAGCCGTCCGCAGGCCGCCGTCTGGTTTGCGGCGCAGGCCTGCTGGAGGAAGCGCAAGGCGAGGAAGGGATCGTAGGCGCGGTTCTCCACGTCGGACAGCGCGAGCCCTGCGGCGAGGCACGCTGCTTGGTCGCCGCGATCGCAGCTTGCGATGCTCTGCTGGAGGGTGCCCGCTGTCTGCGCGAGCGTCGGCGTCGGGGCCGATACCGCAAGAGCAATACTCAGCGCAGCGCCCAGCGTGAGGCAGGCGGTCCTGATCCGGGCCAGCATCACAGGCCCGCCAGCCGCTTGTCGCACGAGCGCGCCCTGCGCAGCATGTCCTTATGCGCCTCGTCGCCGCCCAGCACCCGCGCGCGCTTGCGATATCTGGCCTGGACCAGATCGATCTGCCGGGTGGCGGAGACGCCGTGCGCGCGGGAATAGTCGACCAGCCACTTCTTCCAGTCGCCGGACGAATGGGCGAACGTCGCACCGCTGGTCTCGGCCACTTCCACGACATGCGCGCAGTCGGCCATGATTCTGGCGATTTCCTGCGGCGTATGGTCCCGCGCGGCGGCAGGGGCCGGGATCGTCGCCGACATTGCGGCCAGCGTGGCGACACAGCCAATCCTCGAATGCATCGGGCCCCTCCCACAAACAATGGCAGGCAGCCTACGCCGCTGGCGGTCCGGCCAGTATGCACGATTGCTGATAGTTCGATGACGATCGCTGTTAGGTGGTGGCTGCGCGAGGGGCGGAGGGTCGGCTGGGGGAGACCCTAACAGCGATCGTCACGGGAATATGGCCGCGCGGCTTGCTAGTCGCGAGAGAGTACCGGGCGCTATTCGTCTTGAAGCCCGGCGAAAAACCGGGACAAATGGCGGCTTCGGCGCGGCTATGTGGGTCGAGGGGGAGGGAAGGAAGCGGCGATATGAAGATACTCTACGTCGAAGACGATCCGCGCGCGGCCCGCGAGATGGAAGACATCGTCCGCCGCGAAGGCGACACGATCGCGGTCGAGACCAATGGCGCGGACGGCCTCAAGCGGGCGGGGATCGAATCCTTCGACGTGATCGTGATGGACCGGATGCTGGGCGATGCCGACGGGCTGGACATCATCCGCCGGCTGCGCGGCAGCGCGATCAGCACGCCGATCCTGATGCTGAGCGCGCTCGGCCGGACGAGCGAGCGGGCCGAGGGGCTGGAGGCAGGGGCCGACGATTACCTCGCCAAGCCGTTCGAGGCGATCGAGCTGGTCGCGCGGGTGCGCGCGCTGCACCGGCGCGCGTCGGGGCGCGAACACAGCGCGGTGATCCTGTTCGGCGCCTTCGAATGCCACGTGAAGGCGCGCACCGCCTTTCGCGACAACCGGCACATTCCGCTCAGCCCCCGCGAGTTCGAGCTGTTCCGCTATTTCATGGAAAACGCGGGCGAGGTTGTGACCCGCGAGATGCTGCTGCGCGATGTGTGGAACATGTCGTTCGATCCGCAGACCAATGTGGTCGACGTCAATATCGGTCGCCTGCGGCGCAAGCTTGAGGAGGGGTTCGACAGTCCTGCACTCGAAACCGTGTGGGGCACCGGATACCGCCTGTTGCAGGGGCGCGGCCAATAGTCGCCCCGCGCTCCATCTTCACCCGTATCGTGCTGCTGTCGGCAGTGCTGTCGGCAGTGCTGCTGGCGGGCCTGTGGTGGATCACCGACCAGACCATCCGCGACAGCTTCGCCGCCTCGACGCGTGAAGGGGTGGATGTCGATCTGACCGGTCTGGTCGATATCTACGCGAGCGGTGGGCAGGCCGAGCTGGAACAGCGCATTGCCGACCGGCTGGCGATGGTCCCGATCGACGCCGGGCGCGCGCACTATCTGCTCGCCGACCGGTCCGGAAACCCGATCGCGGGCGATCTGGCGCGCTGGCCCGATCTCGATCCGCAGATCTCCGAAAGCGGAACGATTGCGATCGGCAGCCGCACGCAGGCCTATGCCCGCGCGACGCTGATCTCCGAAGACCTTGCGCTGCTGGTCGCCCATGAACCGCCCGATCGCGCCTTCCTGTTAACCCGGGTGGGGCTGGTCTTCCTGCTTGGCGGAACGGTGTTCGTCGGCTGCATCGCGCTGTTCGCGCAAGCCGCGAACGTGCGGGTGCGGGCAAAGGTCGCGCGGGTGGGCGAGGCCTTTCGCCGCAGCGACGAGCCCGCGCTCGACCGGCTGGCCGCGCCCGAGCGGCCCGACGAGATCGACCAGATCGCCAGCCAGGCCTCGCAGGCGGTCAAACGCGCGCGCCAGCTGATGCTCGCCTATCGCGAGACCTCGGAACAGATCGCCCACGAAATCCGCACGCCGCTGATGCATCTCGACAGCCGTATCCAGAAGGCCATCGCGCAGGATCCCGCGCTGGCTGCGCGCGCCAATCTCGTCGAGGCGCGCGGGGACATCAAACGGCTGGTCGCGATGCTGGAGGCGCTGCTCGATATCGCCTCCAGCAAGGCGCAGACCGGCGACACGCGCGGGATGAAGCCGGTCGATTTCAGCGCGAGCGTGCGCCAGATCTGCGAATTGTATCAAGACAGTGCCGACGAAGCGGGCTATCGTTTCGAATGGGACGTCGCGGGAGGGGTGATTGTGCCGGGGGATGAAGCGCAGCTTGGCCGGATCGTGACCAACCTGCTCGACAATGCATTCAAGTATAATCGCCCCGGCGGCGCGATCCGGGTGACGCTGGAACCCGGTCCGCGGCTTGTCGTGACGGACGAGGGCCCCGGCATCGCGCAGGGCGAGCGGGAGAAGGTGTTCGAACGCTTCTATCGCGGCAGGGATACGGATCCGGACATTCAGGGCAGCGGGATGGGACTGGCACTGGCGCGCGCGATTGCGGAGCGTCACCAGCTTTCGCTGCGCGTTGCGCCGACACATCCCGGCGCGACCTTCATTCTCGCCCCGGCGGCGGACACGCGAGACGCGTGATGGCGGTGCGTGGCGGATATCTGCGGGCGTGGCCCGCTCCGGCAGCGGCCATCGTCATGGCGGTGGGTCTGGCCAGCTGCGCCGTCCCGCCCGAGCCTGCTCCATCTGGCGTCGCTCCCGCGCCGAGCGGTGGCATGACCAGCACGGAACGGCTCGCCAACGACCTGATCGAGGCCGATACGGCCTTCGCGGCGAACCAGATGGAGCGGCTGGCAGAGCATGTCCGCGCGATCGAACTGGCCGGGGCGCGGCCATTCGATCCGCCCGGCGAAGCGGCGCTGCAGGCGTGGCGCAGCGCCCTGCCGCCCGAACAGCGGCCGATGCGCGGGCGGGTACTCGGCCCGGCCTATATCAGCGGCAGGCTTGCGCCCGGAGGCAAGCTGCGCACCGAGCAGGTGATGCTGGGCGGCAAGCCGGTCAGCGTTGCAGCGGGGACCGCACCGCGAACCGGACTGCGCCTGCGGATCGCGCGGGCGGATGGCAATATGGTGTGCGAACAATCGCCCGCCCACGCGCGCGAGTGCCGCTTCATCCCGGCCTATACGCAGCGCTACCGGATAGAACTGGTCAACTCGGGGGCACGCGATGCGCGCTATCACATCGTATTCGACTAGAGCCGCGATGCTCGCGTCGGCCTCCCTGCTGGTGCTGGCCCCGGCGGCACCGCTGCTGGCGGAGGAGGGCGGCAATCCCTACTCGACCGACCTGTCGCAATATTCGCAGCTGCAAGCGCTCGAAGACCGCGCGACCGATCTCCAGACGAATGGTACGCAGGATGCGGAGGGCAGGGCGCAGATCATCGCCGCCTGGCAGGCGCTGCAGGAGGCCGCGCAGCGCACGCTGCTGGCCGACGGATCGCCACACCCGCTGGCGCATATCACCAAGATCAGCATCGCCTCGCAGCTCTATCGGCAGGGCGAGATCGACGAAGCGCTCGCCATGGCCGAAGCAGGGGTTGCGGGTGCACAGCCCTACCTCGAAGCATACCCGGCCAAGATGGCCGAGGGGGCCGCGCTGATCGGGCTGCTGCTGACCCAGAAGGGGGAGCCGGAACGTGGCCTCGCCATGGTGGAGAAGACTTATGCCGGGTTCCTGCGGCTGGACCCGGAGGGGCAGAGCGCGGGGTTCTTCACGGCGAAATCCAATCTCGAATTCTCGCTCTCGCAGACGGCCCTGCGCATCGGGCGCACGCAGGAGGCGGTCGATTACCAGAAGGCCAGCCTCGACACGCGCGAGGCCGCGCTTGGGGCCGATCACCCCGACACCATCGCCAGCTATTACAGCTATGCCCAGACGCTGCGCCGCGCGGGCCGGATGGACGAGGCGGAGAGTTTCGCGCGGACCGCCGTTGATAGGGCGATCGCCCATGTCGACCCTTCCGACCCGACCTACGCCCGCGCGTTCGAGATGCTGGGGATCATCCTCGCCAATTCGGGCAGGCCGGTCGAGGCGACGCAGTTCCTGACCCGTGCGCTGGAGCTCAAGCGCGAGCATGAGGGCGCGGACACTCTGATCTTCGGCTACGGCATCCACAATCTGGGCACGATCCTGCTCGAACGGCAGCGTTACGAGGAAGTGCAGCCGCTGTTTACCGAGGCTGAGGCGCTGATGGCGCGCCATCAGGGGCCCGCCAGCGCCTTCCCGATCATGGCGCTTGCCTACAATGGGCAGGCCTCGCTCGCGCTGGGCAAACCGGCCGAAGCGTCCGGGTTGCTGGAGGAAGGGCGCACGCGGCTGGGCGAGGATAGCAGCGACGTGGAGGCGCTGGGCCGGGTCATCCCCGATCTGGTCCGCGCGCGGATGCTGACGGGCGACCGGGATGCAGCGCTGGCTGCTGCGCGTCAGTTCGACGATGCTGTTCGCGCGAGCGAGTCGACCGATGCCTTCGAAATCGCGCTCGCCACGCTGTTGCGTACGTATGCGCAGGGGGATGATCAGGAGGCGCTGGTGGCCGCTGCGGCGCACGTGGTCGAGGCGACCCGCCGGTTCGTGAAGCTGGAGGACGGCGCGGCGCTGCCGGTGCGCCACCTGGCGGCGATCGATCTGGTGATGGAAATCGCCGCGCAGCAGGACGACCCGGCTCTGATGCTGTCCGCCATGGCGTTGGTCAGCGATGCCAACCTCGCCCGTGCGACGGGCCGCAGGGCCGCGAAATTGCGCGACGAAAATCCCGACCTCGCCGCCGGACTGCGCGAACTGGACGAGGCGCGCCAGACGCTCGACCGGGCGGACGGGGCGCTGTTGCTGGCGATCGCGCAGGGGCAGCCGACGGACGCTCTGCGGCAGGACTTTGCGCAGGCGCAATCGGCCGGCGAGCAGATCGAACAAGGCCTGCAGCAGCGCTTCCCGCAATGGGCGGCGGCGCGGGTGCTGCCCGAACCCTCTATCGCAGACATGCAGGCGCGGCTGGGCGATGGCCAGGCCGTGCTGGCGGTCACCCCGATCTATTACGGCACCTACGCGCTGCTGGTCAGACCCTCGGGCGCGCGGGCGATCCAGCTGTCCGCGACGCGCAAGGATGTGGTCGATCTGGCCAATGCGCTGGGCAGCAGCGTGCGGGTGGGATCGTTCGACGAAGCAGCCTCGCGCAAGCTCGGGCAGGCGCTGTTTCCGGCGGAGGTCATGGCGCAGCTGGGCGAGACTCGCTCGCTCAAGATCTACGCCAACGGTCCGCTCGCTTCGCTCCCCTTCTCGCTGTTGCAGGG
>Ga0310345_10006484_pt1 | contig 10223 bp, 2 predicted proteins | sample HC15DNA20500_MG_FD_204667 | JGI IMG/M metagenome (GOLD analysis project Ga0310345, IMG submission 204667) | Marine microbial communities from station ALOHA, North Pacific Subtropical Gyre - HC15-DNA-20-500_MG | ecosystem: Environmental > Aquatic > Marine > Oceanic | place: Pacific Ocean: North... | reverse complement strand
GCAGGTTCTCACACGATAACGATTGCCGCTGATTACACCAATACCATTACTGAGACTAACGAATCAGATAATTCCTATACTAAAACTATCTCTGTGGTTGCTGCCACCACATGCTTCCCGCTGACTACCGCTGTTTCACCTCAGGGAGCCGGAACGGTAACGAACACTCACTCCCCAAATTGTGTAACCACTACGGCGAACGTGAGTAGCCTCGCTGGCCCTACTGACCAGACCAACCAACAGTCGGACAGACCAGCGGACCTCAGCGAACCTACGACAGAATCCTTACGAGCAACTGCTTTTAATACACTGATTGCCAAGACACAAGCAGAAGACAGGGTTAAAGTGATTGTTGGACTAAGAATCGAAGGCCAGTTCAATGCCCTTGCCCAGAATCTGACAGACATAGCCGCTCAGTCTCCCCTGATTTTCCAAGCCCAGGATTCTCTGTTAGGTAGAATGGCGAGCTATAACGTCTCATCCACTAAGAAGTTCAAATTTATACCCTACATGGCTATGGAAGTAGATCGGGCAGCCCTTGAGTACCTAGCACGAGATACTAACATCCGAAGTATCGAAGAGGACAAATCTGTCAGCCCGTCCCTTAAAGAAAGTGTGCCTTTAATCGGTGCGGACCAAGCCTGGAATCTAGGTTTCAGCGGCTCAGGTCAAACAGTAGCCATCCTTGATACAGGCGTCGACAAGACCCATCCATTTTTGGAGGGCAAAGTGGTGTCTGAAGCATGCTATTCGACAACAAACACATCCCAAAGTTATTCATCTCTTTGCCCAGACGGAGTTGCCTCGTCGACGGCAGTTGGGGCAGGAGTTCCCGCCCCCGCAGAGGTATCCGGGTACGACCACGGAACACACGTTGCTGGTATAGCAGCTGGGAATGGAAAAACCTTCAAGGATTTCTCGGGAGTCGCAAAAGATGCCAAGATTATTGCCATCCAGGTGTTTTCTCGAGTAGATGACTCCACTAAATGTGGGACAAAGCCTTCCTGTCTGAAGAGTTGGAGAAGCGATCAAATACAAGGACTTGAACGGGTTTTAGAGCTGAGCGGTAGTTTGAACATTGCAGCAGCGAATCTAAGCCTGGGAGGAGGTAAGTATTCTTCTAACTGCGACAATATAATTCCGTCCTACAAAGCAGCCATAGACAATCTCAAAGCAGTTGGGATTGCAACGATAACCTCATCAGGCAATGGATCCTACAAAGACGCCGTTAGTCGTCCAGCATGTATTTCTAGTATAGTCACTGTTGGCTCAACAGAGGACGGAAGCGGGGGAACGACTACGGATACAGTGGCGAACACTTCAAATAGTTCCCCTATGGTTGATTTACTGGCGCCTGGTCGATGGATCAACTCATCTATTCCCGGAGGCGACTATAGGAATAAATCAGGAACATCAATGGCTGCTCCTCAAGTAGCAGGTGCGTGGGCAGTCCTTAAGTCCAAGATACCGACCGCGTCCGTTGAACAGGTCTTGGCTGCCTTAACCAGTACTGGCAAGCCCATTACCGACTTAAAAACAGATAATAGTCTTACGAAACCTCGCATCCAGGTGGGTGACGCCTTAACAAGTCTGACACCAGTGAATTCATACACCTCAGGCACAAATATAACGTTGACAGCAACCCCGAATCCCGGCTTCCAGTTCAAGAGCTGGACGGGATGTAATTCTGTGTCGGGAAATACGTGTACTGTCCAGATGAATTTAGCCAAGAACGTATCCGCTATCTTCGAGCCTGTTGTCACTGCCCAACCAGACCTAATTCTGACTTCTGTTACCGGACCCACTACTGCTACCGTTGAGGGCACCGTCACAATTGCTGCTAGTACCCTCAACCAAGGCGCAGGTAATGCCGGATCCTTTTATCTAGGCTTCTATCTTTCAGCAGATCCGACAATAACAACTAGCGATACTGTTTTTGCAGTTTGCAACAGTAGCTCGGGGCTGAGGGCAGGGAAAACTTCTGGCTGTTCCGGACCGATTATACTTCCAGTTTCAGTGACTCCAGGAACTTACTTCTATGGTGCTATCATCGACTATCAAAACCAGGTGACTGAAAGCAATGAGGTTAATAACACTCGTATTGCAGATTCAGGCACCATTACAGTCACCCAGCCTATAACTATACTACCGAATCTCACGCCCCATAAACCATCCGGCTGGTCTGACAAGATTGTGGTTTCTACCGTAACAGGGACTAACACCGATAGTACAGAACTGACCACCAGCGATACCCTCTATGTGGACTGGGGGGTCATTAATAATGGTAGTGCTGCTACTGGCAGCAGTTTCCAAGTGACCTTGTCGGTGGATGGAGTCTTAAAAAATACCTGGACTTCTTCAGCCCTCAATGCTAATACCTCTTTACCAATCATTGACTATTCGATCAACTCTCTCAATTTGGGGTCACATACTTTACTGTTATCAGTCGATCCTACTAACGCTGTTTCCGAGAGCAACGAATCAGATAACTCCTATGCTAAAACTATCGTTGTGACTGATCCTAGCGCCAGTTCAGTCATCCCGATCATCTTGACTGCAGCAGGATTGAACAATTCTTTCTTCACGTCTGAGATGACCCTCACCAACAGAGGAACCACTTCCGCAACAATCACCTACACATACTCGTCAGCTTTTGGTGGGGGGGGGGGCTCGGCTTCTGACTCTCTGGGTACTGGAGAGCAGAAGATTGTATCGGATGCAGTCACTTACCTAATAAGTTTGGGACTTCCTATCCCTCCCTCTGGAAAGCGCGGGGGGACTCTAGCAGTGGACTTTTCGGGTTCTTCTGACGTGGGTATAATGGTTAGGACTACGACGGCTGTATCAGGCGGGCGTGCTGGCCTAGCCTACCCCTCAGTATCTTCTCAAGAAGGGTTCACCGAACCGGTCTATTTAGCGGGACTACGCCAAAACACCCTTGACCGGTCTAATGTGGCCTTCCAGAACCTAGGCAGGACAGCAGCCGATGGAAACATCACCCTCAGAACTACCATCTTTTCAGGTGATCCTTACGCCCCGGGCCAGGAAATCCTAGAGGATCAGACCCTGTCTCCCGGAGGATTCTTCCAGCATTCAGGAGTTTTAGGTAATTTCACCAATGGCTATGTCAAGGTCGAGCGGGTGAGCGGAACAGCTCCCTTCTATGCTTATGGGGTCATCAACGACCAGGTTAACTCTGATGGGTCTTTTGTCTTTCCAATCACGGAGAGTTCACTCGTAGGGAAAACCGGGCAAACGTTACCTGTCATCGTCGAAACATCAGTGTTTAATAGCGAACTGACGGTAACCAATTTCTCGGTCTTGTCTAAGACGATTGACTTCAGCTTTGTAGCTGATGGTGTCCAAACGACTGATAAGACGGCCACCTTTAAATTAACGATTCTGCCCGGCGAACAGAAAATCATACCCGAAGTGGTGGCGTTCCTACGCGCGGCGGGAGTAAATGGCATCGGCTCCCTCGGGCCCACATATGCAGGGGCAGTCTTTGCTACTGTAGCCAGCGGAGATATGAGCGGGATTGTAATCGGGGCCCGGACCGCATCACCTGGAGGTGGTGGACAATATGGACTCTTCTATAACGCAGTGCCCTTCGGAACAGCTTTCACTAACAGTGCGTGGATCTACGGCCTCCAGCAGAATGCCGAAAACCGAAGTAACCTGGCATTGATAAATACTGGAGAACTGGATAGTAGTACAGACAGTTTCAGCATTGACCTTTACGATGGCAGTACGGGCCTTTTGGTCAATACAGTCAATGTAGAGGTCCTCGCCAAGCGATGGCACCAGATCAACAGCATCTTTAGCACCTACGCTCCAGGCACAAGTCAAGGCTATGCCCACGTCAGGAAGACCTCGGGTAATAACCCCTTCATTGCTTATGGCGTGATTAACGATGGAGGAGCTCCAGGTCAGCGCAGTGGCGACGGGGCCTATGTACCCGCTCAGTAGGCTTAATTAAAGAATAAAATATCTTACGGCTACGACCACCTTTTAAAAACCAGCTTAAAATTTGCGAGTGGGGTTATATAAAAGGGGAAGGAGAGGTAAAGGGTCTTTCCCGCTTCTCAAGAATCTAGTGTTCCAGTTCTGGTTCCAGTTTCGGACGTTATTCCAAGCCCTTCCTGTAGTCGCATACGTAGCAGAGAAGAAGACTACGAGACTTAAGTCACTAATTCCTAGGCACTTCTACTGCCCTATGCGTCTTAAGGAGCTTGCCTGCAATAGTCGACCTATCAGATTAGACAACTAATGATTTCTCGTGGATAGCAACGTTTGTGATAGCAGGATCAAAAGGATTTTCTACGGCTAGTCTGGCAGTTATCAGCGTAACTTGACAATGCCTACCAGTCATCATCGCAGGGAAGGGTCGCTTTAAATTTTTCTTTCACTTGGATTGGGGGGGGATGGTAATGTTTAGTTAATGACTATAAGTAGAAACCCCATTGTTAATCGCCTGGCGGCGTCAACCTTAATTGTTTTGAGTTGCCTGTGCCTTGGGACCGAAGGGGTAGTAGGTCTTACGCTATGTGCTGAGGATAAGGCAAGCCTGCAACCTCTAGGCCAGATTCCGGTTCCGAATCAGCCAACTAGTGGAAATCAAGATTTCCCAAACTCTGGTGATAGCCAGCATGACTGTTTCTGCTGTTGCAGGCATATTATTCCCATATATAAGATCCAGCAACTCCATAGCTCCAGGCTTTCGATTGTAGAACTTGACTCGACGACGGCGTTTCCATCAGCTGACTGTTTGCCCCCAGATCACCCCCCTCAATCCCGATTTCTCATTTTGTCAAGGTCTTGAAACTGCTGTAGGCAACAAGTATTAAGGAATTAATCGATCCTACCGAGGTGATAGTATAGATCAGCGATCACTATTAATGATGGGCTTTATGCTCTCTGCAGCTTTTCCCCGACGACGTCAGGAGGAACTCTTATGAAATGGCACACGCCATTACTTGCACTGGCAATCTTTCCTGTTCACTGTCTTGGTGAGAGTGACCCACAAATCTCTACACAACTGGAACTTAAAACAGTACTGCAGATTGCTCGTGAACACAATCCCCAACTAAAGGCATCTAAAAGCGAGATTGCCGTAGCGAGAGCTGAACGGTCAGAAGCCTCGAGAAGACCTAACCCTGCCTTCTCCCTGAATGCAGAGAACTACCGTCTCTTCAGAACCAATCCCGGAGCTTTCTTTCAAACCCAAGAAATCACAGCGCGTATTGATCAGGAAGTTGAGACCGGGGGAAAGCGTCGTCTGCGCACTCGAGGGGCCGAGCTAAAGATCCATGCCCAAGAAGCCAACTATGAGGACACAGCTCGAAGACTCCGGCTGAAAGTAACGGCCGCCTACCTTAAGGGAGTTCTAGCTCAGACCAATCTCGGTGCATCGGAAGCGGTCCTTGAAGGCGTCGACAGGATCATCCAACTGAATCGAACACGGCTTGAGAATGGGGATATTTCCCGCATGGAGCTAAGACGGTTGGAAGTGGAACGCCTTCGATTTGTAGATGACGTATTTCATTTCCGGCTTGCACTGGCCAACGCCAAAAGCACTCTGCTCACCAGGTTGGGTGCTCCCTTCCTGACAGCAACATTTCATTTTTCAGACACTCTGCCCTTCACTGCCGAAGTATTGTCGACTCAAGAAGGTGTTCTGTTGCCATCGGACCTAGCAGAACTGGAGCGTCAGGCTATGGCTCAGCGACCAGACTTAATGGCTGCAATCTACCAAGAACGATGGCTGGATACTGAAACGAATAGGCAGCGGGCTATTCGTTCCCCGAATATCACCGTTGGTGCCGGATACAAGAGAGATCTTGCTGAAAATTCAGTGGTCTTTGGACTGACCATTCCTCTCCAGATTTTCAATCGTAACAAGGGGGGTATCGCCCGTGCGCTAGCGGAACGAGAACGGGCCAAAAGCCTAGCGGCACAAGCACGTAACATGATTTTGCTGGAGGTCCGAAAAGCTTTTAATGCCGTCGAGGTCAATCGCGAGCGTTTAGGCTATATTGAGAAGGAGTCCTTGGAAAAAGCGAAACAATCTCGAGAGATCGTAAGAGAGGCCTATCGTTTGGGTGGAACCGATCTCATCAATCTGCTCGATGCTGAGCGGGCCTACCAAGAGACCCTAAAAACCTATAATCAAGCCCGGTTCGATTATCGTATGAGCTTGTACGAACTGGCTGGGGCGGTTGGTCTGGAGGCAAACTAGCGATGAGAAAAATTAACCTAAAATTTCTGAATTTCACTTTTCGCACCTTTGTCATCCTCAGCTTCCTTCTCGCAGTCATTGGCCTGACCTGGTATTACAACAGTCCCCAAAACGTGGTAACTGAGTACGTGCACGAAGAAAGTGAGGTTGGCCCTGAAGACAGAATCATCCTCACTGAGGAAGCCCTACGAAATGTTAGGATTGAGAGCATTGAAGTTGAACGACGTCAGATGAAGGAGTGGCTGGAAGTCCCAGGGGTAGTTGAACCTAATCTGAACCAGGTCGTACGGATCCGGGTACTGGCTCGTGGCATTGTACGATTGGTTCATGTTCATCTAGGCGATCGTGTCCGAACAGGTCAGGTTTTGTTCGAGTATGACAATGTTGAAATGGGAGAGCTTCTGGGTAAATACAGAGAATTTCTGTCCCGAAAAGTCAAACTGAAGGCGCGTTCCGATATGGCCAGGCAAACGGCTGAACGTGCTCAGAGATTGGCCGCGGCAGAGGCCTTGGCGCAGAAGGACCTCGAATTGCGGATCTCTGAAAAGAAGGAGGCACAGGCGGAACTAGACGCACATCTAGCAGAAATAGACTTGATATTCAGCAAACTGGCTAGGTTCGGAGTGACTCGAGAGGTAGTCTTGGGGCTTTCATGGAATTATTCTGCCCTGCAAAAAGTGAAAGCACCCCAACCGGGAGTGGTTTTAGACTTCAGTCTCGCTTCTGGCGAGGTGATCTTTCCAGACCAGAAAATCATGACTATTGCCGACCTCAGTCATGTCTGGGTCAAGGCTAGTGTGTATGAAAAGGACCTGGGTCGTGTCAAAGTAGGTCAGACAGCTGAAATTTCGTTCGTTGCCTTTCCAAAAAAAACATTCCTGGGAAAAATTACCCAGGTGAATAGCCGCCTCGACCCGCAAACTCGAACCGTATCAGTCCGCGTCGAAACGAATAATCCTGGTGAAACTCTCAAGTTGGAGATGTTTGGAACAGTTCGTTTGCCGACAGAGGATCATATCGCCTTGGTTATACCAGAAACAGCAATTCAACGAGTCGATGGAAAGGACGTTGTGTTTATTCAGACTGGTGTCCTCGAATTCCAGAAGCGAGAAGTGGATCTAGTTCATAAAGCTGACACTTGGATTGAAATTGCGAGCGGAGTAACACCTGGTGAGCGCGTAGTCATCCAGGGAGGCTTTTATTTAAAGTCGATCCTACTCAGAGAAACCCTGGGGGGCCACCACTGATGCACAAAATTATAGACTCAGCCCTGGAAAACCGGGTCTTAGTTATTTTGATGCTCGGCTTTCTGGTGGTCAGTGGCTCGTTTGCTCTTAAGAATCTAACCATCGACGCCATACCGGATATTACTAACGTTCAAGTACAGATCCTTACGAAATCTTCAAGCCTGGGCCCAGTTGAGGTGGAACGGCTCATCACTTATCCGGTAGAAGCTGCGATGAGCGGCCTCCCCAATCTTTCCCAAATTCGATCGGTTTCTCGCTATGGCATCTCCTCGGTCACAGTGATCTTTAAGGAAGGGGTTGACCTTTACTTTGCCCGGCAACTGGTCTCGGAACGGCTCAATACAGCCAATGAATCCATTCCAGAAGGTCTGGGACGACCTGAACTCGGTCCCCTGACAACAGGATTGGGAGAGGTCTTCCAGTTTACGGTCGAAGGGAAAGCTTACACCGCCATGGAGCTTCGCACTATTTTAGACTGGGAGATAGCCTATCGGTTACGGTCCGTTCCAGGGGTCGTCGAGGTAAATACGTGGGGCGGACAAGCTCAGCAATATCACGTTGTAATCGACCCACAACGCCTGCTTGCTTACCAACTGCCATTGTCTGTCGTTTTTGAGGCGTTGGAGAAAAACAATGCCAACGTCAGCAGTGGCTATATTGAGCGTAATCAGGAGCAGTACATGATCCGTGGGGAAGCTCTGGTCCAAACTATACCGGACATTGAAAATATCATGGTAGAGCGCAACAAAGAAGGCGTCCCCATTCTCATCAAGAATATCGGTACCGTGGAAAAGGGTGCCATGTTGCGTATTGGAGCTGCAACCAAGAATGGTCGTCACAAGACAGTCATTGGGATAGTGCAAATGCTGGCGGGTGGTAATGCACAGGTTCTGGTCAAAAGGATTAAGGATAAACTAGTTGAAATTCAGTCCTCCCTCCCTTCCGGTGTCGTGATCAGGCCATTCTATGACCGTGCTCAGTTTGTGGATCGAGTTTTACGAACTGTTACGGGTAACTTGGTCGAAGGTGGATTGCTCATCATCGCCGTCCTGTTTGTCCTACTAGGAAGCTTTCAGGGGGGACTGCTGGTTGCCTTGGCCATTCCCCTTTCTATGCTATTTGCTTTCATCGGGATGTACTACTTGGGGATCTCAGGAAACTTAATGAGCCTGGGAGCGATTGATTTTGGACTGATAGTCGATGGCTCCGTGGTGATGGTGGAAAACATTCTTCGTAAGCGAGCTGAAAACCCCGAGGCGTCTATTCGGGAGGTAGTAGGAATGGGAGGTCGGGAAGTTGCTCGTCCTGTCTTTTTTTCTGTTTTAATCATAACGCTGGTTTATCTTCCTATTCTCGCCCTTACCGGAACGGAAGGAAAGATGTTTCAGCCCATGGCGATTACCCTGATCTTCGCCTTGTTAGGGTCTTTGATCGTCGCGATGCTGATCATGCCGGTTTTAGCTTCCTTCTTCTTTAGAAGCGCACCCTCCGGTCTACCTGGCGAACATGAAACCTGGCTATTACGTATAACCAAAAAGCGTTATGCACGAGCTCTGCGCTGGACCATGTCACACCGACTCATCTTGGTGCTAGCTAGCTTGGTGGTGTTGGGAAGTGCAGGTTTACTAGCCCGACAGCTGGGCGGAGAGTTTGTGCCCAGACTGGATGAGGGTGACATTGTCATCAATGTTCTCCGATTACCTAGTGTATCAATGTCGGAATCGATCGCTTCGACGTTGATGATTGAACGTTGCTTAAAACAGTTCCCAGAAGTTAAGTTGGTGGTGTCACGAACTGGGAGTCCCGAGGTGGCTACTGACTTGATGGGGATTGAACTGTCTGACGTTTTCGTCATGCTGAAGCCAAGAATTAAGTGGAAGACTGCTCGGACTAAGGAAGAGTTGATCAAGCAAATGGAGGATCGGTTGGCTCACGAGATTCCAGGTGTAGGTCTGAGTTTTACTCAGCCCATCGAAATGCGATTCAATGAATTGATTTCCGGTGTCAGGTCCGACGTTGGCGTCAAGGTGTTTGGTGATGACTTGAAGGTTCTGGAGACTAGGGCCGAGCAAATAGCCAGGACATTAAACCGTATCCCAGGGGCAGCAGATGTAAGGGTCGAGCAGATCCAGGGGCTTCCTATGGCCCGTGTTGTCATCGATCGCAGTGCAATTGCTCGCTATGGGATCAATGCTACAGAAGTTTTGGAAACTGTTCAGTCCATCCGTGCGGGAAAAAATGTTGGCACAGTTTACGAAGGTCGAAAACGCTTTGATCTGGTCGTTAGGTTCCCGGACAAGGCCGTGAGAAACATTGAGTCCATGGCACAATTACCTGTAGCTGAAACTAACGGTCGCACTATGATTCCACTCGGCCAGCTAGCCAAACTAGAGTACTCAACGGGACCTGCCCAAATCACTCGTGAGCAGATTCAGCGCCGTATTGTGGTTGAGGCTAACGTGCGGGGTAGAGATCTCAAAGGATTTATCCGGGAAGCTAAAACAGCAGTGGCCCGTGAGGTTGAGCTTGATCCGAGCTACTATTTGGAGTGGGGCGGACAGTTTAAAAATTTGGAGAGAGCCTCGTCCCACCTTCTACTTGTGGTTCCTCTAGTTCTTGTCCTCATCTTTGCTTTGCTCTATACCGCTTTTAAGTCGGCCCATGTCGCCCTGATTATTTTCTTGAACGTTCCCTTTGCAGCGACGGGGGGGATTTTTGCGCTAGCCTTTTGTGGATTA
>Ga0310345_10006483_pt1 | contig 10224 bp, 9 predicted proteins | sample HC15DNA20500_MG_FD_204667 | JGI IMG/M metagenome (GOLD analysis project Ga0310345, IMG submission 204667) | Marine microbial communities from station ALOHA, North Pacific Subtropical Gyre - HC15-DNA-20-500_MG | ecosystem: Environmental > Aquatic > Marine > Oceanic | place: Pacific Ocean: North... | reverse complement strand
ATGACAAAGGGCGGCATACACGCCTTCACCCGCGCGCTGGCCTCGAACCTGATTGATCGCCACATTCGGGTGAACGCGGTTGCCCCGGGGCCGGTCTGGACACCGCTAAATCCGTCGGAGCGTCCGCCGGACGAGGTGGCGAAGTTTGGTGCCGGAACACCGATGAAGCGTCCCGCACAGCCCGAGGAGATCGCACCGGCCTATGTCTATTTCGCCTCGCCGCAATGCTCGAGCTATGTCACCGGAGAGATACTGCCGATTATCGGGGGTTATTAAGCGCGAATGACAGGAATGATCGGACCCCGTATTCTGCGCCGGGATGGCATGGGGGGACACCCTTTGGCTGTGAGATCGACGGAGACCGGTACCACTCCTTCCCCGATAATCCGGCCGGGCAGGAACTGCTGGCGGCTTGAGCGCGCAAAACGCGCTAGGGCACTGATTGATGCCGGCGAGTATTTCAGCACTCTGGAAGGCTGTCTGCGCACGGCGCGGCGCTCCATTCTTATCGCTGGCTGGGACTTCGACGGGCGCATCCGGTTACGGCCAGATGCAAGTGAGGGTGATTCACCGCCTTTGGGTCCGTTTTTGCGAAGCCTTGTAGAGAACAACCCGGATCTTGAAATCAATATCCTGGTGTGGAGCATCTCATTCGTGCATGCGCCCGGATCGGCACTGGAACTCCTGCTGGGGGCTGATTGGCAGGATCATCCCCGGCTGAACCTGAAGCTGGACAGCCACCATCCAATCTATGGCGCCCATCACCAGAAGATCGTCTGTATTGATGACAGCCTCGCATTTGTTGGTGGCATCGACCTGACGATTGAGCGCTGGGACACGCCCGAGCACGAGCCCAACCATCCATTACGGATCGCCCCGTCCGGCAGCGCCTATGCGCCCGTCCATGATTTGCAGATGATTGTCGATGGCGACGCGGCCCGTGCTGTGGCCGATCAGGTGCGCGACCGCTGGCAATCTGCGGTCAAGGAAGAGTTGAAGCCGTGTGACTTAGCAAGGGAACTCTGGCCGCAAACCCTTGCTCCCCAATTCACCGACGTCGATGTAGCTATCGCCCGTACCCTGCCGGATTACGGTTCGCAGCAGGAGGCGACCGAGGCTGCAAACCTCACCCACCACGCAATCGCCTCGGCAAGGAAGCTCATATACATTGAAGCGCAGTACCTCACGGCCGCTCCCATGGGGAGGATACTGGCAAGACGCCTCAAGGAACCGGATGGGCCCGAAGTGATGGTCGTCATGAACCACACGGCGCGGGGCAATATAGAAAAAGTCGTGATGGGCATGAATGCCGACCGGCTCATTCGGCGGCTTGCCAAGGCCGATCGTTTCAAGCGGCTGCGGGTGTGCTATCCGGTGAACTGTGTGGGCGAAGAAGAACATGACATATTCGTTCACGCCAAGCTGCTCATAGTGGATGACCGTCTTGTGCGCATCGGCTCGTCAAATCTCAACAATCGTTCTATCGGGCTGGACACCGAGTGCGATGTCGCCATCGAAGCCGACCGTTCGGCAACCTGCAAATCGATTGAGGCGTTGCGGCTGCGATTGCTGAGCGAGCATCTGGGCTGCACACCTGCGGCCTTGGAGAAGATGGAAGCAGAGCTTGGTTCAACCGTCCAGGCAGTCGACCGGCTTTCGCCGGGATCGCGTGGCTTGCGCCGTTTCGATTCACTCGATGACGGCGGTCCTACCTGGTTCCTGCCCGGCGCCTTCCTCTTCGATCCCAGGCATGTGTTTCGCTGGTTTCGACGCTAGACCCGTTCGCCCAACATGTCGGCTGATGCGAGAGAAATAGATCTCGCTAACGCCGAAGGTAGCTCCACCCACTACCAAGGGCACGAGAAAATAGCAGAATCTGAAGACCAGCAATCCGCCGATAATGTCTGCGTGAGACACCACCTGCATCACCACCGCCTCGATGACGCCCAAACCGCCCGGCACATGCGCCAACAACACCGCCGTGTTCGCCAGCACATATGCCGATGCTGATACGAAATACGATATCTCGGCCGTGGCGACGATTGCCTGATGCAGGCATGCCGCGACCAGCGCGAAATTTACCGGCCCGATCACCAATTGTGCCAACCCAAGCCGCCAATCCGGCAGCCTGAATGTCCATTGCCAGAGCTGCAGCGGTCGATTGACCCGTGCCGAGGCCAGCACGTAACCAGCACATGCGAGCAACAGACCCGCCCCCGCCAGACGAACCAGCCCGTCAGACAGGCCGGTAACGGTATCCGCCAAATCGGTTTGTAATAAAAATGTAAGGCCACCTAACGCAGCCAATCCCAGACCGACCGTGGTGCCACAGAAAACGATCACCCTGGCCACCTCTTCGCGGGAGAGGCCCCAACGGCGGTAGAACCGGTAACGCACAGCGCCACTGCTCAGCGCGGCGAATCCCAGATTGTGGCCGATTGACAGCGCACTGAATGAAGCCAGCGCCGCCTGTCGCCAGGCGAGGGGACGACCGGCATATCGCAAGCCGAAGAAATCGAAAAGACCGAGACAAAGGTAGCTCGCGCCGGCAAAGCCGAGCGCTAATAAAAGTCTCGTGACGGGCACTTGCCGCACCGACGCCGTCAGTTGATCAAAGCTGTAGTCGCCAAGGGTGCGATAGAGCAGGAAGGCGGCGAGCGAAACAGCACCAACCCCGATGATGGGTCCCCACCTCACGCGCAAAGTGCGACCCCGTTTCTTAGCTCTTGAGGAAGTGCCTTGGACACAGATTCTCCTTCAAGTCTGTAAGAATGATCGATGCGCTCGGAGCTAAGGTGCAACCATCGCGCCTGCATTTGGTTCCGTGCCAGTCAAAAAACGAAACCTCGTTGACGCGACTTCCTGCTATCGAGGTTGTTCAATCAACGGCAAATCTGCCGCCCGCCAGTCGTCCTTGCCGTCAGCATAGTGAAGGACATTCTCATACCCAAGTTCATCCATCCTCGCTGCCGCATTTGGTGATTTTCTAGAATGCCTGTTTTGGCAATAGACCACTACAGTTAGTGACTTGTCGGGGACGGCCTCAAGGACACGCGCGTCAAAGTCATCATCGTAGGGTACGCTGATTGCGTCCGGCAGGTGTGATTTCTCAAACTCGGATTGATCGAGAACTTCCAGAATGATCTCGTTCTCTGGCGAGTCGATAAGTTCCTTCAATTCGTTGCAGCCAAGTGTTCGCATCCGACACCTCCACTTGTATTTTCCATAGCTGTTCACGTGGGTGGAACGCATTCAGTGAAAACGCGTTCCTTCCTCGTACTGTCGAGAAACCCTATCGCTAAGGCAGAGATTGCGTAGCAGGCACCGGCAATATCGACACCCGCATTGCCGTTTACATCGTGTTGTCAATCTCCCCGTTTCTGATTGTTCATCCGGTCGAAAACTATCGGCTCTGCTTCGTCCCCATGTCCACGATCATAGGGCAGGCATTGGCAAGCACTCCTGGCTGTGGTCATCGATGAAATATGAATGCGGAAGCGCCGCCCATCGACGAGTGTGTCAGAGACGAAGTCGAGTGACCAACGCTGACTGGGATTCAGCGCAACCGCCGGCGTACGTGATAGAAGTTCACTGAAGAGCCCCGAGTTTTCTAGACACCCTCGGCACTCATTTTCTTGTGCCGTTCGAACTCGACGGGCGACAGCATCCCGTTTCTCACATGCTTGCGTTTCGGGTTGTAGAACATCTCGATGTAATCGAACACGTCCTGCCTGGCTTCGGCACGGGTCTTGTAGGTCCGGCGCCGTATCCGCTCGCGCTTGAGCAGGATGAGCAGACGTCGACAGCCGAAGCGCCGTCGTTGTGACGCCAACTCCCTCAATCGCCCGCGCAGGTCCGTATCGTGCGGCCGGGTTGTTCGAAAGCGGTAGATACTCGGATCGATGCCAACGAGCCCGCAAGCGCGTTATTGGGAGTAGCCTTGGTGTTCGATGGCCCAGCTCACAGTGTTCTTCTTGGGGCCGGGCGTCAGAAGTTTTTTCCGAGCATCTCGCGCAGCGTCGAGACGTCCATCATCTGCTCCACCAGAAGCCTCTTCAGCTTCGCATTCTCCTCTTCGAGCGCCTTCAGCCGCTTGGCCTCAGACACTTCCATGCCGCCATGCTTCGAGCGCCATTTGTAGAAAGTCGTGTCGCTGACACCGTATTTGCGGCACAGATCGGCGGCCGACATGCCTGCCTGATGTTCCTTCAACGTGCCCCCTCTCGGCGGCGCTTCGCTTGCCTGCCGGGCAATGGATGATCTGCTCATCAGAGAATCTGGATCGTCTCATGACAATTCAGGGGAGCACGTCGGTGCTTCTGTACACGGGTATTCGTGGTGGGGACGCGGTCACTATCGGATGGCAGAATGTGAAGTCGGAGATCGCAACGATCCGCACCGAGAAGCGAAAAGGGGCACCAATCGAAGTCCACTCCACGATCGTCAGTGAACTGTTGGAAACCCTGTCAGCTGGCCCTACTGGGGACATGATTTGGATTTGCGGAAGCAGGGGGAAATACTCACGAAAGAGTCTTTTGGCAACATGTTCGAAGTTGCATGCAAAGCGGCGGGACTACCCGACAAATCTGCTGATGGACTTCGGAAGCTCGCTGCAACCCGCGCCGCGGAGGCTGACCTCACCGTATCCGAGTTGGAAGCGACGGTTGGCTGGACCGGTGGCACAATGGCTAGCCAAGACGCCTTTCGGAGCACGTTACAGAGAAAAATCAAGAACAGCAAACTGTCCCACCGAGGCAAAAATCTGTCCCACCTCGAAAGAACAATCTAACAATTCAAACACTTAGTTAGTCAATGGTGCGGTCGAGAAGACTCGAACTTCCACCCGTGTTACCGGACAGCGACCTCAACGCTGCGCGTCTACCAATTCCGCCACGACCGCAAAGCCGGATGGCGCTTTTGGCGCACCAATCGGCTGGGCGCATGTAGCAAATGACCTGCCCTGAAACAAGGTCAAATCAGGGCGATAGCGGCAATTTGGTGCAACCCGAATCTGCTTACTCCTTCACCATCGCAGTGTTTGCCACTACATAGGCACCGATGGATGCAATCGCCCCGATCACGTCCCGACCGGCACGCGCAGACCGTGGTGCGCTGGATGCGCATTTTCTGCCGCAGACCGGTTCGCCGCCGGTTTCCTGGATCGTTGAACCGGGGCTGATCCACTATCCCATGGCGGTTGGGCGCATGGAGCGGCTCGCGAATGATATCCATGCCGGCCGGGCGGGCGAGACTGTCTGGCTGGTCGAGCATCCGCCGCTTTATACCGCAGGCACGCGGGCGCAGGAGGAGGACCTGTTATCGGCAGACCAACTTCCCGTATTCAAAACAGGGCGCGGCGGGGAGTATACCTATCACGGCCCCGGCCAGCGCGTCGCCTATGTGATGCTCGATCTGCGCAGGCGGCGGCAGGATGTGCGGGCCTTCGTGGCCGCGCTCGAAAGCTGGATCATCGGCACACTGGCCGACTTCAACATCACCGGCGAAAGACGCGAGGACAGGGTGGGCGTGTGGGTCGGGCGTCCACACAAGCCTCCCCTGCCCGACGGTTCTCCACGCGAGGACAAAATTGCAGCCATCGGAATCCGCATCCGCAAATGGGTGACGTTTCACGGTATCTCAATCAATGTCGAACCGGAACTGGAGCATTTCGAAGGGATCGTGCCCTGCGGCGTGCAGGGTCACGGCGTTACCAGCCTTGCCGATCTCGGCCTTCCGGTGACGATGGCGGATGCCGACATCGCGCTAAAGCGCAATTTCGAGGAACGATTTGGGCCGGTCGCTTGACCGGCGCGTTTAGCTAGCAACCTTGTCGGACTGCATCCAGGGTTCCAGCACGGGCGCAACCGGGCCTGCTTCGCTGCGGATGAACTCAAGCAGGTCCTTCTCGCGGTCATCAATGATGCCATCAGACACCAGCCGGTCGATCAGCCACTCGGCCTCATCATGGTCGATGCGGGCCGCCGATTGCGCTGCCGCGGCCTGCGCAGCATTGCGTTTCGCCCAGGCCTGCTGCATCTGCTCGTGGGCATTGGTCACCTCCCCGAAGAAACCTTTGGAGAACTGGCTGCCAAAGCCGGAGAATGCCTGTTTCAGGAAGCTGGCGGTGTCGGTCCCAGTGTCAGCCAACCACTCCTCGCGCGCCAGCGCCTGCGCCCGCGGGATCGCGCGGTAACTGGAGGCAGCCATCAGGTAGTTGCCGATGGCCTTTACGAAAAGTTCGCGCCATGCCGGATGGTTGTCTGCCTCCGCTGTCCTCTCGTTGAGGTCGACAAGGATCTCGGCTTCGGCACGGGAGATGGAAATGCCAGCCTCGCCGCCAAAGGCATAAAGCGCAGCACGCAGCATCTCGACTTCCGCCTCGCCGATCGTGCCCGGCGTCAGCTCACGATCACGGCACAACGGCCCTTGGCCTTCGACCACCGCGCGAGCCACCTCGCCAAGTGCGAAGGCGGCCAGTTTTTCGGGCGAACGACGGGCCTTGTTCATTACCCGAACCAGCAGCTCCAGCTCGTTGGCCTGCTCGACATGGCCATCATGCGAGATGCGGGCAATCAGCCACTCCGCATTGGCAAGGCTGACATAGCCGCGCGGCTCGGCCTGTGCGACGGTGTAATCGCAGAGCGCCTCGGCGAAGAACTCGTTCCAATCTGCGCATTTGTCGGCAACCTGGTCATTCATCGCGAAAACGGCCTCTGCCTCGGCGGTCGAGACAATGCCGTCGCGAAACACCTCGCGGCGCATGTAGCGCACATCTTCGGGTGTGATCATTCCCGGCGTCTTGAGAAGCCCGGAGAAGCTGTTCTTGCCCTGCTGGCTCATGCCAAATCTCCCTCACCTGCCCCATCGCCCTTTGGGCTTGTTTGGGATCGGTTCTACCAGCGGGGTTTTGACAATTGGCGAAGGAAGACGGTTAAGCGGGGCTTAAGGCATCACCGCGCAAACTGCACCTGCCGGAGCACAGAAACTGACTTGCTACCTAAGAGATTGATTCAACTGTCTGACAATCTGATTCAGGGCCATGCGATCCTGATTCAATGTGCCTGCTCAACTATCTGAAATATATGGATTTACACCTGCACGGCGGCGAGCATGGCCGCTGCAGCCATGAATTCCTTCTCCCGAACTGCGCGGCGGGCAACTGCCTCGGCGTCCCCTCCCCATTGCGAGATATTCCAGTCCTCGTCGATATGGGCTGCCTGCCAGACCGCCTTGGCCTCGGCGAAGCCTTTCGCCAGCGCAAGCGCAAGCGCGGCCGAACCGGTCAGCGTGGTGCATATGTGCAGGCAGGTGAGTTCGTAGGCGGCGTGAAACTGGCGAAGTGCGGCGCCAAAAGCGGCAACCGCCTCGCGCGGCTGCTCCACATGCATGACGCCTTCGGCCAGAACCAGATTGACGCCGAGATCGTCGCGCAGCCAGTCCACATACGGGTCCCATGCCTCGTTTTGGCGTTCCACGAGGCCGGCGGGTGATCCGGCCCGATAGCAAAGCAGGTCGGATGACGCGAAACGCAGAATATCTTCGTAAACTGCCTGCTTGTCGGCGGAGACGCCATCGATTGCCGTGTTGGACAACCGGGTAACGGGCATTTTCGCGGGATCGATCTCGATTTCCTGCGCCTCGAACTCGTCCGCGACCAGCTGGGCGGCGGCTCGGGTCGGGAAACCCAGCACATTGCGGGCGGGCGTGCGAACCGGCTTGCCATCGAGTTCCACGGCCGCGGGATAGTCCTCGCCGGGGCGCTCGGTGACACTTGCCTGTTTGTAGAAACGCTTGGGCAAGGGCGTGCGCATGGCCTGCTGCGAAGCGCGCACGGGATCGGACCGGCCCTCGTCGAACTGGTTGAGTATGTCGCGCATATTGGCGGGGTCCTTCGTGGCGCTCACCGGCTATGCCTCCGGGTTGGCTTCGTCAAGGCCGAGAAGATTGAATGTCTGCACCATATGGGGCGGCAACGGCGCGCTGACATCCAGCCAGCCGCCATCGGGATGCGGAATGCGAATGCGCCTCGCATGCAGATGCAGCCGCTTTTGGATGCCACCAGGGAATTCCCAGTTCTCGATATCAAAATACTTTGGATCGCCGATGATCGGATTGCCTATATGGGCGGTGTGGACGCGCAATTGGTGCGTGCGGCCCGTTACCGGCTTCAGTTCCAGCCATGATAGGTTCTGGCCGGCGATCTCAATGACGCGGTAGAGACTTTCGGAATGGTCGGCATCCGGCTCGCCATGCGGCACAACCCGCATCCGGTCGCCATCCGGCGTTCTTTCGCGCAGCAGCCAGGTCGAGATGCGTCCCTGCGGCTTCTTCGGCACGCCCTTGCAGATGGCCCAATAGGTCTTGTCGGTCTGGCGAGTACGAAACGCAGCAGTCAGTTGCGCAGCGGCGCCGCGCGTGCGCGCCACAACAAGTATGCCGGAGGTTTCGCGGTCGATCCGGTGCACCAGACGCGGCTTCTCGCCCTTCTGGCTGCGCATCGCTTCCAGCATGGCATCGACATGGCGCGAGACGCCGGAGCCGCCCTGCACCGCCAGACCCGCAGGCTTGTTGAAAACGAACACCTTCTTGTCTTCGTGCAGGAGCATGGCTTCCAGCACATCCCGATCGTGGCGGTCGCGAATGGTCGCGCCGGTGAGCGGCCTGGCGCTGGCCTTGTCCCCGTCCAGTCCTGTCACTTGCGGCGGCAGGCGCACGGTCTGGCCCTTTGCAATCCTGGTGTCGGACTTGGCCCGGCCGCCATCGACGCGGATCTGGCCCGAACGCAGCAGCTTCTGCAGCTGGCCGAACCCCAACCCCGGATAGTGCAGCTTGAACCAGCGGTCGAGCCGCATGCCCGTCTCTTCGCCATCCACGATACGGGTTTCGATGCCACCCATCACGCCACCCGCATCAGCCACAGGCCGGCAAACACCGCCAGCAGCGAAAGCAGCACGCTGGCTGCCGCATAGGTGATCGCCAAGCCAGCCGCTCCGTCACGCCAGAGCGTGGCGAAATCGAGCGAAAAGGCGGAGAAGGTGGTGAACCCGCCTAGAAAACCGGTAGCCACCAGCAGCCGCATCTCGTTCGTGCTGCCGCCTGCCCGCTTCGCCAGCCAGCCGATGAAGAGGCCCATGGCGAGCGATCCGGCGACATTGACGAACAGCGTTCCGGCCGGGAAACCCGGCCCTAAAAGCCGCAAAGCGGCGAGGTTGGATGCATGGCGCAATACGGCGCCAAGCGCGCCGCCAAGCGCGACGAGAAGAAGATGGATCATGACGCGCTGTATAGTGGATGCGCAGCGGCAGCGGAACCGCTCATTCGCCGCGTCTGGCCCGCAGGTTTGCCCAGTAATCCAGCCGCTTGCGGATTTCGCGCTCGAAACCGCGTTCGGGCGGATCGTAGAACTGCTTGCGACCCATTTCGGTAGGGAAATAATCCTGCCCGGAAAAGCCTTCCGGCGTGTCATGATCATAAATGTATCCCGCGCCGTAGCCCTCGCCCTTCATCAGCTTTGTCGGAGCGTTGAGAATGTGCTTGGGCGGGGCGAGCGAGCCATGTTCCTTCGCCGCGGACATCGCCGCCTTGAAGGCAGTGTAGACGGCGTTGGATTTCGGCGCGCTCGCCAGATAGAGGCAGGCCTGCGCCAAGGCGAGTTCGCCTTCCGGCGGTCCCAGAAAGTCCCATGTCTCGCGCGCGGCAATCGTTATCGAAAGCGCATTGGGATCGGCATTGCCGATGTCCTCGCTTGCCATGCGCACCAGCCGCCGGGCAATGAAGCGGCGGTCCTCACCGGCATCAAACATTCGCGCAAGGTAGTAGAGCGCGGCATCGGGATCGGAGCCGCGCACCGCCTTGTGCAGCGCCGAGATCAGGTTGTAGTGCCCGTCCTGGCTCTTGTCGTAGATCGGCGCACGGCGCTGCAGAACCGATTGCAACTTTTCGGGGTCGTAGGTCTCGCCTTCACCGGCCGTTCGCCATACTTCCTCGGCAAGCGAAAGCACCGCACGGCCATCGCCATCAGCCATGCGGATGAGAGCGGCGCGGGCGTCATCGTCGAGCGGCAGTTTCCGGTCTTCCAGCGTCTCGGCGCGCTGAAGCAATTGTTCGAGACTTCCGGCGTCATGGGGACGAAATACCAGCACGTTGGCGCGCGACAGCAATGCGGCGTTCAACTCGAAGGACGGGTTCTCGGTGGTCGCGCCGACCAGTATGATGGTAGCATCC
>Ga0310345_10006481_pt1 | contig 10229 bp, 12 predicted proteins | sample HC15DNA20500_MG_FD_204667 | JGI IMG/M metagenome (GOLD analysis project Ga0310345, IMG submission 204667) | Marine microbial communities from station ALOHA, North Pacific Subtropical Gyre - HC15-DNA-20-500_MG | ecosystem: Environmental > Aquatic > Marine > Oceanic | place: Pacific Ocean: North... | reverse complement strand
ATCCTCTTATAAATCTTTGAATACTTTGATTCAAGGGGCTGGTAGTATTATATGTAAAACTTGGCTTGTGTTTATGATGAAAAAGATATATACTAATGATCTTGATGTTAAGTTGGTAGCCTCAATCCATGATGAATATCAGTTTGAAGTAAGGAAAGATCATGTGCAAGAGTTTTGTCAAATAACAAAACACACTATGAAAGAATCTGAAAAAATATTAAATCTAAGGTGTCCAATGCAGTCTAATTATAAGGTAGGAAAAACCTGGGCTGAAACTCATTAATAGAAAGAGAGGAGAATTAATGTGCTAAACAAACGACACAACAACAGGAAATTTCAAAGAGCATCGTATGAAATGAATGATGCACGAGCAAAGAAATCCTTATCAGATTATTTAATATCTAACGGATATAATACACACCTGAAACCTGACGATTATAAGTTTGATTTAATAGCAACGAAAGATAACAAGGAAGAACTGTTTGAAGTTGAAGTTAAGAATCAATGGAGAGGAACATGGAACCCTAGTTGGGTAGAGATTAGGATACCCCAAAGAAAACAAAGGTTAATTGATTTATGGAAAAAAGATTTTTCCAACCTCAAATTTACTTTTGTTATCTTAGACACTACCCTTAATCAGGGATGGTTTATTCCTGCCAATGTGGTAGATGAATCAAGGGTAGGAACTATTCAAAATTCAAAACGAATAGGAGAACCCCATCTGAAGGAACCGTTCTTCCACATCCCAATGGGAGAGGCTACGTTAAAAACTTTATCAAATGATAAAGAAAGTTCTTGACAGAATGTATAAATTAGTGTATACTTTCCTGAAATTAAATTAAATTTGAAAGGAGAAAAGTATTATGAGTGTTATTCATGGTGTTGCGTACTGGCCGAAAGTTTTCCCCCATAATGTCGCTGAGAAATACGAACCGGCAGATGGATATGAATATACTATTAATGTCGGTAATTTAGATGAAGAGAATAAGGCTATTATCAAAAAAGATAAGCTAATGAATTTAAAAATTAAAACCTCTGAGAAGAATCCTGAACAAGAAGAGTTTGTTATCATAAAGAAAAATGTATTATGGCCGGATGGAAAGGAAGAAACTCCTCCCTTGGTTTACACTGCCAAAATGAATCCTATGAACGGGGATGTATTAATTGGTAACGGATCAAAGGTTAAGGTATACTATGATACTTATGTAAACAAAAATGGAAAGTATGGAAAGCTTATAGGTGTTCAGGTTTTGGAGTTGGTAGAGTACAGTGGTAAGGAACCATCTCCTCATGCAACAACAGTATTTGAAGTAGAGGACGGTTATGTTGGAGATGTCAGTGATGATATTCCGTTTGCTTCTGTTTAATTATAAAGGGGTTTAGAGGGGTCAGTAAATTAATATAACTACTGGCCCTTCTAATATTAACATGAAAAATATATCTACTTTAGTTAGTGATATCTACAATCTTTTTACTAATGAACAAGGAGTAACAGTTGAAAGAGAAGAAGCACAAAAGATTACTGAACTATATGGTAAACTGATAGGACAACATATATTTAATTCGGTTTATCAAAAGAAGAAGAAAGAAAAACATATAAGACTATCTCAGATAGGAAGACCATTACGCCAAATTTGGTATGGTGCAAAAGGATATGAAGGAGAAGACTTCGATGGTCCTACATATATAAAATTTCTCTATGGAAATATATTAGAAGAACTTCTTATATGTTTATCTAAATTGTCTGGTCATGAGGTTAATGATGAGCAAAAGAAATTAGAGGTTGATGGTGTACCCGGACACCAAGATGCAAGGGTAGACGGTACGTTGGTTGATTTCAAAAGCGCATCTAATTTTTCATTCAAAAAATTTACCACTTCAGAGCTACAAAAGAACGATCCGTTTGGTTACATTTATCAACTGTCAGCATATGCCAAAGACAAGAGAGATAAGGAAGCTGCGTGGGTTGTGATTAACAAACAAACAGGAGAACTAGTTACTGCTTATCTACATAATATGGAGATGCCGGATGTGTCAACTAAGATTAAGAAAATTAAAGCTGCTGTTAAAAAGGATGACCCACCTCCTCGCTGTTATGCTGACATTCCTGATGGTGCTTCTGGTAACAGGAAGCTGGATTTTGGTTGCGTTTATTGTAACTATAAGTTATCATGTTGGTCTGATGCTAATAATGGTAAAGGACTTCGTAAGTTTAAATATGCAAATGGTCCTCGATATTTTACTAACATATCAAGTATGCCTAACACAGAAGAGGAAGTAATTTAAAATGAATAAGAAAATTCCCCCTCCCTTAAGATACATACAGTTAGGGCAAATGGTACAGTTTTATCAACCTAATACTATTTTAGAAGTAGGAACATGGAACGGTAAACATGGTGCAGAGCTATCTCGCATAGCTTTAAAATCACATAAAGGTTATGTTCATTATACGGGATATGATTTATTTCAAGAGGGAAATTTTGGAACAGACAGTGTTGAATTTAATTCTAAATCAAGGACAAGTGTTGAAGAAGTTAGTGAAATATTTGATGCCCTAACAATGGAATTTCCCCACCGCTTTACATATAAACTTATTAAGGGTGATACCAACATCACCATGAAGGAACACAAGGAAGATTTTGTTTTCCTTGATGGAGGACATTCTCCTGAGACAGCAAGAAATGATTATGAAAAATCTAAAGAATCAAAGGTAATAGTATTTGATGATTATTTCTCAGAAGATAAGAACGGTAAAATTCCACATGTCAAACACCAAGGTACAAATCTTGTTGTAGATTCTTTAAGAGATAAAGCCAAATGGATATTCCCCTCAATGGATCAAGTTGCAGGAGGGGGAATAACCCACCTTGCAACTATTGTTAATGAAGGTAAATCCCCTCCAAATAAAGATGTTCTTTTGATGCCAATATTTATTGAATAAAATGACTGGTAAAAAATATAAGTTTAGATCAAAGTCTGAGAGATATATCTATTATTTCTTAAAGGATTTAAAGATACCTATTAGATATGAAGATTGTAAAATTAAGTATAAATGGATAGAAGATAAAAAATATATACCAGATTTTATATTGCCGAATGGAATTATTTTAGAAGTAAAGGGATGGTTTACTTTAGACGATAGAAAGAAACATTTATTTATAAAGGAACAACATCCTAACAATGATATCAGATTTGTATTTGACAACCCTAATAAGAAACTATATAAAAGAGGCAAGATGACATATGCAGGATGGTGTGAGAAACATAAGTTTTTATATTGTAAAAAATCAGATGGCATTCCTAATGAATGGTTAATAGAAGACAGGTTGTGGGACGACCTAGAGTGGGAATATGAAAAATCCCCACGATAGAAAACTTCTATTTGATTTAGTGGATATTGATTATGATATATTTAAATTTAATTTTCATATTAAAACTGGTGAAAGGGAAAGAACACTATATCTAGCTGTTATACTTCAGGCTTTATTAGATGCTACAACATCTTCTACTGTAGTATCTGTATCAGATATAAATGTAGTTCAGCGTCAGGCAAATACATGGTTTTTTTCCCCTTCAAAAACTTCTGATTTTGAGGACGTGTGTGATCTTGCAGGTATTGATCCTGACTATACAAGAACATTAGCCTACAAGGTTATCAAATCTAATAAAGTAACCTTCATAAGAAAGAGATTAAATGCATTGTTATCCTGAAAGAAAAGAAAACGAATCATGGGATAGGTATGTTGTTCGTATGTACAAAGAACATGGAAGGAAAAATAAAATGTCATCTCCATTAAATAAACAGGTTGGAGGAAGTCATTATAAAGACTGTAAGATACAGCCTGTTGAATATATTTCAAGTAATAACCTTGACTTCTTTGAAGGAAATATTGTAAAATATATCACAAGACATAGAACAAAGGATGAGGGGAAAAAAGACATTCAAAAGGTAATACATTATGCTGAATTAATATTAGAATTATTTTATAATAAAAAAGAATCCCTAACTTGGGGTCATACACACGGGGAGGGAAATAATGGGACTGCCGACTGAGTACCAAACCTTTATTCATTTATCAAGATATTCCCGGTGGTTAGAAGAGGAAAATAGAAGGGAGACTTGGGAAGAAACCGTTACTCGGTTAATTAATTATTTTAAATTTTATATTAAAGACAGTCTTGGGATAAATCTAAGTGAGCGGGACATTCAAATTTGGAAAGAAATATATCAGGCTATTATTTCCCTGGAAGTTATGCCTAGTATGAGAGCTTTGATGTCTGCTGGTCCCGCTCTGGATCGTGAGAACATAGCTGGATACAACTGTTCATACATACCTATAGACAATCCTAGATCTTTTGATGAGGTATTATATATTCTTATGAATGGAACTGGTGTGGGTTTTTCCGTAGAGAGACAATATGTAGGTGGTCTTCCTACAATACCTGATATTCCGTTTGAAGAAACTGAAGATGTTATTAGTGTAGCGGACTCAAAAGAAGGATGGGCTAGAGCATTTAAAGATTTAATTTCATATCTATATTCAGCTCGTATTCCTAAAATTAATATGGACAAGGTACGTCCCAGTGGATCAAGATTAAAAGTATTTGGAGGAAGAGCTTCAGGTCCAGAGCCTTTAGCAGATCTGTTTCAGTTTACAATTAAGAAGTTTGTTGAAGCTAGAGGAAGAAAGCTTACCTCTATTGAGTGCCATGACATCGTGTGTAAGACAGGTGAGGTTGTTGTAGTAGGGGGTGTTAGAAGATCAGCCCTTATTTCTCTTTCAAATGTTTCAGATGATCGTATCAGAGCAGCTAAGAAGGGACAGTGGTGGGAGACTAATCCAGAAAGAGCATTAGCTAACAACTCTGCTGTATATACAGACAGGCCAGATACTGCTACCTTTATGAAGGAATGGTCAAGCCTCTATGAAAGCAAGTCAGGTGAGCGTGGTATTTTTAATAGACAATCAGCACAATTAAAATCTAAAAGTATTGGAAGAAGAAAGTGGGATATAGATTTTGGTACAAATCCCTGTTCAGAAATACTTCTTAGACCTAATCAATTCTGTAATCTTACTGAGGTAGTGTGTAGGGTAGATGATAAGGTTGTTGATCTTAAAAGAAAGATAAGACTAGCTACTATCTTGGGTACAATACAAGCAACGATGACTAAGTTTGGATACCTCCGTAAGAGGTGGGTTAACAATACAGAAGAAGAAAGACTGTTAGGTGTGTCATTAACAGGTATTACAGACTGCCGTATTCTTAATACTGCTTCATCCAAACAATTACCGAAAGTTCTAACGGAACTAAAAAATTATTCTGTGCGGATTAATAAAGTATGGTCAAGAAAATTTAACATACCCCAATCAACTGCTGTTACCTGTGTTAAACCGTCAGGTACGGTTAGCCAATTAGTAGATAGTTCAAGTGGCATACACGCCAGACATGCACCTTATTATATTAGAACTGTTAGGGCAGATAACAAAGACCCTCTTACACAGTTTATGATTCATGCAGGTATACCCAACGAACCTGATCAAATGAAGCCTGATCATACAACTGTATTTTCATTTCCAATTAAAGCACCTGCTAATGCATTACATAGAAACTCTATGACAGCTATAGAACAATTAGAGTTCTGGAAAATTTATGCTAAATACTGGTGTGAACACAAGCCTTCAGTTACTATTTCTATGAAGGAACCAGAATGGATAGGGGTAGGATCATGGTGCTGGGATAACTTTGATTATCTATCAGGTGTTTCATTCCTTCCCAACACAGATCATTCATATAAGCAAGCTCCATATCAGGATATTAATTTAGATAAATATAAAGAACTAATAAAAGACTTTCCTAAAGATATAAACTGGTCGTCTTTAAGTAAGTGGGAAAAGGAAGACACCACTAAAGGAACACAAGATCTGGCCTGTACAGCAGGTATATGTGAAATTGTAGATATATAAAAAAAATACTTGACATCTATGCAATAGTATGCAATAATAATTAATATTGAAATGCCAATAATGGGTTTCAATTATAGGGAAAAGGATAAATATGAATAGATTAGATACTATCTATATAGGATATGATAAAAGAGAAAAAGCATCCTTTGATGTTCTGGTAGAATCTATTAAAAGAACTACTAATAAAACTTATAACATAGTTCCCCTCTATGAAGATCGTTTAAGGATGATGGGTATGTATTGGAGAGGATTTTCAGTTAAAGAAGCTGCTAATTATGAGCTCCAAAAATTTGATTACTTAGATGAGAAACCCTTTTCAACTGATTTTAGTTTTACAAGATTCCTGGTTCCCATGCTTAATCAATATGAGGGATTTGCTCTTTATATGGATTGTGATATGTTTATAAGGCATGATATTAAAGAAGTATTTACAACAGCTAAGCAAGATTTTCAAGTTCCTTTATGGTGTGTACATCATGATTATGTTCCTAAAGAATCAAAAAAGATGGACAATAAAATCCAAGAAGCCTACTCCAAAAAGAATTGGTCAAGCTTTATGTTATGGAATTGTGAACATGACGCACATAGAAATCTTACAGTAGCAGATGTAAATACAAAAACAGGATGGTGGTTACATAATTTTCAATGGATGGAAAAAATGAAAGCGCTTACAATTGGTGAACTACCTCATGAATGGAACTGGTTGGATGGTCACTCACCAGAAACAATCGAACCATGTAATGTACATTTTACTACAGGTGGTCCAGCATTTAAAAACTGGACCCCTAAAAGAGACATAGAACAAGGTTTTGTAGATGAATGGATTCAAATGTTTAAAGAAGTACAGATGGAAGAGGTAATGACTTAATGATAAATTTTATAACTTCATTTTCAGAGGGAGGTTATGCCTCATATGCTAGGAAAATGTTGGAAAGTGTTAAAGAATTATGGGGGGAAGAAATACACCTTACGGCTTTCTACCATGATTTTGATATACAGGATTATGATTACCCTAAGAGTAAGAATATTACTTATAGAAATCTTAATGAGATTGAAGATCTTGATATCTTCCGTGAAGCCAATAAAGAAAATAATGGTACGATGGGAGGGAAAACTAAATATAATTGGAGGGTAGACGCAATAAAGTTTTGTCATAAAGTTTTTGGTATGACTGAACTAGCATTTGAAATGGCAGAGAAATCTATCAAGCCTGGATGGTTAATATGGCTGGATGCTGATACCTATACTACTAAAAAAATTAGTGAGAAAACATTTGAACCACATTTAAATCCCAAGGCTGAACTAGTCTACATGGATAGAAAGAAGTTTGATTTTGCAGAGACTTCATTCATGGCATTTAATTTAAATTTTCAACCACCTCTTGATTTACTAGGTGATTTAAGAGGATACTATATGTCAGGTGAGATAACACAATATCGGGAATGGCATGACGGGTTTATTATTTCCCGCCTAATAAAACTATACATTGCTCATGGATTAAGAGTTATTGATTTAACTGGACATTTAGATACAATACAAAGTCACCTCAAAGGACCACAAGCTTTTGATTCTTCATTCCTTGGTGACATTATGGTACATCATAAAGGAGAAAAGAAACATACTGAACTAGGAAACCCAGATGCTAAAAGCACACAGAGATATAAAAAGCTAGGAGAAATTATACAATATTATAGTCCTTCTAATATTGTAGAGGTTGGGGAATGGGACAGTCATAGGGCAATAGGAAGCTGTACCAAAGCGTTTAAAAATAAAAATGAAGTACACTATACTTTATTTAGTTCATTTATAAATGTTAATTTTAGAAAAACTAAAGAACTATTTGAATCCTATAAAAATGAAAGAGAAAAAAAGAATAAAAAATTCACCTATAAATTAGTAAAGGGACCAATTAGAAATAACCTTATTCAAAATGTTGATTACGCTTTTATAGGAGGATTTGATACTGGGAAGGAATTTACTAATGCATTTAATAAACTTAAACATGTTCCACTTCTAATTATAGATAAGGTATATACTAAGGATCAGGAAGGAAATATTCCTGATAAAGAATATATGAAGCCGGTCAAGGTATTAGAAAAGTACGAAGCTGAAAAGAAATACATACTTCCTTCTGAAGATGAGATAACTGGTGGAGGAAGATGTCATATAGCAGTTGTTCTAAATTCTCCGGACTTAAAAAAACTTCCTAAAGAAATCTTACAAGTTCCTATTATTGTAAATCCAAAAGATTGTGTCCCCAAAGATGACATTATGGGAAACGTAAAACAAAATATGAAGCTATTAAATAAATGGATTGAAAAGGGAAGTGGTACACATGATGCAGCTATCATTGTATCTGCCGGTCCTAGTACAGACTGGAAAGAACTAGCTGAAGTAATGAAAGATGAAACAAATAAGGGCTTTACACCAAGAATTGTATGTGTTAAACATTCTTATCCTGTCCTTTTAAAGGAAGGATTTGATCCTTGGGGTTGCATTATACTTGATCCTAGATCATTGGATGGAGTCAGCACTCATGGTATAGTAAGGAGAACCTTGTTTGATAAGATAAGTAAAGAAACAATGTTCTTTATTGCTTCAATGACTGAACCTTCAGTGACCAAGTTTCTTATTGATAAGAAAGCCAATGTGTGGGGATGGCATGCGTTCTCACAGGCGTTACAAAAAAATATCGAGGGGGAACATAAAAAAATAAAGGAAGGAAGTCTAACCCTGGAGAAGGGATTGGGAATACCTGAAGGAGCTACTCTTATTACCGGAGGAACGTGTGCAGCCATGAGATCAGTGGGTATAATGCATACATTAGGGTTTAGAAGATTTCATTTGTTTGGATTTGATTGTAACATAGATAAACCAGATCTTAAAAAACAAAAGGAAAAAGAAGAAACCGGACAACCAAAATTTATGCAGGTATGTGTGGACGATAAACCTTATTGGACAACTGGTGAGTTGTTGGCAATGGCTCAAGATTGTGAAAAGCTTTTTGAAAGAGAAGATGTAGATATGGATATAAACTTTCACGGGAAGGATACCTTGGTGGCTTCACTCTGGAACAAATCAAAAAACCAAAACAAAAAGAACTATAAAGAAATATTAAAGATGGGAGGCTAACATGCTTGGGATTGTAGAGGCAGTAGCTGGAGTAGTAGATAATGTTTTAGATAAATTTGTAGAGGACAAAGATCTTAAAACAAAACTAAACCATGAATTAAAAAAGAAGGTACAGGATGCCAACCTTGCTCAAATTCAAGCAAATATAGAACAAGCAAAACATGGCTCAATTTTTGTAGCTGGAGCTAGACCTGCTATTATGTGGGTATGTTGCTTTGGATTAGCATGGCAGTTTGTTCTCCAACCCGTTGCAGTTTGGGTAATTAACGTAACAGATTATGAAATAGTTTTACCTCTTATACCTACTGAAGGACTGTTACCTTTGACACTGGCTCTATTAGGTCTTGGTGGAATGAGAACGGCAGAGAAATTCAAAGGTAAGGCTAGAAATAATATGAAAAATTAATATGACAAAGAATATAAAAATACACCACTGGTTCTGGCATGGATCATTACTTAATTGGGTAGAAGGTAAGATAATTAAATTAACCTCATGGATATGGAGTGAAAAAGCAAAAAGGTGGAGAAAATAGTATCTTTATTTAGGGAAATAATAAAAACGCTTCAGATCAGGCATAGATGGTCACCTGTAACAAACGATATCTTTCGGGTAGGTAAGGTACCAAACATATCGAGATGGCTCTCAGTGACCGTTTATAGGCCCCTTTTTTATAGGAATTAGTCAATGTTGAATGAGAAACAAGAAAAATTTTCACAGGCATACATTATCCATCGGAATGCTACTGAAGCTGCCAAGGTTGCAGGATACTCAGATAGGTCAGCAGCTAACCAGGGATATAGGTTGATAAATAATGGAGAGATAAAGGAAAGAATTGAAGATCTTGAAAAAGAACTAACTACAACTATTGATGTGATCAATGAGATTGAAAATCAATATGCCTTTGCCAAAGCAAATGGACATACAAACAGTGCCATCAAAGCATTGGAACTTCTATCAAGAGTAAGGGGATCACGGGGAGATGCTGAAAAGGAATTAGATAAAAAGGAACTAAGACAGGACATCATTAGATTTATGGAGATCATAGGAAAGAAAGAGGTAGACGAGATATATAAGAAGTGTAGCTTTGATTAAAGACTGAAGCTTTCCCCACATCCACACTGGGACTGAAC
>Ga0310345_10006480_pt1 | contig 10229 bp, 13 predicted proteins | sample HC15DNA20500_MG_FD_204667 | JGI IMG/M metagenome (GOLD analysis project Ga0310345, IMG submission 204667) | Marine microbial communities from station ALOHA, North Pacific Subtropical Gyre - HC15-DNA-20-500_MG | ecosystem: Environmental > Aquatic > Marine > Oceanic | place: Pacific Ocean: North... | reverse complement strand
CTGCAAAATTTGCAGATTAAAGCAACACCCCCTATACGTAAAATAAGTAGTGTTTCTTATCTGGCTTTATTTTTGCTTATAATTTGTCCTCGGGATTGGTCTAGCTATAGCATAAGATTAGATTAAGTTTTGAGTTAAAAAGGTTAAAATTATGCCTAAAAAGGTATTGACAAAGTGGCAGATAATTCTTAGACTTATATCGTCAATTTGGCAGTCTAATTTATACGGCTTACAGGGAGCCACTGGGGAGGTTATTAATATGGCTAGGGTTAATGCGGCGCAATTTGCGGATAAGTGGCGACGAAGGCTCTCAGGGGCTACACAGGACATTATACAGGGGGTTGAGCGGGTAACTGAGTCACCTACTGATAAGGCGGCTAATGCACAAGACAAGATGCGGGCGCGGCTTTTAGAGTCAATTGACAACGGTAAATGGGCGGCGGGTCTTCGACGTGTAACGCTTGCAGATTGGAAACAGGCGATGACTACCAGGGGCATTCAGCGTCTTGCCGCCGGGGTTGATGCCGCCGTACCGAAAGTCCAGGCATTCGCAGAACAACTCTTAACCCATATTGACAGGGTCAAGAGTCAGGTTGACTCGATGCCGGATGTTACGTTCGAAGACTCGATGAATAGAATGCTCGCCTTTTCAAGGGGTATGCACGAATTCACGCGTTCCTAATTAATCACATACCTTTTTATAGTGGGGAATTATAATGGCACTTAGGGAAATGGGTATGTGGAAAAATGTACTTGGAAATACGCAATTCTCGCTTGAAGCTAAAAGCGACGAATCGCTTATTATCAGGGATATTAAGGTCTACAACCCGTCAAGTAATTATGCGACCCTGGTAACTGATAAATCAACTGTTGGTTATTACAGGGTTGGGGGTGTGCTAGGGAGTCACTTAGGGTTTAACCCACAACCGGGTGAACATAGTCATGACTTCGACACAAGCTCAACAGTTGTGGGTGACGTTACTACATTCGCCGGGTTAGATAACCCTGCTGGTGCAGAAATAGCCGCCGAAATGATTGGTACATTAGCGGCGTCGACCAATTATGCAAACGTAGTCGACAAAAGAACAAGTCCAGGCGGTAACCGTGAAACTTTAATTTCTCTTATGAGAAATGTCGGTTGGTTTGACGGCTACCCGGTTGCAACAGGTGAGACGTTTACTATTTCCGGCGTCCACCAGGCTAACGCAATTGTATCCGTGCAATACGATATTTATGATGCACCAGACGTTCAGACAAACCAACCTAACGCATCGAAAGCTAGTGATTATCTGTTCGTGAATTACGGTAGACCGTCTGCGAGTATCACAACCTCAACCGATACAACGTATGCAACGCAACAGACAACCAGCGAATTTCCGGCGTTCCCTTACGGGTCAAACGTACCAGCTAGAAGCACTGTCAATATTTTGGCAGTTTTAGCAAGCACGTTTTGCCCGCAGGAAAATGACGGTACTGATTCTATTATTGAGAATTACCTTAAATTGATTCGTAACCGTACCGTGTTGTTTGACAAGGATAGAAACGGTATCCTGTTGCACGACCCGACAACGACAGTCGGCGGCGGTATGGATAGGGTCGGTGAGGGTTACAGCCCAATCGGGAATTTCTCAGATATCGATTTCAAGCCCCCTTACGTTTTCACCCCTGCACTTGAATACGGTGAAGGCACTGAGTTAACCGTCCAACTAAGCACAACCATTGCGGCGAGCGGTCAAACAATTACAGCCGCTGATGCTGAGGTTGGATTCGTCCTAAAATATAACAGGGGTTAAAGGGGGTTATAAACTGATATGGAACAATCTGTCAAATTCAGTGTGACGGGTGTCACTAATGTTGACACTGACGCAGATGTGACCCTGACCAGTTCTGACGCTGACCGAAAAAGGCCAACAAAAATCAGCGTGATTAATTCAAATCCAGTTGGAAATAATATGATTGTCTGGTTAGGGACGAAAAAGATTAAAGATATTTATGACTACGAATTACCAACATATGATAATTCTGGTGGTACTAGCACCTTGTTAAACACCAATAGACAACTTGATATACCACTTGGGTTTGACTTGGGGGTAGGTGAAGAACTGAAAGTCTCGTTTAATTGTGGTGCAACAGCCGCCGATCTTTATGGCCAGTACCACTTTGAGCAAATCTAACATGCCTAACCAATTAATCAAGATACCACTAATACCTGAAATCGGGTTGACACTTGACCCCGAACAAGTCGAACAAATATATGTAAGTGAAGAATTTTCTAGAACACTCTCGCATCTTGTGGGGCTAAGTGGCTCACGGGGTGCAATGATTAAAGCAACGTCAAGCGGTTCTTTACACGTTGCAACAACAGGGAGCGGTTTAGAGATATACCAGGTTCAAAGCGGCGGCGCGGCGGACTCGTTTGCGGCGGCTGATACGTTCGCTTTCACTAGTGCCGACGAACAGTTTAAAATATTGATCGAGAATAACGAAGCTCAAATATCGTTACGTAATTCGGCGCTAACTTGGGGTGGTAATATCAACCTGACAGTTGGTTGGCATACGTTCGATTTTGTTATTTGGGGAATTCGAATTCAGAACCGATACGCCGGGTTAGTGTCCGACTATTACTACACAGGTTTAAGGTGAGATAATGTCGCAGACTTTGCTTGAGTTAAACCCCGGTGTTAGCTATGGGGTTCCGTTTATTGAGTCCGGTACACTTGCAACCAAACAGGTTGACCTTACAACAGCGCAAGGTAACACCTGGATTAATCCCGCCTCGTATCGAATAGGGGGTGTGTCTGGTGGTGCCGGACAATATGTTGACGCGGTTATAACAATGCGTTCAACAGGTGGAACAAAATTCAGGGTGGAGAAATGGTTTTCGTTCGACCTTGCTAGTGTAGATTGGAACTATATTCATTTTGCGGCCAGGATATATGACGGTACAAATCGATGGGATTTTATTACAAGCCTAAGATCTGAAAGTGACGCCACAAAAAATGTTGAGTACTATAACGCTAGCGGCGCATACGTAAATATGCCGACTATTGCGGTCAATTGGATTGATACTGTTAAGTTATGGTCATATATGGCAATTGATTGTGATATTGCTGAGAATAAGGTGACTAGAATTCAGTGGGACGATATTGTTGATGAAACAGGGTACGACGGTTACAAGTCAGCTATTGCAACAAAAGCGCAAATATTATTTCGTACCCGTGTTGTGCCGGACAACGGGGAAACATTGCATTTATTGCTTAACCGATTAAAGATTAGTCAAGTCGCTTAACAGGTTGACCAGGGGGTGACAATATGATAGGCCCGATAAAATTAAGCCCAACAGGTAAAAAGTTGTTAGAAGAAAATATACCAGATATTGAAAGTCTAGAAGAGGCTATTAAGGATTTACAGGACGCCGGGTTTAATCAGCCGGAACTGACAACAATGATTGAAAACCTTAAACGACAGAATAATATTCTATTGACTAAATTCGGTTAACTGACTCAAAAATGCCACACAAACTTCCCAGTGACATTATAATCCCGTCTGACTTTTTCGGTTGGTCTGAAAGGTCGCGATGGGATTATTTGTATAGTAAACTATTTGACTATTTCGAGCATAAGGACGCCGACCAGGCAACAGCGTCAAAAGTTATTAAGACCGTCACGCAACTTGTTAAACTGCCAACTGAGTATATACAACCCCATAATATCGACCTATGGGGTGCTGACAGTTTGCGCCGTATGTGGGAAATTTCTCCTTTTGGTTTGGGTGATATTGTAGGTGACGTGGTTGGAGGTTTGTATAAAGGTCTTAAGGGAGTTGGCTCTGCAATAAAGGATGCGGCGGGCGCAATTGTAAACGGTATAAAGGATATTGCCGACTGGATAGGTGACAACGCTAAGACCGCCGGAATTGCGGTTGCATCTATTGCGGCTATTACAGCCCTAAGTTATTTCGCACCTGCGGCTATACCGTCAGTTTTGTCTGGTATTGCCAGGGTTGGGGGTTCAATTGCCGGGGGTGTTAGTTCGATGTGGGGTACATTAAGCCGCATATGGGCAGGGATAAAATCTATTACAGGTGCCGCAACATTTCAAACAATATTAAAAACATTCAGGACGTTTCACACTATATCAAGAATTGTTTCGCCTCGATACCGTGATATGGTTGAGCAAGTTGTTATATATACACGGGCGAAATCTAGGGAAATATTCGGTAGTGCTCACGAGATTTCGAGCGGTCTAAATCTGGTACAGATGGCATTATTTGACCTATCATCATTAGTTGGAAAACCTGTTGATCTTTATAACGAGGACTTCTTTAATGATACTGAAAAAATACTTAGTCGGGTTGAAAAGTATAGTGGAAACTATACGGCCAACCCTGGTCAATTCTGGTACGACATTCAAGAAGAATTTATTAACCCCATTTATAAGCAAACTCTTGATGCCAAACAGCAAACGGTCGACGAAGTCGGCCGTGTTGGGCGGCTTGTCAGTGGGGTCAATTCTCGTGTATCAAATCTTGACACAAGGTTTAGAGAATACCGCAGTGAGATTGATGCAATTGTTGATAGAGATACTGCAAGACGAATAGACGAATTGCATAGACGGTTTCGGAAAGATGTTAAGGAACCGCTAGATAAATTGGCAACTGAACTTACAACAACGGTTGAAGATGTAGAAAATGCTATCACGTCAATTTCTGATCGGGCAACAAAACTGGAGATAACAATGACAGAAATAAAAACTATTACCGGGCAACCTAACCAGTTGGACACTGAACAGCGAGGTGTTCAGCGTCGACGAATTTCCTCAATTCTGGATTCGGTTATTCCTGTTGATAGGGGCGATGAAACAAGAGACCTAAGAGATAAAACAGAACGAATTGAAGGCATTCTAGAGAGGCTATAGGTTTTTAGATGATATGGTTTTGGGAGCGAATAAGACTTTTCTTCATCGCCCAATGGGTTGACTTTTGGAACGGTTTAGCGAGCGGTTGGGGTGTAATTATAAACGGCTTTATATCCGCCTGGCAAACCGTTGTAACTGACCCGTTCAAGGATGCCTGGAATAGTCTAGTCGACTTTACAAGTGAGTTTCTTGACCTTGAACCAAAACGACTAAAATATCTTAAAGACACGTTAGACTTTCCGTTCCCGATAAATATTATTGTCGTCACGTTTATGCTTGTCTATATGTTGTTTTTGCGGGGTACAAATTGGATAAGCGCGGGTAGCACCAAATTACAGTGGGAGGCTAACCAGGACGTAAGACCTAACCTGCTATCGGCTGACCATTTTGCGGCATATCTTTTCAAGAATCCCGACGACTGGGGAAAGGTAAAAGTATTTTTAACTTATCTGGGGCTTAATGAAGAACAAATAACAGTTCTAATTAAGAGCCTCCAGCAGATACCAACAATACAACAAAATTATGCCCTACTAAACAGGGGTGATATATCAATAGAGAAATTCAAGAACGATTTAACAAAACAGGGTTACTCAGTCGACGATGCCGACACACTGCACAAATTAAGATGGTTTATCCCGACAATTTCTGATCTAGTGCTGTTAGCCGGGCGTGACCAGTTCGAACCGGAAACTATCGAGAAATTCGAGTTGCAAAAAGACGTACCTACTGAGTTAATCCAGTGGGGGCTTAAGATTGGATATGACGAAGACTGGATTCGAAAATACTGGGGTGCCCACTGGCGGGTTCCTTCCATCCAGCAAGCTTTTGAAATGGTGCATCGTGACGTATTAGAATTTGACGAACTTGATATATATTATGACTTAGCGGATATTGCACCTTTTTTCAGGCAACGACTTGAAGCTATAGCGTTTAACGTATTGGGGCGGGTTGATGTTAGGCGTATGCAACGTCTGGGGGTGCTGACTGAAGAGGAAACATTTAAGGCGTATCAGCATATGGGTTATTCACCCGTAGACGCCCAAAGGATGCTCGACTTTACAGTCGCCTTTAACGCTGACCAGGACAAGGAGCTTACCAAAGGTGAGTTAGCTAAACTATACCGCCGTGGTGTTCTGACCGCTTATGATTTTCGAGAGTATTTGCAGACACTGAAATATTCACGCGATGAAGCGTTCTTGATAAACGAGCTTGTTGATTTAGATCTCGAGGATAAACGTATTGAGTCATTTATAAAGGCGACAGAGCAACTATTCAAACAGAACGATATAACCGAAAATGACGCAAGGGCGGCACTAACTAGTCAGGACGTTAAAACAGATCGAATCGAGAATTATATATTTGATTGGGTGAATGATAAAATTGTTGAAAGGCGAATGCCGACAAAAGCAGACGTTATTCGTTGGTTCAAACTACAGATTATATCTATTGAGGAATTCAGGGTCTATTTCACGCAGTTAGGATTTATCGAGGGTGACGTAGACAACTACGTCAAGCAAATTGGGGCGAACGTCCAGGGGAGCTTGAGTGATGAACTTATTGGAACGTAGATTAACCGCCGCATTAAAGGCGTATGGCAACGCCCACCTGGTAGAAAAAGACAGAATAAAAGCTGACAAGATTTTGTCAGATTTAGAAAAGGGAGCGAAAAAAGATGAACGGGCAATATCTTGATAGGGTAGCCGATTTCCAAAATAATATGAACGAACGAAATAGGCGAATGATGCAATTCAGTCAATACTTGTCAGATGAAACGGTGAGACAACACCAGAATCCGAAACCTGACCTTTACTATAAACACCTTTCAACTCACGTTCAACAGTCAGAACAGGAAAACCAGACGTAATTTTTTCACGCAATAACGTAGAGAGATTCGGAAATGAAGATTGCCGGAATTTGTTGCGCCCTATTTTTGTGGCTTTTGACGATATACCTTTTGTTTTTCGCTCCTTACCGAATGTATAGTCTTTCAACCCGTGTATTGCTAGGTTTGTTGTCGTTGCTTCCACTTTTAATTTTCCTATTTCTGTAGGGTTGACTAGATGCCTTATACTGTTAAAGTCACTTTCCCGAATGAATATACTATCAGTATCACAATACAGCACGTTGGAAAGTCCAACCGACGACAAAAGAGAATAAAGATAAACCCTTGCGTAGTCGGTAACGTGAGCGGCGACACCTGGAGCAGATTGCGGGCCTTCTTTATCTCCGGCCGTTATAGTGTGGCGTCCGAAACACACCGTCTCGATACCTTTAAGACCCTGGTCTTTAAATATCACATCTTCACGCCGGAAATCGTTGCTCAAATCCTCGCAATCAACAATAGTCGTGTCCCGTTTCTCGCCGAATTTGCCATAAAGGGAATTAAGAAATAGTTTAACTATAAGCGTCCAGGTTAGGCTACCTGCTTTAGCGTATTGAGCTTTTAGTGGATAGAAATAGTCGACGTAGTCCTTAAATATTTCGGCAGACTCATAAACCAGTAGGTCAGTTATAGAAACAACATCGCCCTTGTCTATAGCGTGACGTAGACTGCCGGAACAAAGGTATGCATCGAAACAGCCCGTTGGGAAACAGAGTTTAGAGTTTAGTTTTTTACCATATACAGGTGAGTCAGTTTGAATCTTACAGTGAGCAATAACACAACCGTTGGCTAATATTTTATCGGCGTATTCTATACTGGGGTGTCTAACCCATTGGACAAGCTTAGTTGGGTATTCGTTTTGTTGCATCACAAACGGGTACATCGAGTTTATATCGAGTTTCAGATATTTATCTATCGGTTGTTGACCTAGTCGGAAACACTCAACCCGACCGCCGAAATATGCCGCTCGAACGAATTCGTTTACGTCCGGTCTATCATAATGCAATATCTTGTGATGCATAAATTTGTGACGGTATGCCCTAAGAGATTGACCCGAAATAGTTGGGGAAAACCCCCCTAGATCGTTACCCCTAAGAAAGTCAAGATATGATAAAAACATTTTGCCAGTTATTTCGCAATCTCTTTTGCAGTATTCTTTAATCGAGTCAGTGGAGCTCTCGTCAAAATCAATATCCAACTTTGGCAGGTTTAGCAGTTTGCCCCAACTGGCAACACTACCAGGCACGAAATTCTGGACAGCTAGGAATTTTACTCGCCTAGACCCTTTGGTTAAGGTTATAATCGTTTTTAGCCCTTTATCATATATAAAGGCCCGATACCAACCCTGCGAGATAAAGTGCTCCACGAGTCCCGATGCAAATAGATCAAAAAGCACATTCGAGCCTAAAACGTGCAAAGTTACTTTATCAGTTATTTTCTTGATTATATAACGACAGAGACTTTCGGAATTATCCCAATATTTCCAGCCCTGGTTGCGGGTTGAACCGTCTTTATTTAACCGCATAAACCAGGTATAACCCATATACATCTTGTGTAAATGATACGCCTTTAAGTCAGCACCTTTTGTTTCCGTGTCTAATATTAGCAGTCTGGTCGGGAGTTGGGAGCGGCGGTTTTTGCGGATATAGTAAGCAGTTGTTTTGGCGGGTTTGGCGAAATGGCAGTCGAGGCGGGTTGTATCAACATGCTTTATCAATACGGCGACCCCACATTGTGCTCGATCAAGCTTAACCTGGCGCCTATGGGTGTCCAACCGTCATCAAGCATAAGTGGGTAACGCCCTTCAAATTCGGCGGCGATATTGGTTAGTGCATCAATTTCGATTTCCTGTTTACTACCCAATGTATCACTATACACACTCATATGCCTCTCTTGAAATTCACCCGTGTAGTTGTTTTGCATATTAACCACAACCCGATAACGATATTTTTCGGGCACCTTGAATTGGGTTTCAAGCAGTAGCCCCCTATCCGGCAACCCTGTTGACGCTAGCTCTTTTGTTCGCTTTGAAAAATCAACCTCGTAGAACTGCCTAGCGAACTGGTCTAGATAATCAAAATATTTGACCGGGCCTATACTAGCACGAAACCGTCTAATGCTACGGATTGCGGGTATACCTGCCGCAATTTCGGCATTGATAAATGCGCGAACTATGGGGCCGAGGGTGCCTGTTACTGGTATAATGCCAACTATACTACGCCCACCAACAAAACCAACAACCCTTGATGGCATTATTAAGCCTCAGTATATCGATACCTTTGAAAGGCTGTTTTTAGCTCTTGAACGGCGTTCGTCAACAGCAACAGATTGGCGACTTTTTCGGGGTGCCCGCTATCCATATATAGATTTTGCAACTCACGAAGGCGGTCTTCCATCAAGTCGCAACTACCTTCGTTTGCAACGAATTTATCCTTAATTTTTTGGCGTGTTGATCTAGGGGCCAAATTATAACGCCTCAACTCTACGGTTGGTTGCCGTTACGTTAGGGTCAGCGTCAGCAACGGCTAACGCCTCAGTTGCGTAGTCGTCAGGGGTTACGTCCCCCTTTTCGTCAGCGTCCCAACTATTAGGTAAGTGAAATTGTACTGACCATGTCGGATCTTGTGCTGAAACACCCGTGTTAGTTACAGCTATAAGCAGGGGAAAAGGCTGTTTAATGTTTCGCAACCTATACAACAGCATTTCGTCAGCCTCAAGTAGAAACGGTTTAGCGTCTCCAGTTACACAGACGGCGTATTGTACGCTGGTTATAGGATGCTTGAACACGTCCTGGTCATAATAACAAGTAGCAGTTTCGTTATTACCTAACTGTAAGACCGGAAAATCCATTTCTGACTGATGAGATTTCCAAGACATTATTATTTCTCCCTATGTAAGTGGTATCGGTTAACCCACATCGTTGTGGGGGTGTTGGTTGGCCCAATTAAATCAACTAGTGCCATTGGGCCGGAAAATTTACGTATTAGACAACGGCGGTATCGACCAGTGTCTGATGATAGACCCTGCAACGTATCCAACCACAGCCAACAATCTTTAGTCTTTCGGGGTCGGTTATAATCAGTCCTTACCACCATAGAATATTTTAAGGGGCGCAAGGGTTGCCCCCTGCACCCCTTAACCTTTATCCAGCGGTTTGTGTTGTGTCGAATTCGGCTTTATTATTTTTACGTGGGCCGAAAACGCGGAACATATTCATTGGGTTAGGAAAGTTAGCTGACTCCTCTTTTCCCATATAACGGATCAAGATAAATTCACCTATGGAAAACGGCTTCATCCTGGTATCCAGAACGGCGTTGCCGAAAACGAAATGCTGACCGTCATCATTTTCGAGGTAGTACACATCGTTGCCATATTTGGAACTATGACCACGGTCAAAATAGATACCGGAAATTTCGTCGCCTGGTTCAACT
>Ga0310345_10006479_pt1 | contig 10233 bp, 4 predicted proteins | sample HC15DNA20500_MG_FD_204667 | JGI IMG/M metagenome (GOLD analysis project Ga0310345, IMG submission 204667) | Marine microbial communities from station ALOHA, North Pacific Subtropical Gyre - HC15-DNA-20-500_MG | ecosystem: Environmental > Aquatic > Marine > Oceanic | place: Pacific Ocean: North... | reverse complement strand
ATATACATAATAAGTATTTGATTCTTTATTTGGTTTAAAAATAAGATGTCCAAATTCGTTATTAATTTCAATGATATACTTATTGTCAACTACTGTATTTGATTTTGCATCTACAATGATTATATCTTTTTCATTGGGATGATTATCTCTTCTTCGCCATGGAATAATAGCTTGCGTTATATTATTTGATAGATCTGTTGTTTGTATAACAACTCTGTGATTTCCATAAGATTCAAATGCTTTAGTATAATTTGGGTGATTCCAGTTTCCACTTTCATAGATAAGTTCATAATTAGATGCAGGATTGTTTTTTTCACGAAAATTTATTGTTTCTGTATTTTTTTGTGAGCATGAAAATAGAATAATGGTAATTAGAGTAAATAGTTTTTTGATATGTTTATATGTTTTCAAAATAGTTAATATTCTAAGTTGTATATCTGTCCTTTTTTAGTAGGAAATTCTATGTATCCATTTTTGTTTTTAATTTGAACTTGATTTTCATTTGAAAAAACTTTTACTCTATTATTAGCACTAATTCTACAATTTTTTCCTGCTTTTGAGAGTATTTCTACTTTTTTCGTAACACCATTTTCCCATTCTAAATTGAGTTCAAAAGCACCACGTGTACATACTCCATAAAATTTTCCTGAATTCCATTCTTTAGGTAATGCTGGTAGCAATTGAATAACGTCTTCATGTGATTGAACTAACATCTCAGAAATAGCAGCTGTTACTCCTAATGTGCCATCTACTTGTAGTGGAGTATAGCATTTTGCAAATAGGGATAAATAGCACTGTTCTTGAAGGTATCCTTTATATATGGAGTTTGCACGATCTCCATCTGAAAGTCTTGCCCATAACGCCATTTTCCAAGCTCTTGAAAAACCTGTTCCGCCATCACCTCTTTGTTCAAGCACTGCTTTAATTGGACCTATTAATTCAGGGGTTTTTGTTGTAGAAAGTACATTTCCTGGAAATAATCCATACATATGCGAAAAATGTCTGTGTTTATCTTCCAACTGTCCAAAATCTTCCATCCATTCTTGTAAGGTACCGTCTTTTCCTACTTGTGAAGGAACTAAATGTTTTCTAGCATTTAATACTTTATCTGCATATTCTGTATCTTTTTTTAGAATTTCTGTGGCTTTTCCATAGTAACTAAATAGGTCTTTTAAAATTTGTATGTCCATGGTGGCTCCCGCAGTTATGGTTGTAAAATAGTACATCCCCGTTACCTCATCATAGAAATATTCATACCCAGGACCTTCAGGTGGATTTTCTGGTGAATTTGATGGATTTGTAACCAGCCATTTTCCATTTGGATGTTCAACAAGAAATCCCATAAAAAAATCAACAGACCCTTTAATTATCGGGTATATTTTTTTTAAAAAATTAATATCTTGGGTATATAAGTAATGTTCCCATAAATGTGTTGTGAGCCATGCTCCACCAACAGTAAATGTTCCCCATGTAGGTCCATCCATTGGTGCTGCTACACGCCAAATATCTGTGTTTTGGTGAAATACCCATCCTTTTGACCCATAATGTTCTTTTGCAACTTCAGATCCTTGGTCAGTAAGTTCTTCAATCATTTTAAATAATGGTTGGGTTAATTCAGAGAGATTGGATGCTTCTGCTGGCCAGTAATTCATTTCGGTGTTTATATTGGTTGTGTACTTAGAATCCCACGAAGGATTCATGTCTTCATTCCATATTCCTTGTAAATTAGTTGGCTGTGTTCCAGGTCTGCTTGAAGAAATTAATATATATCTACCAAACTGATAAGATAAAGATGCCATTTGTGGATCTAGATCTTTTTGTATACTTACCATTCTTTCATCTGTAGGAAGAAAAGAAGTAGGAGTGACTGGTAACTTTAAGCTTACACGACTAAATAGATTTTGATAATCTTCTATAGAGCTTTCTCGTATTGTCTTATAATCTTTATCTTCTAAATTGTTTAAGTAATTTTGAACACGGATTTTTTCATTTCCACTGACATCTTTATAATTATTAAAATTTGTAGCAGCTGCAAAGTAAATGGTGACAGAATTAGCGTTATTAACATGGATACGTGTTCCTTCTCTTTCTACTTTTCCACCTTCAGAGTGTATTTGTGCTCGTGCTTCGTATCTAAGTTTTCCCTCTATTCCTAAATAGTCAGCAGATTTTCCAGTAAGAATTAACTCATTTTCACCTTCTCCATCCATACGAAAGTAGTCTGTTGCATAATTAGAATGTGCACTATTTCTTACTCCTCTTAATTCGGTTTTAAAACTGATCATTCCTGGTTCACTCGCAGTTAGTCTAATAGCAATCGTTTGGTCTACATGTGAAGAAAAAACTTCGCGCAAGTAAGTAACACCATTGATTGTGTATTCTACACCTGTAATACCTTCGGAGAGATCTAACCATCTCTTATAGTTTTCTGATTCTTGATCTTCATTAAAAAATAAATGCAGATTAGCGAGAGACTGGTATTTTTGTTGTTCAACAGGATAACCCATTAAATGTCTACCAAATAGTTTATGTGCTTCAGTAGGTTTTCCTTCGAAAATAAGTTTTTGTATTTTAGGTAATACTTTATAACCTCCTTTTACCACTGTAGAATATGGACCCCCTGACCAGTACGTATCTTCATTTAATTGTATTCTTTCTTCTTTAATACCTCCAAAAACCATAGCACCAAGTCTCCCATTTCCTACGGGCAGTGCCTTTTCCCATTCTTCTGCTGGTTTAGTGTACCACATTAATGTAGAAGGGTTAAAAGATTTCTTTACGATGCTCTCGCTTACTGGGCTTAAAAATGTAGAATTACCTATATTTTGTATTTCTTTATCATTTTTGCAAGAAATTAATACAACACAGAAAAAAAGTATAGCTCTCATATTTTAATTTTAATCTGAAACTGTAATTACATAGTCTCCATTATTTAATTTAAATTTTCCACTTTTTAGACCATTGATATTTTTTACTTCGATATTCTTTGATCTGATTATTATTTGTTGTGAAGAAGAAATTGGTAATGAAACATTAGCAATACTTCCTTTTGGAATTGATATTTCATAGCGATAAGATTCTGAGGATTCCTTTTTCCAGTTTGACACAATTTTTCCATAGGGTGAGTAATAGGTACAGTTAACAAAATCAAGTTCTTTAGGTGTTGATGGATTTATGATAAATTCTTTAAAGCCAGGATATTTTGGATCTGGTCTTATTCCACCTAACCAACGAAAATACCACTCTGTTACCACTCCAAACATAGGATGGGAATTGGAAAAATAATTATCACTTTCTTTCCATGTTTCCCAGATGGTTGTGGCTCCTTGATCTATCATATAACCCCATCCTGGATAAGAAGTACTATTTACGATATCAAAGACGATATCAGGAGATATATTTTCAGAAAGTGTTTCAAGTATATATTTGGTTCCGAAAATACCAGTATTAAAATGTCCTGAAGGACCATTTTCTATCGCTTTTAATAGAGAGTCTTTTGCAGCTTTAATTTGATTATTAGGAATAATATCGTGATAAAGTAATGAGGCAAATAAGGTTTGACGGTTAATTTTTCCTTTAACTGGTTGATCCCAGAATCTGGCTTTTATTATTTTTTCTAATTTTTGAGATAATTTATTATATCTCTTCACATTTACTTCATCATCCATCAAAGAAGAAAAGAGTTTCATTATACGTGTTGATTGTAAATAGTGAAGTGTTCCAGTTAATTCTACTGGAACAGGTTCTAATGATTCATGGTCACTTAATCCCTGATCAACAATTCCATCAGGATGAATACTTGCTGCTTTTTCCATCCATTGATTATTTAAATCGTAAAGTTCTTTTATGATCTCTGTATTGTTATAGTAGAGGTATAGATAATACTGTGTTATCAGGAAAGCAGATTCCCAGCTGAGTCCACAATAATTTATACCAACAAAAGGAGCTGTATCAACAAATATAGAATCATTCATAGCATCTACCCAGTCATAAATCGTTTTGCGATAGAATTCTTGCATATCAAAATTGTAAATAAATGATTCGCTGGTTGCATTCAAATCACCTCCATACCCAAATTTTTCTCTTCCTGGACAATCCGATTGAACGCTGATAAGATTACCTAAGAACGTTCTTTCTGTAGCTTCTTGAATAGAATTTAGTAGATCTGAAGAAGAGTCAAAACTATTTTTATTACTCACATTTGTATGTATAAAAAGTCCTTTGATGTCTGATATTTTTGGTTTTTTCTTTATCCCAGTAATTTCCATGTAACGGTAGACATGGTAGGTAAATTCAGGGCTATACCACGTGCTTGAATCTTTACCTATAATATAACTATCTGTCTGCCAAGCAACATCTGGAGATCCAGGTCCACCTGTTCCTTTTTTTTTAATTTGACCTGTAACAGCAGTCATTGGATTAAGTTTTCCATTTTCATAAATTCTTTCACCAAACCTAAAAGTAATGGTATCACCCTTTTTTCCCGATATTTTCATTTTGTATGTTCCTGTAAAATTTATACCCATATCAACAATCCAGATGTCTGGTTCTGGAGAATATATTTTATTTGGGGTTATTTCTCTTATTACCTGAACAGGAGGGAAAAATGCTTTTTCCAGTTTTCCACCTGGAGATGGACTTATTGTAGCATTTTCCCATAATTTATCATCATATCCAGCTACATTCCAATGTTCTACTTCTTTATTTGCATCGTATGCAACTCCTAGGTATACACTGTTCTTTATTATTGGACCTAGTGCGTATTTCCAAGTATTATCTGAAACTATCTCTTCAGACTCTCCATCATTGTAAGTGATAAGAAGTTTTGAAATGAATGCGGGTTTTCCAACATTTGTCTCTTTTCTTAAATTTATTCTTCCCCACATTTTAAGTGGTAGAGGATTGTAAAATCCATTTCCAAGAGATACTCCTATGCAATTATTTCCATTTTTAACATATGAAGTGACGTCGTACTCGCTATAGTATATTTTTTTTGTATAATCTGTCCAAGCAGGATCCAATATGTTTTTTCCTACTCTTTTTTCATTTATAGTTGTAATATAATAACCGGCAGAAGTAATATATAATTTTGCTGATTTAATAGAATTGTTTATAGTGAATTCCTTTCGAAATAGAGGTGCGGGTTCATCTGAGTAGAACAACGAATCAGCAATTGGTAATTTTCTCTTGTCTTGAATCCAGTTTTCGTTGCCATCACCAAATACCGCTTCATCTTTAATCTTTTTTACTTCAGAACAAGAAAATATGAGAATAGAAAGTACAAAAAAAAGCTTTTTAATATGAGTCATTAAATAAATTTTTTAACCGAGAAGATAATTTATTATTGTGACAATAATGAAACCTGATAATGATAATATAGTTGTCATTCCTGTCCAAGAATAAAATGTTTCTTTTTCGGAAGTCCTTAAATATTGGTTTACAATCCAGAATCCACTATCATTAACATGAGAAGTAGCCGAAGCTCCTGCAGCAATTGAGATTACAATACACGCCAAGTCAAGATTAGAAGTAGTAGAAATTATTAATGGAGAAACCAAACTTGCTGCGGTTATCATTGCTACAGTTGAAGATCCTTGAAATATACGAATCAAAAAAGCTACAAGATAAGAGAATAATAATATTGAAAATCCCGATTCATTGAGAGATTTTGCAATCATTTCACCTGCACCAGTACTCACCAAAAATTCTTTTAACACGCCTCCAGCTCCTGTAATTAATATTATGCTTCCGGCAGGAATTAAAGATTTTCTTGAAATATCAAGCAATTGAGTTTTTGTAAATCCTTGTTTTATACCTAAAATGTACCATGCAAGAATATTTGCAATTAGAAGAGCACAAAATGGGTGTCCAATTAACTGAATTGAACTTTTTACAATTCCATTATTAATGCTAATCAATTCATGCTGAACAATCGTATTTATAAGGATAAGAATTAGGGGTAACAAAATGATGAACAAAATAATGCTAACACTAGGCATCGTATTTTTTGAATTATGATCAACCTTATCCGTACTTGGTGGAGCTGAAATAAAAATTCTTTTAGAAATAAATTTACCAAATAATACACCACTTATCATAACGGTAGGAATGCCTACAATGAAACCTATGTAAATAACCCATCCTAAATTTGCACCAATGATTTGTGCTACTGCAATAGGACCTGGAGTTGGTGGTATAAAGGCGTGAGTTGTTGCTAATCCAGCAAGAAGAGGTATTGCAAATAATAGAAGTGATTTTCCAGTTTGCTTCTGTAATGCATAAATTATTGGAATTAAGATAATAAAAGCCACATCAAAAAAAACAGGAATAGCTATCAAAAATCCAGAAAAAGCCATTGCTAAAGGAGCTTGATTTATTCCCAATTTTTTTATCATATATTTTGTGATTATTATAGCACCTCCCGAATGTTCCAAAATAGCTCCCAATAAAGCACCTAGTCCTACAACAACAGCTATGAAACCAAGAGTATTTGCCATTCCTGTCTGTATATTTGATATAATTTGATCTGAATCTAAATCTGCAAAAATTCCTAAAATTATACTTGAAGAAAGCAGTGCTATAAAAGGATGAAATTTCAATTTCACAATCATAAAAAGCAGAAGAGAAATACATAATATTATAGCAACAATTAACTCATAGTTTATCATATAATATCATTTACAAATTTATTTGTCTAGAATGTTTTTTTTTATCACTCCAATAATTTCTTCTGGTTCCAATGAAATATCTATGCGTAATGAATTTTTTGGTATTTCTAATGTTCGAAATTGTGAATTAAGAAGGGAAATAGACATAAAATGATTTTTTCTTTTACTTAAACGCTCTTTAATTTGCGCATGGCTTCCATGTAAATAAACAAATTTTACCTTTTCTTTTATGTTCCTAGTTAAAATATTTCTGTAGGATTTTTTTAAGGAGGAACAAGAAAGCACACATTTTTTATTTGTTAATGATTTTGTAAGCAAAAAGTTTAGTTTTCTTAACCACTCCAATCGATCACTGTCTTGAAGTGGAATACCTGAAGATAATTTTATCTTATTTTCCTTTGAATGATAGTTGTCTCCTTCTATAAATGTTGCTTTCATTTTATCTGAAAGTAGTTTTCCAACTGTGCTTTTTCCAGATCCAGAAACACCCATTATAATAATCGCTAAATTCATTAACCATCAAAAGTAGCAGATTATAAGATGTACGTACAATAAACATTATCTTTTATTTGACTTTAGTTTTTTTCAATAGAAAATATATTTAATATATTTATTACTTAAACACCCTTAACTAAATTATCGAATAACATGAAAAGTAAACTATTATTACTTCTATCAACAGCTATCTTTATTTTTTCATTTGATTCATACTCATTTTCTATTAAGGATAGTATAATTAGTAATTTAAAGTGGAGAAGTATTGGACCGGATAGAGGTGGTAGATCTATTGCTGTAGCAGGATCTTCGTCAAGAATAAATGAGTACTATTTTGGAGCTGTTGGAGGTGGACTATGGAAAACTATTGATGGTGGACAAACATGGAATCCAGTAACAGATGGTCAAATTAGAAGTTCTTCGGTAGGTGCTGTTGCTGTTTCAAATTCAAATCCTGATGTCGTGTACATTGGCATGGGGGAAACAGAATTAAGAGGAAATATCATGCAGGGAGACGGAGTTTATAAATCCATCGATGCTGGAAAAACCTGGAAGCATCTTGGTTTAGAAGAAACTCATGCTATATCAAAAATAAGAGTTCACCCAACCAATCCAGATATTGTTTATGTTGCAGCTCTAGGACATCCTTATGGTGAAAATCCTGAAAGGGGAGTATTTAAATCTATTGATGGAGGAAAAAGCTGGAAAAAAATTTTGTTTAAAAGTACAAAGGCTGGTGCTATTGATTTAATTATAGATGCTAATAATCCAGATGTTATTTATGCTACCATATGGCAAGTATATAGGACGCCCTATAAAATGCTTGGTGGAGGTCCAGATTGTGGAATATATAAGTCAACAGATGGAGGTAAATCTTGGAGTGATATTTCAGAAAACCCTGGACTTCCAAGTAGACCATTAGGAAAAATCGGTATAACAGTTTCACCTGCTAATTCAAATAGATTATGGGCTCTTGTAGAGGCAAATGATGGCGGTGTATATACATCTGATGATGCTGGAAATACCTGGTCATTGATTAATAATGAAAGGAAGTTAAGACAAAGGGCATTTTATTATAGTAGAATCTATGCTGATCCTAAAGATGAAAATACAGTATATGCTCTAAATACTGGATTTTACAAGTCTGTAGATGGAGGAAAGACATTTGATAAAAGAATAGTTGTTCCTCATGGTGATAATCATGATTTATGGATCGATTCTCAAAATCCAATGCGTATGGTTAACGCCAATGATGGGGGAGGTTGTGTTTCAGTTAATGGAGGAGAATCATGGACGGATTTAGATTTTCCTACTTCTCAATTTTATCATATTATGGTAACTAGAGATTTTCCCTATCATATTTGCGGTGCTCAACAAGATAACTCTACGATGTGCATTCCTTCTGAAGGTTGGGGTTTCAAACAAGCAAGAGGTCCGCATAAGCAATATTATTATGCAGTTGGTGGAGGAGAATCAGGTTATATTGCGCAGCATCCAAGTCAATTGGACTGGTTTTATGCAGGTAGTCAAGGAGCTTTATTAACAAAATACGATAGAAGTACTGGTTTCAGAAGAGATATTCAAGTCTACCCAAGGTTCTTTTCTGGTGAGCCATCTAGTGCTCTTCCTGAGAGGTGGCAATGGACTTTCCCTATCATATTTTCTCCTTTAAACGCAAACAAATTATACACTTGTTCCCAGCACGTATGGGTTTCAGAAGATGATGGTCAAAGTTGGACTAAAATTAGTCCAGACCTTACATATGCTGATCCAAATACTTTAGGTGACACAGGAGGGATAATAACAAATGACATGAATGGTCCTGAGATATACGCAACTGTTTTTGCGTTAGCTCCTTCAAATTTCGATGAAAATGTTATTTGGGCTGGGTCAGATGATGGTCTTGTTCATATAACTAAAGATCATGGAAAGTCATGGGAAAATATTACACCTCCTGATATGACAAAAGATACAAGAATCAGTATAATTGAAGAATCCACCCATATGCCAGGAACAGCCTATATAGCTGCTAAAAGATATCAAATGGATGATAGAAAACCTTACATTTGGAAAACTAATGATTATGGGAAAAATTGGAATTTAATTGTGAATGGGATTAGAAAGGATGATTTTATCCATGTGGTCAGAGAAGACGTATTTATACCTGGACTTTTATATGCAGGTGGAGAGCATGGTGTCTGGGTATCTTATGACGATGGAAATTCATGGTCATCGATAAGCTTGAACATGCCAGATACACAAATTTCTGATTTAATTGTTACAGATAAGGATATTGTAGTTGGAACACATGGAAGATCTATTTATATCCTGGATGATATATCTCCAATAAGAGAGATGAGTAAGGTTGATAGCAATAAGCCGCATCTATATAACGCTTATTATGCAGTTAGGAGGGTCCAGAATGCAGAAATAAAATATTATCTTCCTGATGATGCTAATTCACTAAACATTAAAATCATTGATGAAAAAGGTAGTGTTGTATTAACACAAGACGGATTTATAAAAAATGATTCACTAGGTGATACTGATGATATAAGGAAAGGATATCTTTCATGGTATGGGTCTGATAACGAAAAACCTTCAATGGAAAAAGGATTAAATAGTTATACTTGGAATCTTAGATATCCTGGTGCTACAGAATTTGAAGGTATGATAATCTGGTCAGCAAGATCTCAGGTAGGTCCTATTGCCCCTCCAGGTAAATATAAAATAGAATTGAATATAAATAATGAAAAGTTTGAAACATATATGGACCTAATTAAAGATCCAAGAATAGATGTATCTGACGAAGATATAGATGTTCAGTTTAATTTCGCCATGCAAATTAGAAATGAAACAGACTTAGCCAACAGAAGTGTAATAGAAATAAGAAAAATTAAGGAGCAGCTAAATGGTCTTATTTCTGATAAATCTTCTGGTAAGATAAATAAAATTAAGGCTTTAATATCTAAGCTTGAAAATGTGGAATCTAGTATCTATCAGGTAAAAAATCAGAGTAATCAAGACCCTTTAAATTTTCCAATAAGGGTTAATAATAGGCTTGCTTATT
>Ga0310345_10006478_pt1 | contig 10233 bp, 14 predicted proteins | sample HC15DNA20500_MG_FD_204667 | JGI IMG/M metagenome (GOLD analysis project Ga0310345, IMG submission 204667) | Marine microbial communities from station ALOHA, North Pacific Subtropical Gyre - HC15-DNA-20-500_MG | ecosystem: Environmental > Aquatic > Marine > Oceanic | place: Pacific Ocean: North... | reverse complement strand
CTGTCGTCGGCCCGGACTTGATCCGGGCCTTGGCTTTCTTCCGTTGAGCGCCGCGCCGGAAGAACAGCCCAGCCCCGTGTCAAGCACGGGGCGACGATGGTTGGGCGAGGGGCGCATCGGGGTTGGAATGCGGACCTCTGCGCAATGCCAAATCCGCAAGTGGCCCGCACATTGCCCCAAATCCTTGCGTGCACGCGCCCCTGCGGCTAACCGGCAGCGCCATGAAGTACGTCAGCACAAGGGGCCAGGCGCCCTCGCTCGATTTCGAGGGCGTGACCCTCGCCGGCCTCGCATCGGACGGCGGGCTCTATGTGCCCGAGCGCTGGCCGTCCTTTACGCAAGCCGAAATCGCCGCGATGGCGGGCCTGCCTTACGCCGAACTCGCCGCCAAGGTTATGCAACCCTTCGTCGGCGACTGCATTACGCCGGAGCGCCTGCTGGAGCTGACGCGCGAAGCCTATGGCCGCTTCTCCCACGCCGCCGTCACCCCGCTGGTGCAGCTCGATGAGCGGCAATGGCTGCTGGAGCTGTTCCATGGCCCCACGCTGGCGTTCAAGGACGTGGCGCTCCAGCTCCTCGGCTTGCTATTCGAGGAATTCCTGAGCCGGCGCGACGATCACCTGACGATCTTCGGCGCTACCTCTGGCGATACAGGCTCGGCCGCGATCGATGCCGTCGCGGGCCGCGCCAAGGTCGATATCTTCATGCTCCACCCGCATGGCCGCGTCTCCGATGTGCAGCGGCGGCAGATGACCACGGTGCTCGCGCCCAACGTCCACAACATCGCCATCGACGGCAGCTTCGATGATGCGCAGGCGATGGTGAAGCGCATGTTCAACGACAAGGGCATGAACCAGCGTTTCGGGATCGCGGCGGTGAATTCGATCAACTGGGCGCGATTGATGGCGCAAGTGGTCTACTATTTCGCCGCCGCGCTGCAGCTTGGCGCGCCCGAACGCCGCGTGGCCTTCAGCGTGCCGACCGGCAACTTCGGCGATGTTTTCGCGGGCTATGTCGCGGCGCAGATGGGGCTCCCCATCGAACGCCTGATCGTCGCCACCAACATCAACGACATCCTTCACCGCGCGCTGTCCACCGGCGACTATTCGGCGGGCACGGTGACGCCGACCGCCGCACCTTCGATGGACATCCAGGTTTCCTCGAACTTCGAGCGACTGCTTTATGATGCCGGCGGGCGCGATGGTGCGGCCCTCGCGGCGCAGATGCGCGAGTTTGAATCGACCAAGGCGATGCAGCTGACCAATGCGCAACGCGAGAATGCGGCGAAGCTCTTCACCAGCACGCGCGCCGATGCCGCGCAGATGGCGCAGGCCATGCGCTGGGCCTACGAAGCCTGCGGCGAAGTGCTCGATCCGCACACCGCGATCGGTCTCCATGCGGCGCGCGCCGCAGAAGCCCTTGCCGCCGACGTGCCGGTGGTGACGCTCGCCACGGCGCACCCTGCCAAGTTCAGCGATGCGGTCGAACGCGCGACCGGCGTGCGCCCCGGCCTGCCCGCACGTGTCGGCGATCTCTTCGTGCGCGAGGAAGCCTATACCCGTTTGCCCGGCGACTACGATACCGTAGCCGCGTGGATTGCCGAACGCGCGACACCCCGGGCGGGATAAGTGGCCGCGCTCGATCTTCAGGCCAAGCTCATGGTCGGGCCGGGCTGGGACCATTTCGGCCTCATCGACAGCGGCGACGGGCGGAAGCTTGAGCGCTACGGCGACTACCGCTTCATCCGCCCGGAACCGCAGGCGATGTGGGCGCCCCGGCAGGCCGTGTGGGATGCCCACGGCGAGTTCGTCCCCGGGTCCGATGAGGACGGCGGCGGGCGCTGGACTTATGCCAAGCCCGTCCCGCGCGAGGGCTGGCCGCTGTCATGGCGCGGGATCGGCTTCATCGCGCAGTGCACCCCCTTCCGCCACCTCGGCTTCTTCCCCGACATGGCCCCGGTATGGGACTGGATGGGCGAGCGGCTGGAAGGAAAGGCGGACGCTGCCACCCTCAACATGTTCGGCTACACCGGCGTTGGCACGATGGCGCTCTCGCGCTTTGGCCCGGTCACGCATGTCGATGCCTCGAAGAAGGCGGTAGCGCAGGCACGCGCCAACGCGGCGGTGGCAGGCCTCGAAGACCGCCCGGTGCGCTGGATCGTCGATGATGCCGCCAAGTTCGCCGCACGCGAAGTGAGGCGCGGCAAGCGCTATGATGGAATCATCCTCGATCCGCCCAAGTTCGGGCGCGGGCCGGAAGGCGAAGTCTGGCGGCTGGAGGAGAATCTGCCCGCCCTCATCGCCGATTGCGCGCGGCTGCTGGATGCGGACAGCCGCTTTCTGTTCCTCACCGTCTATGCCGTGCGCATGTCCTCGCTCGCCATCGGCGGGCTGCTGGCCGAAGCGCTTGCCGGCCTTCCGGGCACGGTCGAGCATGGCGAGCTTGCCATCAAGGAAGATGGCGACAATGGCCGCATCCTGCCCACCGCAATCTTCGCGCGCTGGTCCAGCCGTGAAACATAAGCAAAACTGAAGGCCCGCTGCACTGGACACGGGCGCTGCGGGGTGCCAGAGGCGCGGCCCGTGAACGACAGCCTCATCCTCGAAGTCGCCAATATCGAAACCGATGTCCTTACCGGGATCTATTCGGAGGAGACTGGGCGCCCGCAGCCGCTGCGCATCTCGATCTCGGCGGCGCTGAAGCCGCAGGACCACTACACCCCCGATTGCCCGCTCACCGCGAGCAAGAACTACATGGACCTCAAGCACGCGGCGACCGAAGGCCTGCCCAAGGGTGTCCATTTCCAGCTGATCGAATCCGTGGCAGACCACATCTGCGAAACGCTGTTCCTGCAGGACAAGCGCGTGCAGCGCGTCACGGTGAAGATTGTCAAGTTGGCGATCAGCGAGCGGGGTGAGGAAATCGGCATGACGCTTACCCGCCACCGGCGCGATTGATGACGGAAACTGCCCGTCCGCTTGCCCTCGTCACCGGCGGCTGGCGGCGCATCGGCGCGGCGATTGCGCGGGCGCTGGCGGGCGCAGGCTACGATTTGGCGCTGCATGCGCATAGCGCTTCAACCTTCGACCACGGCTTTGCGGAGGAGCTGGCCCGGCTCGGCGCGGCGGTCCATCCGCTGGCGGCCGACCTTTCCGATGCGGCGGCAGCCAGCCGTCTGCCGGAGCAGGCCAAGGCGCAGGCCGGACGCGCGCCGACTCTCCTTGTCAACTGCGCCGCGCTGTTCCGCGAGGATTCCGCCGCGACCGTGACGGCTGCCATGCTCGACGAACACCTTGCAGTGAACCTGACCGCGCCGGTGCTGCTCACTCGCGCGCTCGCCGAACTGGCCGGAGACGACGCCGCCGTCATCCACATCGTCGACCAGCGCGTGATCAATCCTGTGCCCGATCAGCTGAGCTACACGCTGTCCAAGCAGGCGCTCCATGCCGCCGTGCGCACGCTCGCGCGCAGCCTCGCGCCGCAAGTGCGCGTCAACGCCGTGGCCCCCGGCCTCACCCTGCCGACGCCGGACTACACCGAAGAGCAGTGGCTGCGCCTCACCGCGCTGATGCCGCTGGAGCGACTGGCCAGCCCCGGTGACATCGCCGACGCTGTCGTGTTCCTCGCGCAGGCCCGCGCCATTACGGGCCAGACTATTTTTGTTGATGGGGGCGCGCACCTTGAATCTTTTGCGCGAGACTTCGTATACCTTGAGGCATGAGCTGCTCGCCATCGCCTCTGATTGACCGCTTTGCGCGCCGCATCACCTATCTGCGGCTCTCGCTCACCGACCGCTGCGACCTGCGCTGCTCCTATTGCATGCCCGAGCGCATGACCTTCCTGCCGCGCGCCGAAGTGCTGACGCTGGAAGAACTGCACGAAGTCGCATTGGCGTTCATCGCGCGCGGGGTGCGCAAGATCCGGCTGACCGGCGGTGAACCCTTGGTGCGGCGCGACATGATGCAGCTCGTCCGCGCATTGGGCCGCAAGCTCGATGACGGCAGCCTCGACGAACTGACGCTCACCACCAACGGCACGCGCCTCGCCGAATTTGCCGATGATCTCGCGGCGGCGGGCGTCAAGCGCATCAACGTCTCGCTCGATACGATGGACCGCGCCAAATTTGCCGAGCTGACCCGGCGCGACAGCTTGCCGCAAGTGCTAGAGGGCGTCGCGGCGGCCAAGGCGGCGGGGATCCGGATCAAGCTCAACGCAGTGGCTCTCAAGGGCATCAACGAGCAAGAACTGCCCGATCTGATCGCCTGGGCACATGGCGAGGGCCATGCGGTCACGCTGATCGAAGTCATGCCGCTAGGTGAAGTCGAGGGCGACCGCTTCGATCACTACCTCCCGCTCGATACCGTGCGCCGCGATCTCGAAGCGCGCTGGACACTGACCGCCAGCGATGCGCGCACCGGCGGTCCCGCCCGCTATGTTGATATTGCCGAAACTGGCGGGCGGCTCGGCTTCATCACCCCGCTGACGGGCAATTTCTGCGAAGGCTGCAACCGCGTGCGCGTCACCGCCACCGGCCAGCTCTTCATGTGCCTCGGCGGCGAGGGCAGGGTGGACCTGCGCGCCGCGCTGCGCTCCGAAAACCCCGAAGCGGCCATGGCCGATGCCTTTGCCCGGGCAATGGGCGAGAAGCCCGAACGCCATGGTTTCGTCATCGACCGCCCCGGCGCCGCCCCGGCGCTCGCGCGCCACATGTCGATGACGGGCGGCTGATCATGCCCGCGAAACTGGTATTCCTCGGCCGGCTGGAAGACATCGCCGGCATGGGTGAGCTTGCGGTCACGCCCGGACCTTTGGAGCAAGTGCTCACCACGCTCGATCCGGCACTGGCCGTCGAACTCCTCGGCGAACGCGTGCGCATGGCGCTCAACGGCGCGCTGCTGGGCGATAGCGACGCGGTCGTGCTGGCGGAGGGGGACGAGCTCGCCTTCCTCCCGCCCGTCAGCGGGGGCTGAACAAGATGCTTCGCACTCCTCCCCCGTTCGTGTCGAGCGAAGTCGAGACACCAGACGCCGCATTTGGTGTCTCGACTTCGGGTCTTCGACACGAAGTTTATCCCGAGCGTGTCGAGGGGCTCGACACGAACGGACGTTGGGTGAGCCGGAGCGAACATGGCGCATGGCATGTCTGACGTCCGCCTGCTCGGCGAAGCCTTCTCCCCGCCCGAGGAAATGGCCGCCTTCACCGCCGCGCATCCTGCGGCGGGCGGCATCGTCAGCTTCCTCGGGCAAGTCCGCGCCGAACCCGGCCCGCAAGCAGTCGAAGCGCTGGAACTCAAGCACTACGCTGCGATGACGCTCCCCGGCATGGAAGCGCTCGCCGCCGCGACCTGCGCCCGCTGGTCGCTCGATGGCCTGCTCATCATCCACCGCTACGGCGTGATGCATCCGGGCGATCCCATCGTCCTCGTCGCCGCCGCCGCGCGACACCGCCGCGATGCCTTCGCGGCGGCCGACTTTGCGATGGACCACCTGAAGAGCCAGTCGTGGTTCTGGAAGCGCGAGAAGACCGCCGCCGGCTGGCGCTGGATCGAGCCCCGGCCCGACGACCACCGCGACCTCGCGCGCTGGTAAGTGCCTATCTGCCGAGCTTGTCGCTCAGCGCGGCAATTGTCCGATCTTCCTGGTCCAGTAGCGTGGTCACATCGCGTTGTGCCGGGGCTACGACCTTGAGGTCATCATCCGGTCCGGTAGCGGCGACCTCGGTCGCAGCGATCAGCAGCCGGTCAAGATCGGAGATCGCTATCATGCCCTCGCCGCGTGCGGAGGTGAGCCCGGCCAGCGCGATCGCGGCGCGGCTCCACGCTTCGGTGCCGGGTGCTGCGCCCTTGGCGGCATCGACGAGCTTCGTGGCCGATGCCTGCTGCGCGGTGAAGCGGGCGTGGGATGCAGTCGCCTTCTCGCGCAGCGCAGCAACCCGAGCCGGAAGATCGGCGGTTGGCGTCACGCTGGCTGTCGGGGCAGGGGCCGGTTGCTGGCTGGTGTTGTAGGCCTTTTCAGCCGGGCGAATCGCCAGCGACGGGAAGCGCGAGCGGTCCGCGTTGCAGGCCGAAAGCGCAAGCATAACGACCAGCGGCGCGCCGATGCGGATGGACAGGGATGCCATGCCCGGGCCATAGAAGCTTTTGACGGGCCGTGGAAGCGTCGGGTGGCTGCAATTCGCCTGCCTGCGGCGTTGACATGAGGCCCCCGTTCGATTAACCGCGCCACTCTTTCCGGGCCTCCGCATCCTTTGCGGAGATTCGGCCATGCCGTTTGATGGTCCCCGATTCGCGGGGGCATGGGGCGGCCAGACACTTGAAACGGATAGCAGAGACCATGTTCGCAATCGTGCGCACGGGCGGCAAGCAGTATCGGGTTGCCGCCGGAGACAAGATCGCGGTCGAGAAGCTGGCGGGTGAAGCCGGTGAGACGATCACGCTGACCGACGTCCTTCTCGCGGGGAACGACGGCGTGCTTGCGGATGCCAAGTCCGTGACCGTTTCGGCCGAGATCATCGCGCAGGCGAAGTCCGAGAAGGTGATCGTGTTCAAGAAGCGCCGCCGGCACAACTATCGTCGCCGCAACGGCCACCGCCAGCAGATGACCCTGCTGCGCATCCTCAGCGTCGCCTGATCGCGGCTCTCAGCAAGATTCCCGGAGTAATCTGACATGGCACACAAGAAAGCAGGCGGCTCTTCGCGCAACGGTCGCGATTCGGCTGGCCGCCGCCTCGGCGTCAAGAAGTTCGGCGATCAGCACGTGATCGGCGGCAATATCATCATTCGTCAGCGCGGCACCAAGGTCTACCCGGGCACCAACGTCGGCATGGGCAAGGACCACACGCTGTTCGCGCTCGCCGAAGGCAAAGTGCGTTTCCACTCGGGCAAGCTTGGTCGCAAGTACGTCTCGGTGGATATGCTGGCCGAGGCCGCAGAGTAATCGGATGGTCATCACGGGCCATCCCACGGGATGGCCCCGCCGACTTTCACCGGTCGGCTGAATGAGGGAGAGGGGCCAACCCGTCTCCCTTTTTTATTGTCTCCCTCACCCGAGCCACGTCCTGACGCATTAACCGCGCGAGACCTGGCCAACCGCAATATGCCTGTCATTTCCTTTGGTTAGCAGCCGAGGGCAAATCGAGGGGCGGATGAGGAGACGTTTGATGTTCATTCGCAGCGAAAGGCTGTTCCTGCGCCCTGCATGGCCCGAAGACTGGGCCGAACTGCACGCCGCGATCGACGACGCGGCGGTGGTGCGCAACCTCGCCCGCGCGCCGTGGCCCTACCGGGCGGACGATGCGCGCTGGTTCGTGAGCCGCGAGGTCGATCCGATGCATCCCGACTTTCTGGTGACCCTGCCCGGCGCCGATGGCACGCGGATCATCGGCTGTGCGGGCATGGCGCCCGGCGAGCAGGGCGCGGCCGAACTCGGCTACTGGATCGCCCGCGATCACTGGGGCCGCGGCTATGCCACCGAAGCCGCGCGCGCGGTGCTCAGCATCGCGCGGGCGCTGGGGCACGACCGCATCGAGGCAAGCCACTTCCTTGACAATCCCGCCTCCGGCCGCGTCCTGCGCAAGCTCGGCTTCGCGCCAACCGGCGAACATCGCCCGCGCCGCAGTGAAGGCCGCGATGCCGTGGTGACAAGCGTCGTCTACCAGATCCATCTCGGTGAGGCAGGCAACGGCGACGACGGCGGTGACGACCAGGAGCCGATGCGCCGCGCGGCCTGAAATGTGCGTCCCTCTTGCCCCCCACGCCGCACGGTTCTAGGCGTGGGGTCCATGGCGCGCGGGAACAGGCGCGCGCCGCAAGGGGGAAATCGACCCGTACAATGTCCGTTCGCAAGCGTCTCAGTCCCGAAGAAAGCCGTATTGCCGCCCTCGAAGCCGCGCGCAGCCTGCTGATCGAAGCCGGCCCGCAGGCGGTGACCTTGAAGGCCGTCGCGGGCCGGATCGGGCGGACCCATGCCAATCTGCTGCACCATTTCGGCTCGGCCTCCGGTCTCCAGAAGGAACTCGCGCGGCATCTCGCCGAAACGATCTGCGCGGTGATCCGCGAGGCGGTGATTGCCAGCCGCTCCGGGGTGGGAAGCCCGCGCGATGTGGTGGACCTGACCTTCGACGCGTTCGATCGGGAGGGGGCGGGGGCGCTTGCCTCGTGGATGCTGCTTACGGGCAACGAGGACGCGCTCGATCCGATCGTCGACGTGATCCACGATCTCGTGATCGAAGTCGGCGATTTCCATTCGGACGCGATGCGCGGCACCACGCTGACCTTGGTGCTCATGGCACTCGGCGATGCGCAGATGGGCGGCCCGCTCAGCCAAGCGCTCGAACTGCCGCGCAGCGCGGCGCGCGATTATGCCGCGCGGATGCTCGATGCCGCCACCGAAGCGGCGAAGATCACGCAGGCGGGCTGAGGTCCATCCACGCGGGCGCCATGTCCGCGGAAATATCCTCCACCCGCCGGTGATCCACCGCCAGCCCCAGCTCCGGATAGGCCGCGCGCTGCCGGGCGGCATCCGAAGCGGCGAGCGGGACCACCACCAGCCGCCGGTTCACTTTCTGCCGCCAGTTCATCCGCGCGGTGTTTTCCTGCCCGACATAGCAGCCCTTGGTGAAGCTCACGCCGTTCAGCTCCACCGCATTGGTTTCCAGCCACAGCGTGTGCTCGCTGCCCAGTTCGGCGAGGCCTTCGGGCACGCCGTGGGCGAGTCGGTGCGCGCGCCAGGCATCATCAACCGCCACGTCATCGGCGCTCACCGGCGCGATCCAGCGGTGCCCCAGCGCAGGCAAACGCGGATCGGTCGGCTCGCCTTCCACCTGCCAGTAAACGCCCAGTGTCGCATCCTCGGCGATTCCGATCTTGCGGCGCAGTCGGTAGAGCGAGAGGCGCTTGGCGAGCGCAGGGGCAGCCGCCGTCTCGCAGTCCAGCAGCAGATCCTTCCCATCCGCCCACACCAGAAAGTCGAACAGCGCCTTCCCCTGCGCGCTCAGCAATCCGGTCCACACCGGCAGCGGCCCCTTCACGTCGCTCGTCACAAGGCCCTGCAGGAAGGCGGCCACGTCCTCGTTTTCATCGAGGGGAGAGAGCCGTACTATGGTGCGATCGGTCAAAAGGGGTGCGGTCATAGGTGACAGATAGGCACGCCCCGGCCTAAGGGGAAGGGCATGACCACACCTCTCTCGATCACCATCCGCCGCCCCGATGATTGGCACGTCCACTTGCGCGATGGCGCGCTGCTCGCGGGCGTGGCCCCGCATACGGCACGCCAGTTTGCGCGCGCGATCGTGATGCCCAATCTCTCCCCGCCGATGACCGACGTCGCGGGCGTCTCGGCCTATCGCGACCGGATCATGGCCGCGCTTCCCGCAGGCACCGATTTCACCCCGCTGATGACGCTATACCTCACCGATCATACCGATCCCGACGAGGTGGAGCGCGGCCACTCGGCAGGCGTCTTTGTTGCGGCCAAGCTCTATCCGGCCCATGCCACCACCGGCTCAGCCCACGGCGTGACCGATGTTGCCAACATCATGCCCGTCCTCGCGCGGATGGAAAAGATCGGCATGCCGCTCCTCATCCACGGCGAGGTCACCGACAACCACGTCGATATCTTCGACCGCGAGGCGGTGTTCATCGAGCGCACCTTGATCCCGCTGGTGAAGGCGCTGCCCGGCCTGCGCGTCGTGTTCGAGCACGTCACCACGAGCGAGGCGGTCCAGTTCGTCGAGAGCGCGGGCGAAAACCTTGCCGCCACGATCACCCCGCAGCACCTCCATATCAACCGCAACGCCATGCTCGTCGGCGGCATCCGCCCGCATGCCTATTGCCTGCCCGTCGCCAAGCGCGAGCATCACCGGCTGGCGCTGCGCAAGGCGGCGACTTCGGGCAGTCCGCAGTTCTTCCTCGGGACGGACAGCGCACCGCATGCCAAGCACCTCAAGGAAGCGGCCTGCGGCTGCGCGGGCATCTTCAACGCCCCCTTCGCGCTCGAAAGCTACATCAAGGTGTTCGAGGAAGAAGGCGCACTGGACAAGTTCGAAGGCTTTGCCAGCGAACACGGCCCGCGCTTCTACCGCCTGCCGCTCAACGAAGGCACGGTGACGCTGGAGCGCGCCCCCGTCACCGTTCCGGACGCAATCGATGTGGGCGAGACGATGGTCGTTCCCTTCCACGCCGGAGAGACGCTAGGCTGGCGCTTTAGCGTGTGAATTGAGCCGCGCCTGCCGGAA
>Ga0310345_10006477_pt1 | contig 10234 bp, 11 predicted proteins | sample HC15DNA20500_MG_FD_204667 | JGI IMG/M metagenome (GOLD analysis project Ga0310345, IMG submission 204667) | Marine microbial communities from station ALOHA, North Pacific Subtropical Gyre - HC15-DNA-20-500_MG | ecosystem: Environmental > Aquatic > Marine > Oceanic | place: Pacific Ocean: North... | reverse complement strand
AAAGTATCTGTATCGGCATTCCAAACACGATGAATACGAATATTAGGCGGAGCTAAGTTTTCGAAAAGAATTTGGCCGGCTTTTGATTTATCGAATGAAGGTGATTTCCCTTTCAATTGAGCACCGGTTAAAGTATTTGTAAAAAAGATAAACACGGAAGGAGTATGATGAATATGATATTGAGTTGTGTCGCCGGGTGGTATTATCACATTTAAAATTCTTACTTCTTTGTTTTGAAAGACCAGATGATGACGTGGTTCTTCATGAACGAAAACCTGCCCATGTAAATGCGATAATTGAAATACAAAAACAAACAAAATTATTTTTTTATAGAACCACATATTTGAGTGTTTTATTATTACGGCAATTTGAACAAACTTTTTTTAAGGTTTTAGTCAACAGGCTTTCATTTCGTTATTAAAATATTAGAAATACGACACACTAATACTATTGATTATTAAAGTTAGAAAACATAATTGAATATTTTTATATTTATTTTATAACCTGCAATTGAACAAAAGCCAGTTTTAAATAAAGCACCAATTCAATTTACTGCCAGTCTACACAATGCGAATATTTTTGTTAGTTGCGGTAGTTTTTTATGTTCTTAAAAGTAAAGGGTGGCATTAGATTAGCCGGTTTATGCCATAACTTTTGTTGACTGTAATTTAATTTTCTTTTTTCTTGCTACTTAGTATGTAAAATGCAAGTGGCATCCCAATCCAAATGAATCCACCAACATACACAAATACAATCTTATAAGATGGCTTTGAACCTAAGCCTTGTGTTTTTAAAATATATGTCAAAAAAATCAATGCTATAAACATTACAACTGCATATATTCTTCCTATTTTCCTCTCATAAATTGACGGTGCCATCTCAATCTTATTATCAGTAGGAAATATTTGGTTATTTAAATTGTCTATTTTCTTGGTAAATCTTTCGATAAATAAACTTAACTGAGGTTGACTCTTATATAAGTCTAAACAACGAATGTATAAAGTTTGGCCATTTCTTTTTTTAATACTAAAAACGTCAACATTTTCCCTTGTTGAAGGTTCCACCATAAAATTTCACTCCAATTTACAAACTACTCTTTATAATTAAAGAATGGTGCTATAGCCCATGTTGTACGAACACCAATTTCAGACATTTCAAAATTTATAGTCCTTCCTAAAAAATTATTAGCAAGTGTCATACAGCCAAACATACAAGCAATACTTACAAAAATTGGAATACCATAATCAATATTGCGAAGCAAAATCATAGGTATGAATATAGAGAACAATAGAATTATTCCAAGCAACCAAGGATTATTAACTTTAATATTAAATGTTATATTTTTTAATTAAAATATAAGAGTGAGAAATAAATTAAAAATAACATTTAACAACTTGCTGCAATATTGTTTTGTACTAGCATCAGTTTTGAAAATCCTACATTAATTATACGAAAAGTTTCTAATCAAAATGCTACACTCCTATTTCCTTTGAAGTGCGGCTGATACTTGGGATTCTTTAAAACAATTATTTGATAGCTTTCCCTACTCTAATAAATATAGCTGATAGTATAAAGAAAAAAGCAGCCAACCCAACAGCATTCATTAAGACTTTTAATAATCCAATAGTTGCTACGTCAATAAAAGGATAAGGATAAAAATTAGAAACCTTACCACTTACCAAAATGTAGGATAGATAAACTAGTGGGTATACCAACCATTTGGGTATTTGTTTGTAAATTACCAATGCTTTGTTTTCATAGAAATACCAGAAAATAATTACCATAATCGGAATCAAAGTGTGCAACAGTTCGTCCACAATCATTTGAAGTCCTTTCGGCTCCCATATATGGCGCAGCAGAATTTGATAAACTAACCCAACAGTAGTTATGTAAACTGTAATAGCGGTTAAGGTTCCCGGCTTATCAATGATTTTTAAAAAACCAGGTTTAATCTGCATAGCAATTAATGTGAAGTAAATGGCAACAAGTGAATTAGTTAAAATTGTAAAATAACTAAAGAACCGTATGGTCGTTTCAACAATTGAACTAGTTCTATTTTCTATCATCAAATAGTATTGAGTCAAAACTGCAAACCATGCAATTAGTGAGAAAACTAGTGATAAATTTTTTTTCATATTGTAATATCTTTTTAGCTTAACATTACTATTTTACCGCTAAGCTTAGTGGGGGTAATTTCAGCATTCAACTTGATTATTTGTCTATAAATTCAGTTCTAAAGTTCACTTTCTTACAAACACAACCTTGCTTCTGCCAATATATGCTAAGTGCTAATTTTATTTTTTAAAGCCTACAAGTTCAACATTTCTGTTTCGAATTAATTGTGATAGCTGTCAGCATATCCACTTGTCAATTTTTTCCTTCATATCACAAAAATCAACGTTGGGTAACCATTTGGCGATTTTACCCATTTTAATGATTGCAGCATTCCTTTAACCACATCAAAAAGTTTTTTAAACCTAATCCTTATAGTTCATTAAAATTGTGCTTTCATAAATTTTCTGGAACGCATTTTTTCTAAGCATTTATTATAAAGGCGTTCCCGCTACTAACAAAAATTTTTTTAGGCAATACTAAAATTAATCTAACCATTCTGTAACGGCTTAGGTATTGTGTTGAAACTAAGGTTATAGGAAACACTACACTAACCTTTTACCCAACCCTTCTTTAATAAAAATAATAAACTTACTCGTCCCAATAAGAAAAAATTTGGAAAGTATAAAGTGCTGCGGAAATCAGTAAAACAACATAAGCCCTTCAACATTCCAATAGACTAAATTGATTGATTTTTTACCTATTTCATGGTAAATCAGTGCAACACTTACTATAATGATAAAACTAATCCAAATTTATTTAAATTAAGCTTTGGTTATATCATGCCACTTATCAATCAATGATGAAGTGTTATCTTTAATTTTAAACAGAAATTCATTTTTATGAAAGTTATCTTACTATTAACTATTGCATTACTGTTTGGAATGGCAACCTTTTCGCAAACGCCAACTGATAATCCAAAAGCAAAACAAATTTTGTTACCCAATGGTTGGTCATTAAGCCCGGCAGGAAGGTCATTACAATTGGGCGATTTGCCTTTGAATATACAAATTTCGCCTAATCATCGCTATTTGGCGGTTACGAATAACGGGCAGAGTACTCAAAGTATTCAACTGATAGACCCAAATTCAGAAGAAATTTTAGATGAAAAACCCATCAAAACTTCCTGGTATGGTTTAACTTTTAGTGCTAATAGTAAAAAACTGTATGTGTCGGGTGGAAATGATAATATCATTTTAGTTTATCCTATTTCTAAAAACAAGTTGTTAAATGCCGATACCATCAAATTAGGGAAAAAATGGCCTAATAAAATAAGCCCAACCGGTATTGCGGTAAACGACAAATCGCAGTTGCTGTATACCGTTACAAAAGAAAATAATAGCTTATACATCGTTAATTTGAAGAATAAACAAATTCTTAAACAAATTGACTTAGGTGCAGAAGCTTACGATTGTTTACTTGCTCCGGATGAAAAAACTTTGTATATCTCCCTTTGGGGAGCAGATGCAATAGCAGTTTTTGATATACAAAAAGGAATTATATCAGCAACCATAAAAACTGAAAGTCATCCTAACGAGCTTTGTTTGAACAAAAAAGGAAGTATTTTATTTGTTGCCAACGCCAATGACAATTCCGTTTCCGTAATTGATACTAAGTCTCTAAAAGTTTTAGAAAATATTTCAGTTAGCTTATTCCCTAATCATCTTACAGGCTCTACCACCAATGGTTTAGCCTTGTCTGATGATGAAAAAACATTGTTTATTGCCAATGCAGACAATAATTGCCTGGCAGTTTTCGACGTTAGCCAACCGGGAAGAAGTAAAAGTAAAGGCTTTATCCCAACAGGATGGTATCCTACGAATGTAAAAAGTTTCGGAAAGAAAATATTTGTAGCAAATGGCAAAGGCTTCTCAAGCTTACCCAATCCAAAAGGTCCTCAACCCATCAGTAAAAAAGATGATAGTGGTTACCAAAAAAGTCCAACTGAAAAGCAAGAGGTTCAGTACATCGGAGGCCTTTTTAAAGGTACATTATCTATTATTGATATCCCCACGGATGCGGAACTTTTACAATATAGTAAACAAGTGTATGCCAACGTTCCGGCCAGAAAAGTCAATTCAAACATTAAAAGCCTGGATGACAATCCAATACCAACTAGAGAAGGAGAGCAAAGTCCAATTAAATATGTCTTTTATATCATCAAAGAAAACAGAACCTACGATCAGGTTTTAGGCGATATTAAAAAAGGAAACGGCGATGAATCACTTTGTATTTTCCCTGAAAAAACTACTCCCAATATACATAAGCTAGCTAATGAATATATTTTGTTAGATAATTTTTATGTAGATGCCGAAGTAAGTGCCGATGGACACAATTGGAGCACTGCTGCTTATGCTACAGATTATGTTGAAAAGACATGGCCCATAAGCTATGGCGGCCGGGGTGGAACTTATGATTATGAGGGCTCCAGAAAAATTGCTTACCCGAAAGATGGCTTTATTTGGGATTATTGCAAAAGAGCAGGAATTAGCTACAGAACTTATGGAGAATTTACTGATGGAAAAGAAGCTAGCATACCGGCTCTGAAAAACCATTTCTGTCCAAATTATGCCGGTTTTGATTTAAATGTGAAAGACACCACTCGATTTAGTGCATGGAAAAAAGATTTTGACAAACTTTTGGCGGAAAATAAAGTGCCGCAACTGAATACTTTAAGATTTTCGAATGACCATACCAGTGGACAAAGAAAAGGAAGTATTAGTCCAAGTGCCGCTGTTGCGGATAATGACTTAGCAGTAGGTTTATTTGTTGATTACTTATCGCATAGCTCTATTTGGAAAGAATCCGCCGTATTTATTTTAGAAGATGATGCACAAAATGGTCCGGATCATGTGGATGCACATCGTTCGCCCATTTTAGTAATTAGTCCGTACGCCAAGAGAAATGAAGTGATTAGTACCATGTATTCTACTAGTGGTGTATTAAGAACAATTGAGTTAATTTTAGGCTTATCGCCCATGAGTCAATACGATGCAACGGCTTTGCCATTATATGATTGCTTTACTTCAAAACCAGATTTTACGCCATATAACCACTTAGATGCTAACATCAATTTAGATGAAAGAAACGTAGCAGTTAATAGAAGCGCTAAAATTTCAGAAACATTTAATCTAGCCAAAGAAGATGCCGTACCCGATTTAGAACTTAATGAAGTAATTTGGAAATCAATAAAAGGTGAAGACGCTATTATGCCTGCCCCAAGAAGAAGTGCTTTTGTTAAATTACAGCAAAAGAAAGAAGACAATGATTAGCATTTAACACTGAGCTAAATCTTTTTCATGGAATTATTCAGCCTTAACAATGTGGGTTTCTGTTTTCTTTAACTTTTTCAAATTACCTTATAAAAGTTAACAAATTTGTCAACATTTAAACCATATTGATTTTGGAATAGCTTACAACTTCAGCATCTTTTTTACTTCAAAATAGATGATTAATATAACATTTGTTTTTTAATTAAAAGAGTGCCTAAAATTCAAAGGCGAAATGTTTGTTTTATTCTTAAAAAATTTGCTGAATGATTGTGAGTGTTCAAAACCTAATTCGTAAGCAATTTCACTAATTGATTTGTCTGTTGTTGATAGTTTTTCTTTGGCTTTTTCAATTAACTTGTCGTGTATGTGTTGCTGTGTGCTTTGTCCTGTTAACACCTTAAGTAAGCCACTCAAATAATTGGGAGAAATGTTCAGGTTGTCGGCAATGTATTGCACCGAGGGCAAACCTTTCAACATTAAATCATCATTTCGAAAGTAGTCAGACAAAAGAGTTTCTAAGCGCTCAAGTATTTGGTGATTAGTTGTTTTCCGAGTAATGAATTGCCGGTGATAAAAACGTTCCGAATAATTAAGTAAGGTTTCTAATTGTGAAATAATAATACCTTGACTAAACTTATCAATATTCGATTGATATTCGTGCCGAATATTCTGAATGATGTTAAAAATAGTTGCTTCTTCTTTTTCAGAAAGCCACAATGCTTCTTTCACGGAATAATTAAAAAAGCCATATTGTTTAATTGTTTTTGCAAGCGGTGTATGCCATAGAAAATCAGGATGAATGAGCAACATCCACCCTGTTCGTTTAATGGTTTCATTTTGATCATTGATAATTCTCAATACCTGATTTGGCGACATAAAAAACAATACACCTTCATCAAAATCACATGCTTGTTGTCCATAATACATTTTGTTAACACCTCTTTTTAAGGCAATGGTGTAATAATCAAACGTCAGGTTTTCAATGCCGCCTGTTGGTGCTATATAAATTTGGGAATAATCTACCACACTTATTAAAGGATGCTCAGGTTTGGGCAACCCTCTCAATTCATGAAATTCATTGATTGATTTTAATCTATGTACTTTCATACTAACATCAAATATTATTTCAAAAAAATATCAATGTGGATTACTGTCTTGTTTATACACTAATGCAAACACATTTGCAAAATCTGCTAGTTTAATTTTGCCTAAGGTTGGCTTGCATTGATAATAATCTTCATACAAAACCCCACTCATTCTAGCTTCATTCATTTTTGCTAATCCCTCTGCTGCTTGGCGACTAAACCCAACATGTATCAAATTTGCAATAAATTCATCGTTCGAAATTACAACCCATTTCAAATCGGGTTTACCAATGGCTTTTCCTAAAATTTTTGCTACATCGTTGGGCGAAACCTCATCGCTTGCAATGTAACGAACTTTTCTTCCTTCAAATGGCAATTCAATTTCTTTGGCAATAGTTTCTGCAATATCTATTGGAGAAACCCAAGGCTCCTTTAATTCATCACCACCATAATTTTGAAAAATGCAACCTGCGTTTTTGATTGCAGGAATAAAAGCAAACATATTATAATAAAATCCTACTGGTCGCATTGTTTTAATGGAAACATTGTTCGGCAATGCTTTCAAAATATTTTCAACTAAATGATGTGTTGCTAACATTCCTACGCCTTTATCGGTGTGTGCGCCAATACTGCTTAGATGAATTACTTTGGTTATGCCTGCTTGTTGAATCGCTTTCACATAACTTTGAGCAATGTCCAACCAATATTTTTCAATGTCAATGTTAGGATCAAAGAAATTGAAAGGTGGTTCCATAAGATAAACAATGTCTGCACCTTTGAAAGTATTAGCCAAAAAGTTATGATTCAAAATTGTGCCGATTGCGGCTTTTGCACCAATGCTCTCAATTTCTTTTTGTCTTTCATCTTTACTGCTGATGACAGTTACCGAATGTCCTTTTGCAATTAACTCCATTGCAAGCGGTTTGCTAATGTTACCTAATGAGCCTGTTAATACTACTTTCATTTTTTTTATTTTTTGATAGCACAAATTTGCACTGAAATCAAAAAACAGATTTAGCCAAATCTACTTTTGTTGTAGCCTAAAATGAGGAGTTCATCTAATTTTGATAGTTGATGCTGGTAATGTAGCTAATTCAGTGTTTTTTTTGTAAAAAATCCATTTTTTGTTTTTGAAATCGTAAATTATGTCTCGTCCTAAAATAGGTTGCCAAAAAATTAACTTAAATTAGAACAAGAAAAATGAAACATTACGATTAACATTTAACAGAACGGGTAATTGCAGATTACCTATCAGGAGGAGGAACTTACCGCCAGTTACAAGGGAAATATGGTATTGATTTTCGCTTGATACACTGTAGGCTTCCCATTTTTAGTACTGTTTAAAAATAGAATATTTTGTCATTGTATTAGCATTAATTCAACCTATTGGGCGTAGTGAAGCGAAGGCGTAGCCGAAGCGTAACGAAGCCCAATAGATTGAACATTTTGTTTTCTATACATAATGGGTGATAGCCCTCCCAGGACATCATGCGGCCTTTGATGGTTATAATCATCTACCCATTGCTGGGTTACTTCTCTAACTTCATCAATGTTATCAAATATATAGGCATCTAAAACATTTTCTCTGTATGTTTTATTAAACCTTTCTATATATGCATTTTGCGTAGGCTTTCCCGTTTGTATATATGCAAATTCTATATCGTGGGCTTGTTGGCTTCATGCTTGTGCAAGTTTGGCAACAAATTCAGGACCATTATCCATTCTTATTTTTTGTGGTTTGCCATAGCGGTTAATTAAATGTTTCAGCACCCATATCACACGGCTGCTCTTTAAAGAATAATCTGTTTCAATAAACAATACTTCACGGTTATAGTCATCAATCACATTAAAGGCACGGAACTTTGTACCATTGCTTAAAGCCTCACTCATAAAATCAATACTCCATGTTTGTGTAAAAGCCAGCGGAACAGTTAACGGCTCTTTCACTCTTGCTGGTAAGCGTTTCTTTACTTTGCGTCGCATGGGCATCCCTATTTGTTGATACACCCGATGTAACCGTTTATGATTGATAACAGTTCCTTTGTTTCGGATACGGCCATAACACTTCCAAAAGCCTTCCAACGGATGCTGTTGTGCAAGCTGATGAAGCTGGGCTATAATAACTTCATCATTTTTTATGGATTGATAATGCAGACTACCCCTGCTTATTCGTAGAATACGACACACCTTGCTGATGTCTTTTGGTCGCTCCGTTCGAAACGCCCCGATTATCCTTCTTTTATCGCAAGGCTTTACACTTTTTTTCTATGATGTATTTAGCTACATCTAACTCCATAGCCAAATTAGCATACATACGCTTTAGCCTCGCATTTTCCTCCTCAAAATCATTAATGCGCTTTAGCTCTGTAGCTTCCATACCACCATAGCGTTGACGCCATTTGTACAAGGAGGCTTTGCTTACACCATGTTCACCGTTAATTTCTTCTGCTGTTTTGCCATTATCAAACTCCTTGAGGATACTGGCAATTTGTGTTGCGGTAAAGTGACTCTTTTTCATGTTTTACGTTTTTAAAATTAAGACGTTTGTCTACTTTTAAAACGTTCTGTTTTTGGGGGAGCTTACACAACAACAACACAACATAGTGCTATCAAAGGTCTAGTACAATTCTAATATTGCTCCTGAGTTTTTCGATTTGTGCCTTTGTCAATTTACCAAGTCTTTTGATTAATCGGCGGTTGTCAATAGCTCTTATCTGGTCGACTAATATATCGCTAAGCTTGGGTAACTGATTTTGTTGAAGATGAACTCTGAGCAATTCGACATCAGGCTTAACATTTGTCGTAACTGTGCAGATAATGGTTGATAAATGAGTTTCGTTAAGCAGATCTGTTTGGACAACAATTACGGGTCTGGTTTTCCCTGGCTCTGTCCCAACAGTTGGATTCAAGTCTGCAAGCCAAATGTCGAATTGCTTAATCTTCATTTTGATAAAGCTTTTCAAATTCAGATAGAACTTGCAATGAATCTTCGGCAACTAGTTTGGATTCCTTTTTTAATTGAGCCTTGATAAGTCGCCTATTTTGAAATTGGTTATACAAATTTAAAGCTTCGTTAATGTATCGGTTGCGTGGCAGCTTTAGTTTTGCAATTACTTTTTCCGTTTCGTTATAGATTTTATCGTCTAGTTTTAGAGAAAGTGTCTTCATAAATGGCTTTTAATGCAAAGGTATATATTTTCAGTATATACTCAAAATTTTGTAGGCTAAAACGCATTGCAGGCAACGGTTTACGTATTGGCGATGGTGGGGCATTTGGAAAACGTCAGCCCAACATTTGCACAAATGCCAAAATAGAATTGCAAATGTTGAGTTTACAACTGTCAGCTCCACTATTGCCAATACGATGTTAGCGGCTGCCGTTCTTGTCATTCGTTGTGTGTCAGTTTAAGTTTCATCATTATGTCGGTCTGTTCGTCACTGCCTAATTTGAAAATATGTTTGTCAAATTCTACAAATCCATTTTTCTTGTAAAAGTTGATTGCTCTCGGATTTTGTTCCCACACGCCAAGCCAAACATAGTTAGCGTTTTTCTGTCTGGCAATGGTTAATGCTTTGTCATAAAGCAGTTGTCCAATATTTTTTCCGTGATATTCTTTCAGCACATAAATTCTTTCAATTTCAACAGCTTTATCGTCTTGCAACTCTTGTATTAAACCCCTAATAACTGGATAAAATTCACAAAACAGTTTGACTTTTTTTGCTAATGATATTCAAAGATATTGTGCTTTTGGTTAATAAATATTT
>Ga0310345_10006476_pt1 | contig 10236 bp, 7 predicted proteins | sample HC15DNA20500_MG_FD_204667 | JGI IMG/M metagenome (GOLD analysis project Ga0310345, IMG submission 204667) | Marine microbial communities from station ALOHA, North Pacific Subtropical Gyre - HC15-DNA-20-500_MG | ecosystem: Environmental > Aquatic > Marine > Oceanic | place: Pacific Ocean: North... | reverse complement strand
AAGCCAAGGTGTATATGTAAGGCATCAGTTTATACCGTAGGCTGATGTAGTTCCTTGAGATTTCTTCTACCTCTTCGCCATAAGCCCAAGGCTCAGAATCACGAACGTTTACCATGCTGTGGACTCTGAAGAAGGGGGCAAATGTGGCTATAGCTAACCAACGGGCAAACAAAGCTGGGCCTGACTCTCCAACAAAACCACCTACATCATATCCTGAAATTGGTACACCGGCCATCCCTAAGCTGTTCACTAGTCGTACTCCGAGTAGCATGTGGTCATCGCCTGCAACATTGTCTCCAGTCCAAACGGCTGAATACCGCTGAACTCCAGAAAAGCCTGCCCTAGTTAAGGTGAAAGGTCTTTTATTCCCGATGTGCTTTTTAGCTCCTTCAAATGTGGCGCGCACCATCTGAAAACCATAGACGTTTCGAGCCTTTTTGTGCGATACTTGTTGGCCTTCATAGTCGAACTCAATGAGGTTCGGAACATCTTGCCCCCAGCAAGCGGGTTCATTCATGTCGTTCCAGAAACCTTCCAGGCCAAGATCTGTGTAGAATTTTAGTTCTTTGGCCCACCATTCTCTCCCCTTTTCAGAAGTGAAATCAGTGAAGTGGCTATTACCTGGCCAAACGCTCGCCTCATACTTTGTTCCATCAGGGTATTTCACAAAGACATCTTCTTCCACACCTCTATCGTAAGTGCCGTAGCCTGGTTTAGTAGCAATGCCTGGGTCCAGAATAACTACCACTTTAAAGCCTTGAGATTCTAGCTTTTCAATCAGCCCTTTTGGGTCCGGGAATCTTTCATCATTAAAAGTGAAGGCCATGTAGTCCTTCATGTAGTGAATGTCTAGGTAAATGACATCGGCAGGGATTTTCTTATTGCGGAAAGTATCGGCAATATTATACACCTCATGGTCTGGGTAGTAGCTATATCTGCACTGCTGAAAGCCAAGGCTCCATTTTGGAGGAAGCTCGCATGTGCCTGTAAGCTTAGCATATTGCTGAATAACTTGAGCCACAGTATCTCCTTGAATGAAGTAATAGTTCAGATCGCCTGCTTCTGCACTGAAGTAAGTGAACCGCTCATTATTCGAAGCGCCAAAGTTGAAATGGCTTTTGTACGTATTGTCGAAAAATATACCATAAGGCTTGCCTTCCCTAACTCCTATATAAAAAGGAGTAGACATGTATAAAGGGTCAGTCCAGTTGTCAAAACCAAACGCATCAGAATTCCAATGGTCATAAGAAGAGCCTCTACGATTGAGACCACCGCCTTTTTCGCCCATGCCAAGAAACACTTCGTCTTTGGCTAATGTCTTATAGTTGGTTACTTCATGGCCAAGCCAGCTAATGCCAAAGGCCGGGTCGTCTTGATTAAGGATAGCGCCTTCAGAATTTTTAAAAGTAAGCCTGAAAGGAGCCTTTTGAATTTCAACCTTGAGGTGTTCAGACTTTAATGAGATTTGCTGATCGTCTTCTTTGCCGTCAATGTTTACTTTTTCTGGCGAAAGAATTACTGAAAAGGGATAGTGTTCGAACTCAGACTGTCTAGAAGCTTGAATTCTGCAGATCTTTTCATTGTAAAAAGTAACAGCGAAGTGCTTATCTCCAGCAGCTCCTATAACGCCTCCATCTTTCCAATTGAAAGTTGAAATTGACCCAATAGACTCGTTTTTGAAATTCATGCGATGCGAAAGTTAAAGGCTAGTTAGCCTATGCTCCATTAGGTGAAAATAGTGCTTTTGCGCTCTTCCTTTAGGAAATCACCGAGGTATTCTTATCACAAACGTTTGCACGAAGCCTAATTTGCGAGCGGTTGTACTACGCCCAATTTGTTAGAAGACTCTCTAACTACTACCTCAGTATCGAGAATTTTAATAGTGCTTTTCTCGGTGTTGGTCTTGTTTATTTCTTTGAAAATAAGCTTGCATGCTTCTTTTCCCATCTCATATCCTGGTTGAGAGACGCTAGAAAGTGAAGGGTTTACCAATGAACAAAACTGCCAGTCGCTATAGCCAATCACGGCAATATCTTCTGGTATTTTTAGGCCTGCTTTTTTAATAGACTTCAGTGCGCCTAAAGCAGCCATGTCATTGTTTGCAAACACTCCATCTATTTTTTTGCCAGATGCAAGTAGCTGATCCATGGCTTGTTCGGCTTCTTCTTGAGTTCCGTTTCGGCACTCTACAATGAAGTCTTTTTTGATAGGCATCTCATTGTCTTCTAATGCAGAAGTGTAGCCCTCTATTCTTTTTCGGCCTATAATTAGGTTTCCGGGCCCTGCCAAATGGGCTATGTCTTTACAGCCTTGTTGGATTAGGTGTTCAACAGCATCGTAAGCCCCTTGGTAATCGTCTACAATAACGGAAGGTGCATTCATGCCTTCTACGAGCCTATCGAAAAAAACCATTGGTACGCCTTCTTCCACTACCTTTTGCAGGTGAGCTAAGTCAGAAGTTTCTCTAGATATATCTACCAAAAGGCCATCTACTCTAGCGCTCATGAGGGCATCAATACTGTCTGCCTCTCTCTCAAAGCTTTCTATAGACTGACAAATCATCACATTGTAGCCCTCTTTCATGGCTTCGTCTTCAATACCGCTAATCACGGTAGAGAAGAAAAAGTGAACCGTTTCGGGAATAATGACACCAATGACATTGGTTCGTTGGTTTCGAAGGCTTAGTGCTACAGCATTGGGCCGATAATTATACTTATCGGCAAGCTCTTTTACTGCTTTGCGGGTATTAGGACTGATACCTGGGAAGTCTTTTAGGGCTCTGGAGACAGTAGAACATGAAATGTTTAATTCCTTGGCAATGTCCTTAATTGTAACCTGTCCCTTCTTCATTGCTAGCTGCTTGGTAATATAGCCTGACTTTTGGTTGAAATAAGTTTATATGTTTGGAATAAGCCAGTAAAGACAAAATTTTTTCGAAAAATAAATTCCTCCAAATAGTTAAAATTTGGCTGTTTCAAACGTTTGCATACCTTTTGTATTGTCAATGCTGCCGCTTGCCAAATTGAAATCTATGGTTTTAATCCCTACTTTTATCTTCTGACACTGTATCTGTGAGATCATTGTCAGTAATTTCCTCCATTTCTATTATAGTTTACTTTACTTATAGCGCAATCCATTGCGCTATAAGTGTTTTAAAGCATTTCCGTTTACGGTAGAAGGAATTAACTTCACAATTGCTTTCTTTGCAAACACTATCTAAAAACATAATTATTTCGACATGGGAAAATTCAGAAGCGGTGTATTGTACGGTCAAGAATTAAAAGACTGTCTTAGCTACGCGAAAGAAAATGAATTTGCTTTACCTGCGGTAAATGTGGTAGGTACCAACAGCATTAATGCAGTATTAGAAACTGCAGCAAAGGTTAACTCTCCGGTTATTATTCAATTCTCTAACGGAGGAGCCTCTTTCTACGCAGGAAAATCACTTTCTAATGAAGGTCAGAATGCAGCCATTCAGGGTGCTATTTCTGGCGCAATGCACGTTCATCAGATGGCAGAGCATTACGGTGTTCCGGTAATTCTTCACACTGACCATGCCGCTAAAAAATTACTTCCTTGGATAGATGGTTTATTAGACGCTGGCGAGAAATTCTACAAAAAGAATGGTCAGCCGTTGTTCAGTACGCACATGCTAGACCTTTCTGAAGAGTCGCTTGAAGAGAACATTGCTATCAGTTCTGAATATTTCAAAAGAATGGTGCCTTTAGAAATGGGTATCGAAATTGAATTGGGTATTACTGGTGGTGAAGAAGACGGTGTAGATAATACTGACGTAGATTCTTCTAGACTTTATACTCAGCCAGAAGAAGTTGCTGAAGCATGGGATGCACTAAGAAAAATTGGTGACATCTTCACAGTTGCTGCATCTTTCGGAAACGTTCATGGTGTTTATAAGCCAGGAAACGTTGAGTTAAGACCTGAGATTTTGAAAAACTCTCAAGAGTATATCAAAGAGAAGTTCGGTACAGAAGATAAGCCGGTTTACTTTGTGTTTCACGGTGGCTCTGGGTCTGAGCCAGAAAAAATTAAGGAGGCTACTTCTTACGGTTCAATCAAAATGAACATTGATACAGATGTTCAGTGGGCTATGTGGGACGGTATCCACTCTTATTACAACGATAAGAAAGACTACCTTCAAGGCCAGATTGGTAACCCTGATGGAGAAGATTCTCCAAACAAAAAATACTACGATCCACGTGTTTGGTTGAGAAAAGGTGAAGAGTCTGTTGTGAAAAGACTCGAAAGAGCTTTCGAAGAGCTTAACGCTATTGGTAGAAACTAAGATTTTACAAATCACCACAAATAGAAAAGGCAGTCTCAACGGACTGCCTTTTTCATGCTTAATATCTAGTTTTATTCTTAAGTTTAAATAAGAGCTTAACTTTTATTAAAAATATCTAAGTTTTAAATAAATGTTACGGATTTAAATTATGGGCACACTAAACAATAGAGGGGGAGAGGTCTTAGAGGACTTAAACCAAATATGTATTGCGTGTAATTCTGAGGGAATAAGTCCGATTGATTTTAATAAGTCACTTAATACCTTTGACTATTGGTGTAAATTTTGTCAGAAGTACATTTCAATTAGTCAAGTTGTCTATAATAAACATGGTCGTCAATTACCCTTCGAAGTTTCAAGGTTTCAGATAGATTTAAGGGAGGATATCAAGAATTCGGTAAGTGAGAGTTACATAATAGACTGTGATACATTGAATTTTTTTCGTGGTAAGAAGTTTGAAGAAAGAATTTCTAATCCGATTGAGGCGTGGTTAAATGGTAAACTCCCAGGCAGTATAAAAAAATATAAATTCTTATCCTTAGAACAGGTAGAGGCTATTCGTAAGGAACAACAGAGGGTTTTAAATGAAAAAGTAGAACAGAGGTTAGAAGGTTTTTTGAAAAGATTTAATGCCAATTCTCAAAAATCTATTGAGCCTCGTAAACAACTGATAATTGAAGTAGAGGAAATAGGTCAATTACTTGATGATAAACAATCTTCAGGTGAGAATGAACGCATAGAATTCGGAAGTTTTACTTTTAATAAAAACTTGATCTCAAAGGTTAGAAAGCATTATCGTGATTCCGTATTGGGGAAAGATTATTTCGACTATGTAATAAGTCCAAAACAAGAAAAGTTGGCTGGTAGAGGATGGGATACTGAAAATGCATTGATTTTTGCAATTGCACTAAAGAGATACTTGGATATTCTTTCTCAACGCTTATTTGAGACTCAGGAGAGAGAAACCCCTGATAATGATGAACAGGCAGAGATTCGATCACGAATAGACGAATTACTTTACAAATTAGAAAAATTGGAGCTTGGTCAAGAAATAGTGTTTGATGAGATAGAATCTCTTAAAATTCCATTAAAGAAGTTATCTAAGAGGGATTTTAAGCAGCTAGTGATTGGTAAAGTTTGGGAGATGATTTACCAAGAGGTGATATCATCAAAAATGGCTAGGGAAATTGTAGAAGGTCTTTTTGGGGAATCTTTTGCGAAATTTCTGCCTAACTCTTAAATGCTAAAGACATTTTGTCAAATAGAAAAGGCAGTCTCAACGGACTGCCTTTTTCATGCTTAATAGTGGAACATCTTAAGCTTTAGGATAATCTGTATAACCTTCTGCACCAGGTGTGTAGAAAGTATCCTGATTAGGCATGGCTAAGCCAATACCATCTTTCATTCTAGTTACTAGGTCTGGGTTAGCAATGAACGGAACACCGAAAGCAACAAGCTCAGCTTTACCTGCTTCAATATCTGCATCAGCTTTCTCAGCATTGTATGATCCGTTAAGTATTATTGTACCACCGAATTTGGCCTGAATAGTCTCTTTGATTTCTGAAGGAACAGGCACTTGAGTCATGGCAGACATATCGGCCAAGTGGATGTATACTAGTCCAATTTTGCCAAGCTCCTCGGCCAATTGAGCATATTGCTCATCAATGCCATCGAATTCTCCCATGCCGTTGAAAACGCCATATGGCGAGAGCCTGATGCCTACTTTATTTGCTCCAATGGCTTCAACCGCAGCTTTAGCCATTTCTAAGACAAACCTGTTTCGGTTTTCATTTGAGCCACCGTATTCATCAGTTCTTTGATTAGACTTTGGGTTCAAGAACTGGTTAGGCAAGTATCCGTTTGCAGCATGTAATTCTACCCCATCAAAACCAGCCTCAACCGCCAATTTAGCAGTAGTAGCAAACTCTTGAATGGTTGATTTAATTTCTTCGGCAGTCATTTCTTGCGGCTGACTTACTTCTAACATGCCCTCACCATCGACATACATTTTGTTGAAAGGTTCTGGAGCTGGAATTGCAGATGGAGCAATTACTTTTCCGCCTTCAGGTAGGTTGGCCTCGTGAGAAACTCTTCCCGAGTGCATTACTTGCAAGAAAATCTTAGATCCTTGAGCATGAACAGCCTCTGTAACTGGCTTCCAACTATCACGCTGAGCTTCGTTAAAAATGCCTGGGATTCTTGGGTAACCCAATCCGTTAGGCGAAGGAGAAACACCTTCTGTAATGATTAGTCCTGCCTCTGAGCGTTGCTCATAATAGGTTTTCATTAGGTCGTTGGCAAGGTTGTCTATAGCTCTAGATCTTGTCATTGGAGCCATAACTACTCTATTCTTCAGAGTAATGTCGCCTAGCTTAAATTCACCAAATAGTTTTGACATATTTTTATGTTTTTGATTTCTTCAAATGCGTATGCTTAACTTACTAGTGGCGCCTAATAGTTCCATGTATGTACATTAATTTAATGTTAATAGTAACTTAGAGACATGTCTAACACCGATTTAATAATTGAAGAACGAAGTAGAGATATAGGCGATTTTTTAGTGGGAAGGCTTATTCCTTTCCGAAAGAAGCGCATGGTAGGGCCTTTTATTTTCATAGATCACATGGGACCATCTACTATGGGGTCAGGTCGATATTTAGATATTGGTCAGCATCCACACATTGGCCTTTCCACACTTACTTATTTGTTAGAGGGCGAAATAGATCATAGAGATACACTAGGGACTAATCAGCGAGTTCAGCCTGGTGGGGTGGGTTGGATGACTGCCGGAAAAGGTATAGTTCATACAGAAAGAACACCAGAAGACCTTAGAGACGGCAGAGAGTTTACCATGCATGGTTATCAGATTTGGGTGGCTTTGCCTAAGGCTCAGGAGCAAATGGAGTCTCAGTTTTCCTACACAGAGCCCGAAGCTTTACCTACTTGGGTTCAAGATGGGTTGAAGTTCAAGCTGGTTGCAGGCAAAGGCTTTGGTATAGAATCTCCAGTACCTGTATTTTCTCATCTTTTTATGGTAGATGTTCAATCTGAGCAAAAGTCTACGCTCAATATTTCGGGTCAGTTGAAAGGAGAGATAGGAATCTGTATAGTTGAAGGTTATATAGAAGCTTGTGGAGAGAGAATTGAGAAGGGAAATATGTTGGTTTCCAAAGAAGAGGACATCTGCTCAATAACCATGGGCGAAGATACTCACGTACTACTATTTGGAGGAGAAGCATTTCCCGAAGAGAGATTTATCTTCTGGAATTTTGTCTCATCAGATAAGGACTTGATAGAGCAAGCCAAAGAAGATTGGAAAGCCAAGCGTTTCGATTTTCTAGAAGATGATGACAGTTATATTCCATTACCTTAATCCTTTAAGCTTTGCTATCGGCTATTCCTCTATATAGAACTATTGACGAGTATAATCTTAATATCAATATTCCTTTGCCAAGGTATCCTGACTTTGACGTTCGTGATTTTGAGCAGAACATGGAAACGGTTAGGCTTGAGATGCCTTCTTTTCGCCATAATTTCTATCAGGTAGCTTTGTTAGAATCTGGTGGAGGCACAGTTACTTCTGCCGGTCAAGCTTTCGATTTAGATAATTTTACTATTTTTTTCATTCAGCCAGGCCAGATCAACTACTGGAATATTCCGAAAGATTGGCGCGGTTACTATTTCAGCATTTCCGAATCGTTTTACACCGTGCCGCTAGATGGTTTTAGGAGTCTTAACGATTTTCCATTCTTTCAGAAGTTTACACAAGGCTTTAAACTAAAGAGAGAAGAGGCCAAGGTGATACTAGAGCTGTTTGAAAGAATAAATCAAGAATATCATAGCCCTTCAATGTTTAACCAAGCCATTATAAAGTCATACGTTTGCTCAATTCTTGGCTATTGCATTCGCTTTTATGAGAGGGGTAGAGATGAAGAAAGGGTTGAGAAATTAAAGCTTGGTCTTGTAGATCATTTTCAAAAACTGCTCAGAGATTATGGGCAAGAAGTTGGTTCTGGCTTAATTACAGATCACAAGTCCGTAACAGATTTTGCCAATGAATTGGCTATTAGTTCAAAGCACTTATCTGAAGTGATTAAAAAGTCTACAGGCCAAAGTCCAATAGAGCATATTAATCAAGTTTTAATTGATGAAGCAAAAAAGCTTCTAATTACTACCGATATGGCTATAAAGGAGCTAGGGTATTATTTAGGTTTCTCCAGCCCTTCTTACTTTACAAGATTATTCAAAAAGTATACGGGCTCTTCTCCAGCTCAATTCCGAAAGGCTTAATACACTTCTTTTTTACAGATTCCGAAAATTGTGCAAGACAAGCCGAATTCTGTGAAATTCTTCCATTCCTCAGTTGGCGTCTTTTGTAATGTATTCTGAAAGAAAGAATCATGAAAAGAAAAATAACATCCGTGCTCATAACACTTCTAATGGGCATAGGAAGCTTAAGCGCTCAGAAAATGGAAATGATAGATGTAGTAAAGAACATTTTTGAAAGTACCGATGCTCTCGAATGGCAAAAAGTACAACAGTCTTTTGCCGAAAGGGTAATGTTAGACTATACATCAATGGCTGGAGGAGAGCCCGTTGAACTAACTCCACAAGAAATTACAGATAGTTGGAAAACCATTCTGCCTGGTTTTGATAAGACAAGGCATATGGTGGCACATTTTGAAGTAAAAGAGATTGGTGAAAAGGGATTTGTATCGCACGATGGAACTGCCACACATTACTTAAATGGAAGTAGCTGGACGGTGATCGGAAATTATGATTATCAACTGATCAAGGAAGGTGGATTGTGGAAAGTTAGTGCCATGACATTCAATTTGGAATTCGTGGACGGCAATACGGACTTGCCTCGCTTAGCTAAAGAACGTTTAGAAAATGGATCAATGAAAACTAACAAAGAATTGGTAGATCAGTTTTTTGTGGCACTTGAAACGCAGCAGTTTCATTTGTTGAAGAAGGTGTTTGCTGAAGATGCCAAGCAGCTGAATCCATATATACCCGAAGGGTTTCCGAAAAGCTTTGATGGCAGGGAGGCTATATACCAACAATATAATGGACTCACGGCAAATTTCGGTCAAATGAGATTCCCAAGGGAGATATTCTCTACTGAAGATCCCAATACCATTTTTGTGAAGTTCAGAGGAGAGATCGAAATAAAAGCTGGTGGAAAGTATGTCAATGATTATTTCGGGATTTTCCGCATAAAGGATGGTCAGGTTGTAGAATATCAAGAGTATTTCAACCCTATAGTTATGGCTAAAGCATTCAATATTGACCTAAAATAACAATGAAAAACGTAATCAAGATTTTAATGGTCATAACTGTTGTGGCCTGTTCAAATGTAAAAAGTGAAAATTCAACAAATATGGAAGAGCATAAATTTAAAGCAGGTAAAAACCAAGTAAGTTTTAAGAGTAACGGCAATCTATTAATGGGGCATCTTTATTTGCCTGCCGACTATGAGCATGGAAAAGAATACCCAGCTATAGTTGTGGGTGGATCTTGGACAACTGTTAAGGAGCAAATGGCTGGTCTTTATGCTCAAAAACTCAGTGAAAACGGCTTTGTAGCTTTAGCATTCGATCATACTAATTACGGTGAGAGTGAAGGTATAAAGAGGTTTTTTGAAGACCCTAAAGTGAAATCGGTAGATTTTGTAAATGCAATGAGCTACTTAAACTCATTACCAATGGTGTCATCATCTAAGACCGGAGGAATGGGAGTTTGTGCAAGTGGAGGCTATATGGCCGAGGCTGTAGGGCAAACAGATCAGTTTAAATCTTTTGCGGCAGTGGTTCCTTGGTTCAATACAGATGAGGTTGTTAATGCTTTTTATGGTGGAGAATCTGGAATTAAAGAACGAATTGAGAAAAGCAGAGCTGCAGTCAATAAATTTCAGGAAACTGGAGAAATGGAGT
>Ga0310345_10006475_pt1 | contig 10237 bp, 10 predicted proteins | sample HC15DNA20500_MG_FD_204667 | JGI IMG/M metagenome (GOLD analysis project Ga0310345, IMG submission 204667) | Marine microbial communities from station ALOHA, North Pacific Subtropical Gyre - HC15-DNA-20-500_MG | ecosystem: Environmental > Aquatic > Marine > Oceanic | place: Pacific Ocean: North... | reverse complement strand
GCAGTAGTCACAAGTCATCCAATCTCTCGGCGTCTGACAACAATTGTAGCTTGCGCTGCGCTGAGCGCACCAGATCGGCCGGAAAACCTTTGACAGAACGACCCTCGGCGATGGCGCCGACGATCCGCCCTTTCGAGGATCGTATCATGGCACGATCTTATCGCATCACGATCGGGGATGAACACTCAAAGTCCGCGACGTTCGTCTTTCGCTTTCAAGCAGCCGCCAGCGCCGGTCGTTCCACCGGTTCCTCGCGGATTGGCCAGTGCACCAGCGCGGCGAACAGGCCGAGGACGACGCCGATCCACCACACCGCGTCGTAGGAGCCGGTGCGCACGAAGAGATAGCCGCCGAGCCAGACGCCGAGAAACGAGCCGATCTGGTGGGACAGGAAGACCACACCGCCGAGAAGGCCGAGATAGCGCGTGCCGAACATGATGGCGACCAGCGCATTGGTCGGCGCCACGGTCGACAGCCAGAGAAGACCCATCACCACCGAGAAGACGACGACCGTCGCCGGCGTGATCGGCGTCAGCAGGAAGAGCGTGACGACGATCGAGCGCGCGATGTAGATCCAGGCGAGGAAATGCGGTTTCGAGGTGCGCTGGCCGATGATCCCCGAGGCGATCGAGCCGATGATGTTGAAGAAGCCGATCAGCGCCATGGCCGTCACCGCCCAGACCGGCGCGATGCCGATATCGGCGAGAAAGGCCGGAAAGTGCGCGGTGATGAAGGCGACCTGAAAGCCGCAGACGAAGAAGCCCGAGGTCAGAAGCACATAGCCCCGTGTCGCGAAGGCCTCGCGCAGGGCGGCGCCCATCGTCTGATCGATCTCGGCTGCGAGATTCCCGGAGTTCCGGCCATTGCCACGAAGCGCCAACGCAAGAACGGGAACGGCCAGCATGAGGGCGGACAGGATGAAAAGCGAATCCGACCAGCCATAGCTTTCGATCAGAGCCTGGGACAGAGGCGCGAAGACGAACATGCCGGCCGACCCCGCCGCAGTGCCGAGGCCGAAGACGAAGGAACGCTGCTCGGCCGAAACCCGCCGGGCAAAGGCGGCCAGCACCACGCCGAAGGAGCCGGCGGCAATCGCGAGGCCGACCAGAACACCCGAGCCGACCGTCAGAAAGAAGGGCGAGGGCGCGACTGCCGTCAGAGCAAGGCCGCTGGCATAAAGAAGGCCCGACAGGAGCAGTACCCGAGCCGTACCGAACTTGTCGGCGATCGCGCCGAAGAGCGGCTGGCCGAAGCCCCAGCACAGGTTCTGAATGGCGATGGCAAGGCCGAAATCGTCTCGGTTCCAGCCATTGTCGGTGAGCATCGGGATCTGGAAGAAGCCCATCGCCGAGCGCGGACCGAAGGTGAGGAGCGTGATGACACAACCGGCGAGTATTGCGAGCGTGACACCCTCGGCCGGTGTCCTTTCGGCTGTCTTGACCATCTTTTCTCGGCCTCTCGACATGGCGGTTGTCATCGTTCATAGCCGCAAGCGGTCCGCGGCAAAATCGCTTTCTCGTCATGACACCCATCAGCGAATGCGATGGTGCAGCCGCGATCGATGGGCAGCGAAGCGGTGACCTTTCCCGGGACGGCTCGAGCCGCTAGAAGGCTCTTCCGCAAGGAGGCGGACGGAAAGCCGTGCAGACATTCGAACATATCCCGAGCCTGAGGGCGGCGCTGAAGGAGCGCCGGCAGGCCGGCGAGACGATCGGCGTCGTGCCGACCATGGGCTATCTCCATGACGGGCATCTGGAACTGGTGCGCCGCGCCAAGGCGGAGACCGATTGCGTGGTCGTGACGATCTTCGTCAATCCGACCCAGTTCGCGCCCAACGAGGATTTCGCGTCCTATCCCCGCGACGCCGAACGCGATCTTCAGCTCCTGGCCGGTCTCGACGTCGACTATGTCTTCGCGCCGCCGGTCGAAGAGATCTACCCCGAGCCGCTTCAGGCCACCGTCTCGCTGAAGCCACTCGGCGACATCCTGATCGGTGCAGTCCGGCCGGGCCATTTCTCGGGCGTCGCGACGGTCGTCGCCAAGCTCTTCAACATCGTCGGGCCGGACCGCGCCTATTTCGGCGAGAAGGATTTTCAGCAGCTCGCGGTGATCCGGAAGATGGTCGCGGACCTGAACTTTCCGATCGAGATCGTCGGCGTGCCGACGGTGCGCGAGCCCGATGGGTTGGCGATGTCCTCGCGCAATGTACGGCTTTCGCCCGAGGACCGGAAGGCCGCCCGGGTTCTTTCGGCCGCGCTCGAAGCGGGCGCCCGGCGAATCGGGAGCGGTGAGCGCGAGGTCGAACCGGTCCTTGCCGAAATGCGAAGCCATATCGCCGGCGAGGCCGCGGTCCGGCTTCGTTCGCTGGATATCCGCGATGCGCACGATCTTGGCGAGGTGCAGTCGATCGACCGGCCGGTGGTGATCCTCGTCACCGCTCAGGTCGGTTCGGTTCTGCTGATTGATCAACGCGAGGCCACGCCGCTATTGCCGAGCGCGCAAGGCCGGACCATCTTGGCCCCATGAGTATGCAGAAGCCAGTCAAGCGGCGCACCGCGCCGGACATCCTCGCCCGCAAGGGCACAACGCCGATCGTGTCGACGACCGCCTACAGCGCCGTCACCGCGCGGCTCCTCGACGACATTGTCGATTTCATGCTGGTCGGCGACAGCCTCGCCATGGTCGAGCATGGCATGGCCTCGACATTGGGCGTCGGGCTCGACCTGATGGTCGCCCATGGCCGGGCCGTGGTCTCGGCGACGGCCTCGTCGCTCGTGGTGGTGGACATGCCCTTCGGCAGCTACGAGGCCTCGCCCGAGGAGGCGTTCCGGTCTGCCTCGCGGCTGATGGCGGAGACCGGCTGCGGCGCGTTAAAGCTCGAAGGCGGCGTGCACATGGCCGAGACGATCGCTTTTCTCGTGAGTCGCGGCATTCCCGTCATGGCCCATGTTGGCTTGACGCCCCAGGCGGTGAACGCGCTGGGCGGCTTTCGCAGCCAGGGTCATGACGAGGCAACGCGCGAGAAGATCCTCGGCGATGCCGCCGCGATCTCAGAGGCCGGCGCCTTCGCGGTCGTGGTCGAAGGTGTGGTCGAGCCTCTTGCCGACGAGATCACCCGCACGATCTCCATCCCGACCATCGGCATCGGTGCCTCGGCTGCGTGCGACGGTCAGGTTCTGGTGCTGGAGGACATGCTCGGGCTCACCGAGCGCGTCCCCCGCTTTGTCAAGCGCTATGCCGCCCTCGGCGACGCGATCACGGAAGCAGTTCAGACCTATGCGGACGAGGTTCGCGAGCGGCGCTTTCCCTCCACCGAGCATGTCTACAAGGCGCGCGGTTAACCCATGTCGAATGGACCCTGGCAGATAGGGTCAGGGCTGCCAGGGGTCTTGAGTTCGCATCGCAAAACTGTCCTCAGGCCGCCGGATCGAGTTCGACCTTGATCCAGCCCTTCTGCTGATCGTCGAAGGTCTCGTAGGCCTTGATCACGTCGCGCATCGGCTCGGTCTCGGTCAGGATATTCTCCGGCTTGAGACCGCCGCGGCGGGTCAGTTCGACGAGATGCTGGACGTATTTCTTGTGGTTGGCGTTGCCCATGCGCATGGTGATGTTCTTGTTCATCGCCGCGCCGATCGGGAAGAACTGATCGGACTGGGGATAGACGCCGATGATCGACAGTGTGCCCGCCTTGGCGAGCGCCTGGACGGCCCATTCGAGCGAAAGCGAGGGGGCGTCGCCGGCGGCATAGTGCTCGGCGTCGGTCGCGGCGCTGGACTCGGCAAGCTGCTTCACCTGCATCGCATACATCTCGGCGCGCTTGTCGACCGCCTCTTTCATCGGACCCTTCACCGGCTTGAAGGCGTCGACGCCGACCACATCGATGGCGCGATCCGGCCCGATGCCGCCGGTAAGCTCACGTATGGCTTCGACCGGGTTTTCTTCTTCGAAATTGATGGTTTCGGCGCCGAGTTCCTGCGCCTTGGCGAGGCGGTCCGGCCGGCGATCGACGGCGATCACCCGCTGCGCGCCGTAGTGCCAGGCGGCGAGGATCGTGAACAGTCCGACGGGACCGCAGCCCATCACCAGAACCGTCTTGCCGCGGCCCATCTCGATATCGGCGATGTCGGCGCCGAACCAAGCGGTCGAGGCGATGTCGGAGAGGCAGATCGCCTGATGGTCGGTGATTTCGGGATGAAGCGGCACGAGATTGACGTTGGCGTAGGGAATGCGCGCGTACTCGGCCTGCAGCCCGTCGAAGGGCCCGGTCGGGGCAGGACCACCGTAGAATGACGTGCCGGCAAGATGCCCGTTCGGATTGGCCGTGTCGCACTGGGCGGTGTAGCCGTCGCGGCAGTAGGAACAGCAGCCGCAGGCGATGGTGGAGGGGATTACGACCCTGTCGCCGCGCTTCAAATTGCGGACGTTCGAGCCGACTTCCTCGACCACGCCGACGCCCTCATGGCCCATCACGGTGCCTTCCTTCATGCCGGGCATGGTGCCGCGGATCATGTGAAGGTCGGTGCCGCAGATGGCGGAAGAGGTGAGTTTGACGATGGCGTCGGTCGGCGCCGCGATCTTCGGGTCAGGGACGGTGTCGAGACGAATGTCGCGGACTCCGTGAAATACCACTGCTCGCATCTTGGCGTTCTCCTTGCTGAGAGCGGGGCGCATGTGTCGCTACGCTTCTCTCTCAGCAAGGAACCCGGAGACCGCATCGTTCCGGGCCGGGTGCCGGCTCCTCAATTTCCTGCGGGCGAGTGTGGGGAGCTTTCGTGGCCCTCAATCGACCTTGCGGACCGCGCCGTAAGCGGCGCTTGTCGTCATGGCGGCATAGGCCCTGAGCGCCTTGGTGACCTTGCGCTTGCGCGGCTCGGCCGGCTTCCAGGCCTCGCTGCCCCGCGCGTCCATCTTCGTGCGCCGCTCGGCCAGGACCGCGTCTTCGACGGCGAGGTGGATGCGGCGGTTCGGGATGTCGATCTCGATCGTATCGCCTTCCTCGACGAGTCCGATCAGCCCGCCCTCGGCAGCTTCCGGCGAGACGTGGCCGATGGAAAGCCCCGACGAGCCGCCGGAGAAACGACCGTCGGTGACGAGAGCGCAGGCCTTCCCGAGACCCTTCGACTTCAGATAGCTCGTCGGATAGAGCATTTCCTGCATGCCCGGCCCGCCACGCGGGCCTTCATAGCGGATGAGAACGATGTCGCCGGGGCTGACTTCGTTGCTCAGGATGCTTTTGACGGCGGCGTCCTGGCTTTCGAAGATGCGGGCGGGGCCGGAGAAGACGAGGATCGACTCGTCGACCCCAGCGGTCTTCACGATGCAGCCATCCTCGGCGAGATTGCCATAGAGCACCGCAAGGCCACCATCTTTGGAAAAGGCGTGGGTCGCGGAGCGGATAACGCCTGTTTCGCGATCGGTGTCGAGGCTGTCGAAGCGCCGCTCCTGGCTGAAGGCGGTCTGCGTCGGAACGCCGCCTGGCGCGGCGCGGTAGAAGTCGTGCACGGTCCGGCTTTCGGTGCGCTTGACGTCCCAGTGTTCCAGCGCATCGGCGAGCGAGGGCGCGTGGATCACCGGCGTGTCGGTGCTCAAGAGTCCCGCCCGGTCGAGTTCGCCCAGAATGCCGAAGATACCGCCGGCATGGTGGACGTCTTCCATATGGACGTTGGCGATCGCCGGCGCGACCTTGCACAGGACGGGCACCCGGCGGGAAAGCCGGTCGATGTCGGCCATGGTGAATTCGAGCTCGGCCTCCTGCGCGGCTGCCAGAAGGTGAAGGACCGTGTTGGTCGAGCCGCCCATGGCGATGTCGAGCGTCATGGCGTTCTCGAACGCCGAGAAGTTGGCGATCACGCGCGGCAGAACGCTCTCGTCATCCTGCTCGTAATAGCGCCGGGCGAGATCGACGATGAGATGACCGGCCTCGACGAAGAGACGGCGGCGATCGGCGTGGGTGGCGAGCGTCGAGCCGTTGCCGGGCAGAGCGAGGCCGAGCGCCTCGGTCAGGCAGTTCATCGAATTCGCGGTGAACATGCCGGAGCAGGAGCCGCAGGTCGGGCAGGCGGAGCGCTCGATAGTCTGCACGTCCTCGTCGGATATGCGGTCGTCGGCGGCCGCCACCATGGCGTCGACGAGGTCGAGCTTCGTTTCGCGCTGATCCGGCCAGACGACCTTGCCGGCCTCCATCGGCCCGCCCGAGACGAAAACCACCGGGATGTTGAGGCGCAGCGCCGCCATCAGCATGCCGGGGGTGATCTTGTCGCAATTGGAAATGCAGACCATCGCGTCGGCGCAATGGGCGTTGACCATGTACTCGACCGAGTCGGCGATGATCTCGCGCGAGGGAAGCGAATAGAGCATGCCGTCATGGCCCATCGCGATCCCGTCATCGACCGCGATCGTGTTGAACTCCTTGGCGACGCCGCCGGCCGTCTCGATCTCGCGGGCGACCAGCTGGCCGAGATCCTTCAGATGGACGTGGCCGGGAACGAACTGTGTGAAGGAGTTGACGACGGCGATGATCGGCTTGCCGAAATCGCCGTCTTTCATGCCAGTCGCCCGCCACAGGCCGCGGGCACCGGCCATGTTCCGGCCGTGGGTCGTCGTGCGAGAGCGATAAGCAGGCATGGGCGTGTCCTTTGGTTTTTCTGTGTTTGATAGAGCCGGTACCGTACCGTACGGTACAGCGTCAATGGCCTTGCCCCTCAGCGCCCGCAGCGCCGGGGCGACAGGGGGCGGAGGGCACACGGGAAGTCATGATGAAGACCTCTCCGGCCCGACCATTCCACCCTCATCCGGTGCCTGCGTTCAGATCGTGCGCTGGTTGACCCGCTTCGACAGTTCCTCGGCGCTCTCGACGCGCTCGGAATAGCGGTCGGTGAGGGCGCTGGAACGGCCGCGGGTCATGTAGGTGAACTTGACGAGTTCCTCGCAGACATCGACGACGCGGTTGTAATAGGCGGACGGCTTCATCCGGCCGGCCTCGTCGAACTCGTTGAAGGCCTTGGCGACCGAGGACTGGTTGGGGATCGTCACCATCCGCATCCAGCGGCCGAGAACGCGGAGCTGGTTCACCGCATTGAAGCTCTGGGACCCGCCGGAAACCTCCATCACCGCCAGGGTCTTGCCCTGGGTCGGGCGCACGGCGCCAAGCGCCAGGGGGATCCAGTCGATCTGGGCCTTCATGATGCCGGTCATCGCCCCGTGCCGCTCCGGGCTCACCCAGACCATGCCTTCGGCCCAGTTCGCCAGATCGCGCAACTCCTTGACCTTGGGATGGTCGGGCGCCGCCGCATCGGGCAGGGGCAGGCCGTGCGGGTCGAAGGTCTTCACCTCGCAGCCGAACCAGGTGAGAAGACGGCCGGCCTCTTCGGACAAGAGCCGCGAATAGGAGCGCTCGCGCAAAGAGCCGTAAAGCGTCAGGATACGCGGCGGATGCAGCGGATCGTCCGGGGCGGCGTAAAGCGAGGCGTCGATGGGGCGCAGCGCGCCTTCGACGATATTCGGCAAGGAAAGCGCCTCGGCGCCGGAAGGGGCGCCGAGCGAGGGCATGTCGTCATTCATCTTGAGGCAATCAGTTCGGCTCGGTTCGCGGCGAAACCGTTTCGCCGTCTTCCTTGGTGAAGGCGCCGATCTCTGGGTTCGGCAGGATATCCAGCACCGTTTCGGAGGGCCGGCAGAGCTTCACGCCCTTGTCGGTGACGACGATCGGCCGGTTGATGAGGATCGGGTGCTCCATCATCGCCTGTAGCAGTTCCTCGTCGGAGAGCATGGGGTCGTCGAGGCCGAGTTCGTGATAGGGCGTGCCCTTGATGCGCAAGATGTCGCGCGGCTGCATCTCCATCATGTCGAGAAGCTCGATCAGCGTCTCGCGGCTCGGCGGCGTTTCGAGATATTCGATCACTTCCAGTTCCGCGCCGGACTGGCGGATCATCGCCAGCGTGTTGCGCGAGGTTCCGCATTGCGGGTTGTGATAGATGGTCACGCTCATCGGCAATCTCACTCTGCCTGTGAAAGGGAGGGTCTCGACGTTTATTCCGCCGGCGCCCGGAGCGCGCCGCGGATGGTCAGGGGCGTTCCCGGATTGAGCAACCAGCCGAACAGGAGAACGGCAAGGACGGAACCGAGACATTCCGCAATCACGAAGGCGGGAACGTCAAGAGGCCGGATGCCGGAAAACGTGTCGGTGAAGGCGCGGGCGATCGCCACGGCCGGATTGGCGAAGGAGGTCGAGGCGGTGAACCAGTAGGCGGCGGTGATATAGAGCCCGACCAGCCAGGGGATGGCGTGGGGCGCAAAGCGCAAGCCCCCGAGGATCGCGGCGAGAAGACCGAAGGTCGCGACGATCTCCGCCCACCATTGCGCCGGGCCGGTGCGGGCGTGCGCCGAGAAATCCAGCGGCGGCAGTTCGAACATGAGATGCGCGGCGACGGTGCCGAGAAGGCCGCCGAGGATCTGCGCGGCTACGTAGAAACCCGCAGAGCGTGTGCCGAGCGCGCCGCGCAGGAACATGGCGAGGGTGACGGCCGGGTTGAAATGCGCCCCCGAGATCGGCCCGAGAATGGTGATCAGCACGACGAGGATCGCGCCCGTCGGCAGCGTGTTGCCGAGAAGCGCGAGCGCCGTGTCCCCGGTCAGGCGCTCGGCCATGATGCCGGAGCCGACGACAGTCGCCACCAGCAGCCCCGTGCCGAGGCCCTCGGCGACGAGGCGGCGGGAGAGATCGAATTCGGGCTCGCTGCTCACGCGCTCTCCTGTCTGGGCTGGATCTCTCCCGCGCCGATAGCTTCGAGCCGTCGTTTCAGGCCGATCCGGTCGAGGCTTGCGATCGGCAGGCTGGCGAAGATGGAGATGCGGTTGTTCATCTGCCGGTAGGTCTCGGCGAAGGCGAAGGATTTCTCGCCCGGCGTGCCGTCGACCTTGGCGGGGTCCGGAACGCCCCAATGGGCGCTCATCGGCTGGCCGGGCCAGACCGGGCAGGCCTCGCCGGCGGCGGCGTCGCAGACGGTGAAGACGAAATCGAGCTCCGGCGCGCCGTCCTCTCCCTCGGCGAACTCCTCCCAGGATTTCGAGCGCAGGCCGTCGGTCGGGTAGTTCAGCCGCTTGAGCAGGTCGATCGCCAGCGGATGGACCTCCCCGCGCGGGTGGCTGCCGGCCGAAAAGGCGCGAAAGCGCTGGCCGAAATCGCGATTCATGATGCTTTCCGCAATGATCGAACGCGCCGAATTGCCGGTGCACAGGAACAGAACGTTGTAAGGCTCACCCATCGTCGCTTCCTCCCAAGAACGAACCTCAATCGGCCGGCTCGTCGACCGTTTCGCCGCATTCTGACCCCGTCTCGCCACAGCCGTGCGACAGCGGCGCGCCGACGCCGCAGATCTCCGGATGCCCGGCGCAGCAATCCTCCGACAGGAAGGCAAGCAGGCTGCGCATCGCCTCGAAGCGCACGGCATAGCGAACCTGCCGCCCCTCCCGCCAGGAATGGGCGAGCCCCGACCGGTCGAGCCCCGCCAGATGAAAACTCATCCGCGTCGGCGCAATCGCCAGCCGCTCGGCAATCTCGCCCGACGGCAAGCCGGAGGGCCCGGCCTGCACGAGGAGGCGGAACGCCCGCAGCCGGTCGGCATGGGCAAGGGCGGTGAGAGCGGTGACGGCGGTCTGATCATCCATGGATGCGATTATACAAGGATTATTGGATAATGAAAGCGAAAGCTGCCCCGGAGGGGCAGACGGGGTGAGGTTTCTGATGGCCGCTGGCCGAAATTCTTAACAGCCTCAAGGGAGTGAACGAAGCTGCCATTCCTTGATTGCGCGCGGAACGCCAGTTGCGGCACCGTTTGCTTTTCGGCGACGAGGCGACGGCCATGCGCTCGTGAGACTCATTAGGTGACTCACTGCCTTCTCTCGGAAGCCTCTATTGGGCCAACAAGGGGGCTGAAGAAATTGAATGGTGAGCCTCCATTTGGCGCCGTCGACCTGCACGGTTCGCTCGCTCGCTGCACCTGATCAATGACCATTAGAGCTTCGGAGAGACGGCGCTCTAGGCCTTTGTGTTAGGCAGGTGCTTGCCCACGTGGCCCACGACCATTTTCAAACGCTCTTGGTCGAAGAGGAAGTGGATTGAAGCACAAGAGTTTGGGTCCCCAGCGCCGATAGTGATATGGGGCTCAAACAACTGCCTCTTACCTTGATATTCAAACTCGTAATGAGAGCGGTTTTTCCCACGCGTGGTGTCGGAGAT
>Ga0310345_10006474_pt1 | contig 10237 bp, 10 predicted proteins | sample HC15DNA20500_MG_FD_204667 | JGI IMG/M metagenome (GOLD analysis project Ga0310345, IMG submission 204667) | Marine microbial communities from station ALOHA, North Pacific Subtropical Gyre - HC15-DNA-20-500_MG | ecosystem: Environmental > Aquatic > Marine > Oceanic | place: Pacific Ocean: North... | reverse complement strand
GCCACGAAGTTGATGTTGACGGCGAGCAGGATGAGCTCGATCGACATCAGGATGATGATCACGTTTTTCCGGTTCAGGAAGATGCCGAACACGCCGAGCGTGAACAGGATCGCCGAGACGGTGAGAAAATGTGCGATACCGACTTCCATCGTCAGATGCCCTCGCCCGATTCAACCTTGCGGATTTCGATAGCGGTCTCCGGCGTACGCGCCACCTGAGCCGGAATGGACTGACGCCGCACGCCTTCCTTGTGGCGCAGGGTCAGCACGATTGCGCCGATCATTGCCACCAGCAGGACCATGCCTGCAATCTGGAAGAAGTGGATGTAGTCCGTGTAGAGAATGTCGCCGAGTGCCGCCGTGTTGTGGCGTTCGGCAATGTCGGGAATCGGCTTTGCAATCTCCGTCGCCACTTCCGGCGAGAAGGCGTAGCCGCCCAGAACAACGATCAGTTCGACTGCCAGGATTATGCCGATGACAGCGCCGATGGGCGCATATTGAAGAGCGCCACGCTTCAATTCGGCAAAGTCCACATCCAGCATCATGACGACAAAGAGGAAGAGCACCGCCACCGCGCCGACATAGACGACGAGCAGGATCATCGCCAGGAACTCCGCGCCGGTCAGCAGGAAGAGCGCCGCCGCATTGAAGAAGGTGACGATCAGATAGAGCACCGAGTGCACCGGATTGCGCGCGGCAATGACCATGAAGGCCGCCGCCACTCCAATAAAGGCGAAGAGATAGAAGAAGATCGCCTCAAGTCCTGTAAGCATGGTTCCCTCGGTACCTGACCCGCACCTGACGCGGGGCTGCCCCTAGTGAGTTCTGCCTTGCCCCAAAACGAAGCCCGGCAGGTTTTGCGTGTCTCTTAGACCATGAGGGGGCGCACATGAAGCGCTGACCCTCAGGTCCGTTCAGTTGTTCACCGGACAGAGTTCCGCCCGGCCTAAAAAGCCCTTCCCTTACCGGTAGGGCCCATCAAGCTCGATATTGCGCGCAAGTTCGCGCTCCCAGCGGTCGCCATTGGCGAGCAGCTTTTCCTTGTCGTAGTAAAGCTCTTCGCGCGTCTCGGTCGAGAACTCGAAATTCGGGCCCTCGACAATGGCATCCACCGGGCAGGCTTCCTGGCAGAAGCCGCAATAGATGCATTTCACCATGTCGATGTCGTAGCGCACGGTGCGGCGGGTGCCGTCATTGCGGCGCGGGCCGGCCTCGATGGTGATGGCCTGCGCCGGGCAGATGGCTTCGCACAGCTTGCAGGCAATGCAGCGCTCTTCGCCATTGGGATAGCGGCGCAGCGCGTGCTCACCACGGAAACGCGGGCTGAGTGGGCCTTTTTCGTGCGGATAGTTGATCGTGGCCTTGGGCGCGAAGAAGTGCTTCATCGAGAGCACGACGGCTCCGAAGAACTCTTTCAGGAGCAGCGATTTCGCGGCCTGTGCAAGAGCTGACATTGTCATTCTCCAGCTTGGGTGGCGTTGATGACGACGCGCATCATGCAAGCCCCGTGATCTTGAGGAAGGCGGCGGTCGCCACCACCATGAAGAGCGAGATCGGCAGGAAGACCTTCCAGCCAAGGCGCATCAGCTGGTCGTAGCGGTAACGCGGCACGAAGGACTTCACCAGTGCGAACATGAAGAAGACCATCACGACTTTCAGCACGAACCAGATCAGGCCCGGCACCCAGGTGAAGGGTGCGAAGTCGAAGGGCGGCAGCCAGCCACCAAGGAAGAGAATGGTGGTGAGCGCGCACATCAGGACGATGGCAACATATTCGCCAAGGAAGAAGAGCAGGAACGGCGTCGAGGAATACTCGATCATGTGACCGGCCACCAGCTCCGATTCCGCTTCGACCAGATCGAAGGGCGGACGGTTCGTCTCGGCAAGTGCCGAGATGAAGAAGATGATGAACATCGGGAAGAGAACGAGCCAGTTCCAGTCAAGGAAGCTGTTCGGCAGGCCGATCATGGTGCCAAGACCGTCACTCTGCGACAGGACGATGTCCGTGAGGTTAAGAGAGCCGACCGTCAGGAGGACCGTCACGATGACAAAGCCGATGGAGACTTCGTAGGAGACCATCTGTGCCGCAGAACGCAGCGCGCCGAGGAACGGATATTTCGAGTTCGAAGCCCAGCCGCCCATGATCACGCCATAGACTTCAAGCGAAGCGATGGCGAAGATGTAGAGTATGCCGACATTGATGTCCGCGATCGCCCAGCCTTCGCTGACGGGAATGACCGCCCAGGTGGAAAGGGCGAGCACTGCGGCGACCAGTGGAGCAAGGATGAAGACGACCTTGTTGGCGCCGGACGGGATCACCGGCTCCTTGAAAACGAATTTCAGCAGATCGGCGAATGCCTGAAACAGACCCCACGGACCCACGACATTCGGGCCGCGGCGCAGCTGGACAGCTGCCCAGATCTTGCGGTCGGCATAAAGGATATATGCCACGAAGACCAGAAGCACCGAAATGAGGAAGACCGACTGCGCGAGGATCAGCAGGCCTGGAAGCACATAGCTGGAAAAGATGGTTTCCATGGTCTCTCTCTATTCCGCCGCCTGTTTCAGTTCGCCGCGCGCAAGTGCCGAGCACTCGGCCATGACAGCAGAAGCGCGTGCAATCGGGTTGGTGAGGTAAAAGTCGGCTACAGGCGAGACGAATGCCGCGCCCGTCATCTTCTTTGCAAGTTTCGACAGCTTGGCAAGCGATGCCGCATCACCCGCCTGAACGGCGTCGATGGCTGCCATATGCGGGAACTCCTCATATAGCGAAGCGCGCAGCTGGGCAGCGGAATCGAAGGGCAGCTTGTGGCCGAGAACCTCCGAAAGTGCGCGGATGATCGCCCAGTCTTCCTTGGCCTCGCCCGGAGCGAAACCGGCGCGGGTGGTCATCTGCACGCGGCCTTCGGTGTTCACATAGGTCGCGGATTTTTCCGTATAGGTCGCAGCCGGCAGGATGACATCGGCGCGGTGGGCGCCTGCGTCACCATGGGTGCCGATATAGACGGTGAAGGCTTCACCCAGCGAAGCCATGTCGATCTCGTCAGCGCCGAGCAGGAACATCACATCCATGTTTCCACCCATGCCTGCAATGTCGCGACCGCCCTCGCCCGGCACGAAGCCGATATCGAGCGCACCGACGCGCGAAGCGGCGGTGTGGAGAACGGCAAAACCGTTCCATTCTTCGCCAACGGCACCGACGGCATCGGCAAGCTTTGCCGCCTGGCCGAGAACCGCTTGGCCGTCATCGCCAATCAGCGCGCCCTGACCGATGATGATCATCGGGCGCTTTGCGTTCTTCAGAACATCGAGGAAGGCGCCATTGCCTCCTGCCAGTTCGGCAAGCGTGTCGGAACCGGCGCCGAGCATTTCGTAGTCGTAGCGCAGGTCACCCGGATTGCCGATCACGCCGATGGGGAAGTCGCCCATGCGCCAGCGCTTGCGGATGCGCGCATTGATGACGGAGGCTTCGAAGCGCGGATTGGAGCCGATGATTAGCAGAGCGTCTGCCTCATCAATGCCCTCGATCGTGGGATTGAAGAGATAGCTTGCGCGGCCAAGGGACGGATCAAGCTTGGTGCCGTCCTGGCGGCAGTCGTGATTGGTCGAGCCCAGTGACTGCATCAGCTTCTTGAGCGCGAACATCTCTTCGACACCGGCAAGATCGCCGGCAATCGCGCCGATCTTCTCGCCGGAGGTCTTGGAGACGGCCTTGGCGATCGCCTGGAAGGCTTCAACCCAGGTTGCCGGCTGAAGGCGCTTGCCCTTGCGGACATAGGGACGGTCGAGGCGCTGCGTGCGCAGGCCATCCCAGACGAAGCGGGTCTTGTCGGAAATCCACTCCTCGTTCACCGCCTCGTTCACGCGCGGCATGATGCGCATGACCTCGCGGCCACGGGCATCGACGCGGATGGCCGAGCCGACCGCATCCATCACGTCGATGGACTGGGTCTTGGACAGCTCCCACGGACGCGCCTGGAAAGCGTAGGGCTTGGAGGTTAGCGCACCGACCGGGCACAGGTCGATGACATTGCCCTGAAGCTCGGACGTCATGGCCTGTTCGAGATAGGTGGTAATCTCCATATCCTCGCCGCGGCCTGTCGCGCCGAGCTCGGAAATGCCTGCAACTTCAGTGGTGAAGCGGACACAACGCGTGCAATGGATGCAGCGCGTCATGATCGTCTTGACGAGCGGTCCGATATATTTGTCTTCAACCGCGCGCTTGTTCTCGTGGAAGCGCGAGGAATCCACGCCATAGGCCATGGCCTGGTCCTGCAAATCGCATTCGCCGCCCTGATCGCAGATCGGGCAGTCGAGCGGATGGTTGATGAGCAGGAACTCCATCACGCCTTCACGCGCCTTCTTCACCATTGGGGTCTTGGTGAAGATTTCCGGCGTCTCGCCATTGGGGCCAGGACGCAGGTCGCGCACGCCCATGGCGCAGGATGCGGCAGGCTTGGGTGGCCCGCCCTTCACTTCCACCAGGCACATGCGGCAGTTGCCGGCAACCGACAGGCGCTCATGGAAACAGAAGCGCGGCACTTCCGCGCCCGCTTCTTCAGCGGCCTGCAGCAGCGTGTAGTGATCGGGTACTTCGATCTCCGTGCCGTCGACTTTGAGTTTTGCCATTATCGCTGTCCGTTGCCTCTCGCCCTCACTACGGGCTTGAACCTTTAACCTACTCCGCGGCCACCATCGCCGGTTCGGCGCGGTGTGCGTTGCGGGTGAATTCGTCGATGCGCCGCTCGATCTCGGGGCGGAAGTGGCGGATCAGGCCCTGAATGGGCCATGCAGCCGCGTCGCCAAGCGCACAGATCGTGTGGCCTTCAACCTGCTTGGTCACGTCAAGCAGCATGTCGATTTCGTGCTTGTGGGCTTCGCCGCGCACGAGACGCTCCATGACGCGCCACATCCAGCCGGTGCCTTCGCGGCACGGCGTGCACTGGCCGCAGCTTTCGTGCTTATAGAAGTAGGAGAGACGGGCGATGGCCTTCACGATATCGGTGGACTTGTCCATCACGATGACCGCCGCGGTACCAAGACCCGACTTCAGTTCGCGCAGACTGTCGAAATCCATCGGCGTGTCGATGATCTGCTCGGCAGGCACGAGCGGCACCGAAGAACCGCCCGGAATGACGGCAAGCAGATTGTCCCAGCCGCCGCGAATGCCACCGCAATGGCGCTCGATCAACTCGCGGAACGGGATCGACATCTCTTCTTCCACAGTACACGGATTTTCCACGTGACCGGAGATGCAGAAGAGTTTGGTGCCCTTGTTGTTTTCGCGTCCAAAGGAGGAGAACCACGAAGCGCCGCGACGCAGGATGGTCGGTGCAACGGCGATGGACTCGACATTGTTGACCGTGGTCGGGCAGCCATAAAGACCGACATTGGCCGGGAATGGCGGCTTGAGGCGGGGTTGGCCCTTCTTGCCTTCAAGGCTTTCCAGAAGTGCGGTTTCCTCACCGCAGATATAGGCGCCTGCACCGTGATGGACGAACACGTCCATGTCCCAGCCGCATTTGTTGTTCCGACCCAGAAGGCCTGCGTCATAGCATTCGTCGATGGCGCGCTGCAGAGCCTCGCGCTCACGAATGAACTCGCCGCGGACATAGATATAGGCGGTGTGCGCACCCATGGCGAAGCCGGCAATCAGGCAGCCTTCGATCAGCGTATGCGGATCGTGACGCATGATGTCGCGGTCTTTGCAGGTGCCCGGCTCCGACTCGTCGGCATTTACGACGAGATAGTGCGGACGTTCGCCCTGCTCCTTCGGCATGAAGGACCATTTGAGACCGGTCGGGAAGCCTGCGCCACCACGGCCGCGAAGGCCGGAAGCCTTCATCTCGTTGATGATCCAGTCGCGGCCTTTCGCGATGATCTCGTTGGTGCTGTCCCAATGGCCACGCGACATGGCGCCCTTCAACGACTTGTCGAAGCGACCATAGATATTGGTGAAGATGCGGTCCTGATCCTGAAGCATCAAACTCTCCTCACCGCGGCTTCTTGCCGAAAACGCGGATATATTCGGCTTCGCCACCACGGGCCAGCGCGTCTGCCTGCTTTACCCAGTTGTCGCGATCAATGCGACCCTTGAAGCGCAAATATCCGTCGACCCAGTCGCGCTGATCCTGCGTCCAGGCAGCAATCTGCGCGAAGGTATAGATGCCCAGCTCGTTCAGGATGCCCTCGATCTTCGGGCCAACGCCTGAGATCATCTTGAGGTCATCCGGTTCAGCCGGACGGCGAATGCCTTCGGGTCGGCGCTCGTCATCAAGCGAAGGCTTTGCGGCCTTGTTGGGCGCAGGCGATTCCGGTCCCGGCTCGGGATCACGAACGGCCTTGGCCTTCTGCAATTCGGGAGATTCGAGCTCCGGTTCCTCGCCCTCAACGCGATGCCCATCGCTGTGATTGCGGGTCTTGACCGTCTTCTCGGTCTCTTCGGCCACGCGATCGGCCTGAACCGGCTTTTCCTTCGGCGCGTCAGCGCTTGCAGCCTTCTCTACCGAATTGTCGCTCTTGACCGGCGACGGTGACTTGATTGCGGGATCGGTCTCGCGCGCATCCGTTTCGGGCTTCGCGGCACGGGACGGCGGGACCTGGGTATCGGCTTCTGCAGCACTTGGCTCTTCGGCATTGGCAGAGCCCTGCCAGTGCTTGCGCTTCACCGCCTCTTCGTCGGTGAGCGAGGTGAGGCCGGAGGCCGGAGCGGAATAGGTGCGGTCGATCTGGGGACCAGGCGTGATCGTATCGCCCTTGTCCGCCTCGAAAGCCTCAATGATCTCATCGAGCCGCTCAACCGTCAGATCTTCATAAGTGTCCTTGAAGATCATGACCATGGGAGCGTTCACACACGCGCCCTGACATTCGACCTCTTCCCAGGACAAGGTGCCTGCGGCATTGGTGTGGAAGGGCTCGGGATGGATCTTCTTCTTGCAAAGATCGATGAGCTCCCCTGCCCCGCGCAACATGCAGGGCGTTGTGCCGCAGACCTGGATGTGGGCCTTGGTGCCGATGGGCTGGAGCTGGAACTGGGTGTAGAAGGTCGCGACCTCGAGCACGCGGATCAGCGGCATGTCGAGCATATCTGCGACATGCTCGATCGCCGCACGCGTGACCCAGCCTTCCTGCTCCTGTGCGAGCATCAAGAGCGGGATGACCGCGGAATGCTGACGGCCTTCGGGATATTTAGCGATCCAGCCTTTCGCCTGCTCGCCCATTTCGGGAGAGAAAGCGAAGGAAGCGGGCTGAACGGCTTCGTCTGCAAGACGGCGGACTGACATTAGCGGTCTACCTCACCAAACACGATGTCGAGGGAGCCGAGCACGGCGGATACGTCGGCGAGCAGGTGTCCGCGGCACATATAGTCCATGGCCTGCAGATGAGCATAGCCAGGTGCGCGGAACTTGCAGCGATAGGGTTTGTTGGTGCCGTCGGCAACGAGATAGACGCCGAATTCGCCCTTCGGCGCTTCAACGGCGGCGTAAACCTCACCGGCAGGCACGTGGAAGCCCTCTGTATAGAGCTTGAAGTGATGGATCAGCGCTTCCATCGAACGCTTCATGGCCGGGCGCTTGGGCGGCACGATCTTGCCATCGGTGTTGGAGACCGGACCCGTGCGCTCGGAACCCAGAAGACGGTCCACGCACTGGCGCATGATCTTTGCCGACTGGCGCATCTCTTCCATGCGGATGAGATAGCGGTCGTAGCAGTCGCCATTCTTGCCGATGGGAATGTCGAACTCCATCTCGGAATAACATTCATAGGGCTGGCTCTTGCGCAGATCCCATGCAGCACCCGAACCGCGCACCATGACGCCGGAGAAACCGCGCGCCCAGGCATCATCCAGGCTGATCACGCCGATATCGACGTTACGCTGTTTGAAGATGCGGTTGTCGGTCAGGAGATTGTCGAGATTCTCGACCGTCTTCAGGAACGGGTCGATCCAGTTGCCGATATCCTCGACAAGCTGATCGGGCAGATCCTGATGAACGCCGCCGGGTCGGAAATAGGCCGCGTGCATGCGCGCACCCGATGCGCGCTCGTAGAACACCATCAGCTTCTCGCGCTCTTCGAAGCCCCAGAGCGGCGGAGTGAGAGCGCCCACGTCCATGGCCTGGGTGGTGATGTTCAGAAGATGCGAAAGGATGCGGCCGATCTCGGAATAGAGCACTCGGATCAGCTGGCCACGGATCGGCACATCGATGTCCAGAAGCCGCTCGATGGCCAGTGCATAGGCATGCTCCTGGTTCATCGGCGCGACATAGTCGAGACGATCAAGATAGGGCAGACCCTGCAGATAGGTCTTGTACTCGATCAGCTTCTCGGTGCCGCGATGAAGCAAACCGATATGCGGATCGACACGCTCGACCACCTCGCCGTCAAGCTCCAGCACAAGGCGCAGAACGCCGTGAGCCGCCGGATGCTGCGGACCGAAATTGATGTTGAAATTGCGGACGGATGTTTCAGGCATGACGCATGGCCCCTTCGTGGCCAGAGCGAATAGCGAGTAGTGAATAGCGAATAGGGTGCGATTGCCGCATCATGTATTCTTCTCCTGCAACCGCCTGATCATGGTTCTGACCATCTTTCCTATTTCCTCGGTCGCCGCCAGCATCTCGCCCAGCTTTGGCTCACTCAACATGTTCAATCGAGACGCCAATATCAGATGCGTCTCCAGTTCTTTCAGCGAACCTTGAGCAACACGTAGAAACTGGATGAATGCGCCTGTCGTGTCTCGACCATGACCTTCTGCGATATTGGCTGGCACCGAGACCGATGCCCGCCTGATCTGCGAAGTCATGCCGAACTGCTCTTCAGCAGGAAAACCCTTCGTGACCTCGTAAGACTGAACTGCCAAATCCATGGCCATTCGCCAGACATGCAAGTCACGATAGGATGTTATCGGCAACGCCTTCCCCTACTCTCTACTCGCTACTCCCTATTCGCTAATTCTCTGCCTTCTCATCCCCCGGCAACACATATTCCGTTCCCTCCCACGGAGAGAGGAAGTCGAAGTTGCGGAATTCCTGGCGCAGCTCCACCGGCTCGTAGACCACGCGCTTGGCTTCGCCGTCGTAGCGAACCTCGACATAGCCGGTCAGCGGGAAATCCTTGCGCAGCGGATAACCCTCGAAACCGTAGTCAGTCAGGATGCGGCGCAGGTCCGGGTGGCCGGTGAAGAGCACGCCATACATGTCGTAGACTTCCCGCTCGTACCAGTCGGCACCGGGGAAGACGTCGATGACGGAAGGCACGGGCGTGTCTTCATCGGTCGACAGCTTCACGCGGATGCGCTGGTTCTGACGCGGAGACAGGAGATGGTAGACCACCTCGAACCGCTTCTTGCGCGCCGGATAGTCGGCACCGGAAATGTCGATGAAGGACACGAACTGGCACTGAACATCGCTTTTCAGGAAGTTCAGCACATCGACGATGTCGCCGGCTTCGACGATCAGCGTCAGTTCGCCATAGGCCACAACCGCATCCTGGATCTGAGCATCCAGCTTCTCGGTGATATAGGCCGCCAGGTCCTTTAGCGCTTCGCTCATGACTTCTAACCTCAGCGCTCGATCGTGCCGGTACGGCGGATCTTCTTCTGCAGAAGAAGGATACCGTAAAGCAGTGCTTCAGCGGTGGGCGGGCAGCCCGGCACATAGATGTCCACCGGCACGATGCGGTCGCAGCCGCGCACAACCGAATAGGAGTAGTGGTAGTAGCCGCCACCATTGGCGCAGGAGCCCATGGAGATGACGTAACGCGGCTCGGGCATCTGGTCATAGACCTTGCGCAGAGCGGGCGCCATCTTGTTGGTCAGCGTGCCGGCGACGATCATCACGTCGGACTGGCGCGGTGAGGCGCGCGGCGCGATGCCGAAACGCTCGGCGTCGTAGCGCGGCATGGAGACATGCATCATTTCCACCGCGCAGCAGGCCAGACCGAAGGTCATCCACATCAAGGAGCCGGTACGCGCCCAGGTGATCAGCGCCTCCGAAGAGGTTACGATGAACCCCTTGTCAGAAAGCTCGTCATTGATGCCGGTGAAGAACGGATCATTCTCGCCAACCGGATTGCCGGTGTTCGGGTCGATCAGACCGCGCGGCTGGGGCGCAACGAGGGTCTTGTCATTCAATCCCATTCCAGCGCTCCCTTCTTCCATTCATAGATGAAGCCGATGGTGAGAACACCAAGGAACACCATCATGGACCAGAAACCCATCCAGCCCACTTCGCCGAAGG
>Ga0310345_10006473_pt1 | contig 10238 bp, 12 predicted proteins | sample HC15DNA20500_MG_FD_204667 | JGI IMG/M metagenome (GOLD analysis project Ga0310345, IMG submission 204667) | Marine microbial communities from station ALOHA, North Pacific Subtropical Gyre - HC15-DNA-20-500_MG | ecosystem: Environmental > Aquatic > Marine > Oceanic | place: Pacific Ocean: North... | reverse complement strand
ATCTCTTTTTAAATATGTACTTTCAGAGTCTACTATCTTTTCTGGTATTTTGACGACAGCGGTATTAATACATGAAACTATGATAACTGTCAAGAATAAAATGTGTAGATTATTTATCAAAAATTATTGACTTATTGTTCCTTTTTCTCCAAAAAAACCATCTCCATTTATATATGGGCTTTCACCAGTTATATGATAGTGATAAATTCCATCAGGAAATTCGAGAGTAGTATGAGAATGACCATGATAATCATCTAATTCACTGTTTTTTACTTCAGCTCCATTTTCTTCGGGTCCATAAACAGGAAAACCGTCATTTAAAAAACCTAAAAAAGCATCTTTACCTAAGTTACCGGTTAACCAAGTAGGTTCAATATGATAATGATATGCTCCTTGTGGTTGTGGATGACCATTATATTGATCAAAACTATTAATTTCATTAGTCAATGGTTGATTATTTGGCCCTGCATATTGATTATAAAAAGCTACTCCATTAACAGATATTCCAATTGCTCCTAGGGGAGTAGCGCTTTTGTTTTTTGCTTCTAGGGGATTAACTGGTATTTTCATAACTATATTTTGTTTTGTTATTTTATTAGGATTTAAACTAAAGTTTGAATTGTTGCCATTATATTCCTCATAAAGTGGATCGCTTTGATCATAATAAGGACTTTTATGATCGGGTAAATTATCTGTTTCAAAAACAACATAATCATCTTCAACGTAAATCATTACATTTTCTGAAAATTTTCTGTAAGCGTCAGACATTTCGCCAAGAATCCAAGTGCCACTGCCTTGAGTTATAGAATCATCTTCTTTTCTACATGATAGAATTAGAATTATAAAACAAAATTTAAATATATTATTCATTTAATGATTAATGGTGCAAAGCTATTGAAAATCATGATAATTTCTTAGTCTTCTTTTATTTGGGCTACCTAACTTTTTATTATTTAATCCTTTTTGCATTCTTCTAGAGATGATTGAATCAAGAATTTTCTTTTGATCTTCATTACATATTTCTATTATTTTTTTGTAATGATTAAATTTAATTTCTTGTAATTCAATTGCTAAATCACCTAGTTTATTTTTTGAGTAATTGATGATTGAATCATCTTCTTGTGATTTGAGAATGTTATATAATTTCCATTTTAATTTATCTATTTCTTTTTCTTTTTTCTCTAAAGATTTTCTATAAACTTTTATTTCTTTCATTCCTTTGTTAAGCTGTTCTTTAGAGAAATGGAGAACTTTTTTATAAAATATTTCAGCAGGATCAATTTTTGATTTTTTTTCTATTCTATATCCCTTTTTATTTAAGAAATTCGCTTTAATCATTTTTGATTTTAAAATAGTAAATCCAATAAAGAAGATATTAAATCCTAGTAATATAAATATGATAATATATAGTAGCTTATTCTTCATATGCGTAAGGGTTCATAGCATCAGATTCATTAGTATCAAAATAATTTTCTTCTATACTAAATTCCTGTTCTTCATCTTCAATAATTATTGAATTAGCAGAGTTTTCTAGAGAAATTGTATAAATGGAAAATAAGTTTAAGAGTACCATAAAAATTATACTAGTAATTGACAAGTAAGGATTTTTATAAAATATCAGTGCGATTTTATTATTTTCTTGATATCTAAGTCTAGAAATAATTTTATTGTAAAAATAAGGGCTTGTGGATGCTCTTTTTATATTCCTAATACTATTTATAATGATTTCAACTTTATTCATCATCTTTTTTTTCAAGTTTGAGAAATTTGTAATTGATTGATAATTGCCATGAATTATTTTTCCAATTTTCATTTTCTAATTTAGAAACATTATTTAAACCACCAAGATTTCTTAAACCAACGCTCAGATTTAAAGGTAGATCAATTTGAAAACCAGTAACAAACATAACATCTTTATCAGTATAGCTATTCATATCAAATTCCCCAGCTGATCCGAATGCTGCAATATTTGATAATGCTTTAAAGCTTAAATTTCCTACTCCAGCTGAACGTTCATAACTACTTCTTTTATCTTGGATGACACTTATTTGTGGGCCTGCAACCAAACTTACTTTTCCAATTTTGATATTTAAGAGAATTGGTATATTAATATAATATAAATTGTTACTCCATAAGGTGTTATTTGAGTCAACTATTTTTGTTCCATGTAATGAATATTGAATTTCTGGTTGAATACCAATATGAAGGGGACTTCCTTCATTTTTCCATGCAAAGGCATCATCCTTAACTTGAAAGTTTATTAATCCAAAAGCCCCAAAGTGATATCCTTGTAGATTTTTAACTTTAAAAGCAACACCTCCTATGGTATTAGTAATTATGCCTTTATTTTGAGTAGAAGGAATTCCAGAAGCTTCATTTGTTCTTAAAGTTTGAGAGGAATTATTAATCCCAAATTTTACCCCAAACCTAAATGATTGAGAAAATACTATGTTACTAGTAATAAAAATTAAAATAAAAACAATTAATTTTTTTTTCATATTATTTTAGATGATAAAACTATAAATTTCTTTCATTTCCTATTAATTTAATAATTTCTAATTTTAATTTTTTTTTTGCTCTATGAATTAAAGATTCTATCGAAGCAATTGAAAGTCCTGTTATTTTCGAAATCTTTTTATAACTTAAACCTTCTATATTATGCAATATATAGGTTTTTTTTTGTTTTTCATTTAAATTTTCTATTGCCTGAAATAAGATTTTAGAATTTTCTTTTTGTTCTAAAATAACTCCAGGATGATAAAAATCTGGTATCTCAATTGTTTCATTTTTTTTATTAAATAGATTGATTAAAAAAGCAAATCTTTTTTTTCTCTTTTTGAACCTTATTTTTTCAAATGATTTTGTTATTGATATTCTATAAATCCATGTAGAAAGAGAAGAGTTTCCTCTAAAATTATTGATTGAAGTGTACACTTGAATAAAAACTTCTTGAGCAATATCTTCTGCATCCTCTGCATTTTGAAGGATAGATAGTACAGTGTTATACACTTTATCTTTATATTTTTCAACTAAAAACTTAAAAATGTTTTCATCTTTATTTTTAAGTCCCTCTATAATTTGTTTTTCAATCAAAATTATTAAATATTATAACGTAATTAAGATAAACGTATTTTGATTTACTATAGACGATAAAATTATAAATTTCTATTATTATATTATTTAAATTGTTTCGATGATTAATAAAATTGTAAAACCAACATTAGTTTTAAATAAAAAAATTGCCTTAAATAATATTAAAAAACAAATTCAGATTTCCAGAAAAAATAATATAATTTTGAGGCCTCATTTCAAGACACATCAGTCATTAGAAATTGGTACTTGGTTTAAGTCCTTAGGAATTAAAAAAATCACTGTGTCATCTTTAAAAATGGCTGAATATTTTTCAGCGCAGTGGGATGATATTACTTTAGCTTTTCCAGTAAATATAAGAGAGATAAAGACAATTAATACTTTATTAAGTTCTATTACTTTAAACCTACTTTTAGAATCAGTTTTTGTTTTGAAGTTTTTGGAAAAAAATTTGACTAATAAAGCTAATGTTCTATTGAAACTGGATGCTGGATATGGAAGATCAGGAATAAATATTGAAAATCTTGAAGAAGTAAATAAAATAATAGAACACTCAAAAAAAATGAAAAATTTAACTTTAGCTGGATTTTTAATACATAATGGGCATACTTATTCATCAAGATCTATTGATGATATTTTATCCATTCATTCTAAATCAATGAAAAAAATAAATTTTTTTCATCAAAAAATAGTAGATAATTCAAATTATGTAATTTCAATTGGTGATACACCTTCTTGCAGTGTAATCAATAATTATGAAAAAACTATTCATGAAATTAGACCTGGTAACCTTGTTTTTTATGACTTAGCTCAGTGGCAGATAGGCTCTTGTAAAATAGAAGATATAGCTATAAGAATGGTTTGTCCTGTAGTTTCTATTCATAGTGATAGGAATGAAGCGGTAATTTATGGGGGAGCAATACATTTTTCAAAAGATTTTATTAAGATAAATAAAAATAAAGTTTTTGGTTATGTATACTCATCTGGATCAGATATCTGGTCTGATAATAAGTCAATTGGTTACTTAAAATTAGTTTCTCAAGAACATGGAATAGTTAAATTTTATAAGATACCAGAAAGACTTCATGAAGGAAATCTATTATCTATTATCCCAGTACATTCTTGTTTAAATGCTAATCTTATGAAAAAATACCTAACGGATGATGGTAAAATTATTGAAATGATGAAAGATTAATTATTCTGTATCGTGAGTTAATCTTTTAAGAGGTTTGAGTAGGGCTATAACCAAAAGGCCAAATATTGAACAAAATACAGCAATTCCTGTAAAAATTTCAAACTCACCGGCTGTTTGAGCCCATTCCCCTAAAGATCCCGCCAATTTATTTCCAAATCCAGTAAATGCAAAATAGGCTCCCATCATAAATGAAGCATACTTTATTGGAGCTAGCTTGGTTATCAATGCCATAGCTGTTGGAGAGGTACATAATTCTCCAATCGTATGAAATAAATAAGCCAAAACTAACCAATACATTGCACTGCTTCCATTATTTTCATATTCTATTGAAGCACCTGTCATAAAAAAGAATCCCAACGCCATAATAACAACACCTACTGCCATTTGAAATAATAATGATGATTCTTTTCCTAAAGATTTCCACCAAATCCAAAATTTTCCAACAACTATTGCGAAAATGATAATGAAGAATGCATTTAATGATTGAAACCAAGTTGCTGGAACTTCAAATGTACCCAACATTCTATTTGTTTTTTCAAATGCATATATATTCATTAAACCTCCTGCTTGTTCAAATGCACCCCAAAAAACTACAACAATTAGAAATGATAAAAATAAAACTAACATTCTATCTGATTCCACACTTGTTAATGGTTTACTTGCTAACTCTTTATTTGGATTACTTGCTGCTCCTATAAAATCTCCTACACCAACTAAATATTTGTGACCCCAAATAAAAACAATTTGACCAAATAACATACATATTCCAGCTAGACCAAATCCGTAATGCCAACCATAAACTTCCCCAATACCACCAACAATGAGAGCAGACAAAAATGCTCCAATGTTAATTCCCATGTAAAATATTTTGAATGCAGTATCTCTTCTAGAATCATTAGATGAATATAAACCACCCACCATTGTGGAAATATTTGGTTTAAGACCACCAACACCTAAAATAATTAAACCTAATCCTGCGTAGAAAGCATAAATGTGATTCACTGCTAAAATGCTATGTCCTGCCACTAGAAGTGCGCCACCTAAAACTACTGTTTTTTTCTGTCCAAGAACTTTATCTGCAAGTAATCCCCCTGGTATACTTGCTACATATACGAGCATTGTGTACCATCCATATAGTTTTAATGCCTCAACTTCAGTCCATCCATAACCTGGATTTTCTGCAGTTGTTTCAGATATTAAAAATAAAACTAATAAGGCACGCATTCCATAATAAGAAAATCTTTCCCACATCTCAGTAAAAAAAAGAATATATAGACCGTAGGGGTGGCCAAATAATGTTTTTGAAGTATTTAGATTATTCATTTAATTTGAATTGAGGAGTAATATAATTAATCGATATATATTAATTAAATTTAATTTTAAAAAAAAAACTTACTTGAAAATGAAACATGATCAACTTAAAAGTATAAAAAATGATATTCAATCTTTTTTAAAAAAAGACATCTATAGTTTAGAAAAAAAAGTACTTGTTAATGGTTGGAATGCTTCATTAGATGAGTTAGAAAATAAAAGAGAAAAGGTAAAATCTTTGGGGTACTGGACTCCTCAAATACCAAAAAAATATGGTGGAATGGGAATGAATTTAATTGAATTTGCTCAATTAAGTACTATTCTTGGATCAAGTCCCATTGGTCTTTATCTTTTTAATTGTCAAGCACCAGATGCTGGAAATATGGAGATATTAATGGAATTTGGTACTTTTTATCAAAAAGATAAATTTCTAAAACCTTTATTATCAGGTGAGATAAGATCTTGTTTTTCTATGACTGAACCTGACTTTGCTGGTTCCAATCCAGTTTATATGGGAACTAATGCTGTTAAAAAAAATGATAAATATATTTTGAACGGTAAAAAGTGGTATACTTCTTCAGCAGAAGGAGCTGCATTTGCAATTGTAATGGCTATTACAAATCCTAATATTAAGAATAAATACTTGAGAGCTAGCCAAATCATTGTTCCATGTAACAGTGAAGGCTTTCAATTGGTTCGTAAAATTCCTGTTATGGGTGATGAAGGTGAAGGGTATTTTAGTCATTCAGAGATTAAATATAATAATGTTAAAGTTTCAAAAAATAATTTGTTAGGAGAGGAAGGTTCTGGCTTTAAAATAGCTCAGTCTAGACTTGGGCCTGGAAGAGTACATCACTGTATGAGATGGATAGGTATTTGTGAAAGATCTTTTGATATGATGTGTGAAAGGGCAGCAAAAAGAGAATTGTCTCCAGGTAAGTTTCTAGGAGAAAAACAGTTGATTCAAAAGATGATTGCTGAAAGAAGAGCAGAAATAAATGCAGCAAAATTAATGATTCTTGATACCGCAAATAAAATCGATAAATTCGGACAAAAAGAATCAAAAATTGAAATATCGATTATCAAATTTTATTGTGCTAATGTTTTACAGCGAGTTATTGATGACGCTATTCAAATATTTGGTGCTTTAGGTATGTCTGATGATATTATTCTTTCACATTTTTACAGATATGAAAGGGCATCTAGGATATATGATGGAGCTGATGAAGTACATATGAGTAGTGTGGCAAGAGGAATTTTATCTAATTATGGATTGAAAATTTAATGTTAAATGTTTGAGTTAGATTCTCCAGGGAAAGTAAGAAAAAATGAGGGTTTAGATGATGAAAATTTATCCTCTTATCTTAAAAAAAAACTAGGTGATTCAAATAAATCTTTAGAAATAAAACAATTTAAAAAAGGATTTTCTAATCTAACTTATTCAATCATATGGGGAAATAATGAATATGTATTAAGAAAACCACCTTTTGGAGCAAATATTAAGGGTGGACATGATATGAAAAGAGAGTATACTGTTTTATCTAATTTATCCAAACATTATAGTAAGGTCCCTAAAACTTATCTTTTTGAAGATAATAAAAATATTATTGGTTCTCCATTTTATATTATGCAAAGGTTGAATGGTGTTATTTTAAGACCAAACACTCCAGAGGTTTCAATGCCAGATGAAAAAGATATTAAAAAATTATCTTCAAATTTTATTAAAAATATGGCTGAGTTACATAGTTTGGATTACAAAATGATAGGTCTTAAAGATTTTGGAAAAGGAGATGGGTATGGGATGAGACAAATTATTGGATGGTCAGAAAGATATAAAAAATCTAAAACTGATGATATAAAAGAGATGGATAATCTTATGAGTTGGTTAATTAATAATTTACCAAAGAAAAGTAAAAATTCATTAGTTCATAATGATTTTAAATATGATAATGTTGTATTAGATAAAAATGATATTCCTAAAATAATAGGTGTTTTAGATTGGGAAATGGCTACTATAGGAGATCCGTTATTTGATTTAGGTACTACTTTAGGTTACTGGGTTCAATTTGATGATCATCCACTATTTAAAAAGTTGTCTTTAAGCCCAACAACTTCTGTAGGAAATCCAACTAGAATGGAATTAATTAATGCATATGAGAAATATGTTAATATTAAGATAGGTAATCCTGTATATTACTATGTTTTTGGTTTATTTAAGATATGTGTTATAGTTCAACAGATTTATTATAGGTATAAAAAAGGATATACTAATGATGAAAGATTTTCCAATTTATTAGATATTGTAAAAGTATGTTCTTTAGTAGCTTATCAATCAATAAAAAAGAATAAAATAGATGACCTTTTTTAAATTATAAATTTTTTTGTTTAATAATTATTAAATTCGCAACTAATATTATGGACTTATTTCTAGATTTTTTTATTCAAATTCAAACTTTTTTATCTGATGTACTTCAGATATTTAATAGGCCTTTATTTAAAATAGGAGAATCAGAAATTAATATAGGAACCATAATAGTTTTTTTCCTTAGTTTCTACATTTTGATTTTTGCTTCAAAAAAAGTTAGAAAAGTATTATTGTATAAAATTTTAGCTAGATCTAAGCTTAAAAAGAATTTTAGAGAAACCATTGCAAATTCTGTAAGAGTATTTATTTTACTTATAGGAACAATAATTATCATTCAGGCTGTTGGTATAGATCTTAGTGCATTAAGTTTATTAGCTGGTGCTCTTGGTGTTGGAATTGGTTTTGGTTTTCAAAAAGTAACAGATAATTTAATCAGTGGTCTCACAATATTAGTTGAAGAACCTATTAAAGTGGGTGATAGGGTAGAGGTTGGTGATGTTACAGGTGATGTTGTAAATATTTCATTAAGATCAACCACAATAATTACTAATGATAATATTTCAATTATTGTACCAAATTCAGAGTTTATTTCTAGTAAGGTAATTAATTGGAGTCATAACAGTAGAGTTGTTAGGTTTAGATTTCCAATAGGGGTAAGTTACAATGAAGATCCTGAAAAAATCAGATCTTTATTAATGGAAGTTGCTGAAGAAAATCCTAATGTTCACAAAGAACCCAAGCCTAAAATATTTTTTGAAGGATTTGGTGATAGTGCATTAAATTTTAGTTTAGGTATTTGGTCTTCTTCACATGTTGATAAGCCAGAAATCATAAAAAGTGAAATATATTTTGCAGTATTTAAGAAATTCAAAAAAAATGGTATTGTAATTCCTTTTCCACAAAGAGATGTGCATATCAAATCTGATAAATAGTATCATCGATTAAGATATTACGTTCCGTAACTTTAAATGAATGCTATAAAAAAAAAAAAATTTTCAATTAATCAAATGCATAATGCATTGATTGAAATCCAAAAACAGATAATTTTATCTAAATGGTCTCCTGATATAATTCTTAGTTTAAATAGGGGGGGATGTGTTCCTGGAGTCTATCTTTCTCATCTTATAAATACACCACATGAAGTTATAGATATTAGTCGAAGAGAATATAAAATTAAACCAGATTTTTATATACTAGAAAAAGCTTTTATCCGGTATAAAAACATCTTAATTATTGATGATATTAACGATACTGGTAGAACATTAAAATATATTGAAGATACATTTGAAAAGTATATAAATAGAATAAAGTTTTCAGTATTAATTAATAATGTTTCAAGTAAGGTAAAAGTTGATTTTGTAGGAGAAAAAATTAATAAAAAGGTTGATAATTCTTGGATAGTTTTTCCTTGGGAGGAATGGAAATAAATATAAAATTCTATATAATCAATATTATTAAATAGATAAATTTTTATGTTTAAAAATATAGATAAGAAAACACTTGCTAAACTGGTTATATTACAGATATCAATAATTACAGTTTCAAATTTTCTTGTATCAATTCCATTTGAAATTCTTAAACTTAAGATTACCTGGGCAGCATTTACTTTTCCATTGATTGTGGTGGCTACAGATTTAACTATCAGGATTTTAGGTCAATCAACTGCAAGAGCTACTATAGCATTATCATATCCATTTGCAATATTAACTTCAATAACTACTTTGCTAATAGATGATACATTACTATCTGTAGCTTTAAGGATCGGGGTTGCAAGTGCAACTGCTTATGCAATAAGTACTTTATTAGATGTATATGTATTTCAAATTGTTAGAGAAAAATACAGAACTTGGTGGTTAGCACCTTTAATATCAACAGTAGTTGCTAATATAATTGACACTTATGTTTTTTTCTATGCTGCTTTTTCAAATTCTGAAGATGTTTATATGGCAGCAAATTGGATTGAAATTGCAGGAACCCAGACAATTATAAAGATATTAATTGGTATATTATTTTTTTTACCGATCTATGGATTAATTCTGAATTATTTTTTTGATAGACTAAAAAATAAATCATAAGAAATTAATTAAAAAGAAAATAGAACGTTTTGATTTAGAACATATTTTGTGGGCCCACCAGGATTTGAACCTGGGACCTACCGGTTATGAGCCGGGTGCTCTAACCAACTGAGCTATGGGCCCTCTCAAAATATTTTGAGAATAAAAAATTGATAATATGCATTATTCAATAATTCGCTCAAAAATAATTAGTTTTATCAAT
>Ga0310345_10006467_pt1 | contig 10246 bp, 5 predicted proteins | sample HC15DNA20500_MG_FD_204667 | JGI IMG/M metagenome (GOLD analysis project Ga0310345, IMG submission 204667) | Marine microbial communities from station ALOHA, North Pacific Subtropical Gyre - HC15-DNA-20-500_MG | ecosystem: Environmental > Aquatic > Marine > Oceanic | place: Pacific Ocean: North... | reverse complement strand
TGACGAGATTGATTTGTATTGCAAGGAACGGATAAAGTGGTTTGCAAGTGTATGGGATACCGAGTCGGTTAAGTTTATGGCAAATTACACGGACATTGCTAAGGTTCCGTCTGCACTTATTACAGATGAAACTTTGTTGAAATCTGCAAGAGATGCCAATGATTATTTTATGCTTTCCACGGGTATGAGTGATGAGGATGAAATTGATAGAGCAGTTGAGATTGGAAACCCAAATCTGTTGTTTCATACCAATTCTACCTATCCCTGCCCAGTGGATGAATTGAACATGAATTACATAACATGGTTGAAGGAAAAACATCCAACGAGAGAAATTGGATATAGTGGTCATGAGTATTCGTTGCCACCAACATATGTTGCGGTGACATTGGGAGCCACATGGGTTGAGAGACATATAACATTGGACAGAAATATGTGGGGGAGTGACCAAAAAAGTTCAGTAGAACCCGCCGGATTTTTCCACATGACCAAATCCATTAGAGATATTGAAAAGACTTTTGGTGTTGTCGGCCCACGTGCAGTTTTTGGTGGAGAGTTGGACAAAAGAAAATCATTAAGGGGATAAGATGAAAAAGATTGAGGATGTGGCGGTGGTAATTCAGGCAAGACTGGGTTCTCAAAGAATACCACAAAAAATGATTGCAGAGTTCGCGAACACCACCCTCGTTGATATTTTTTTGGAAAAGGTTAAAGAGTGTAAGTCTTTCCCTATTTCTAATTTTTACCTTGCGGCCCATGAGGATGAATTGGTTGAAATTGGTAAAAATCATGGAGTAAATATTTTTCACCGTTCGGAGGAATCTGCAAATTCGGAAGGAACTCCGATGAGTCTGATGTACGAGTGGCATGATAAACTACCTCACAAGTATGTTATACTAATAAATGCGTGTGTTCCATTTTTAAAATCCGAAACAATAGATACCTTTGTTCAAGAGTATTTAAAATCAGAACAAACGGGAATGTTCGCCGTGATGGAGAAGAAGAATTATTTTTGGAAGGAGGGGGGTGACATCCTAACACCCTTGACCGAAGATGTTATGAACACCAAGACTGTTCCAGCAACTTATGAGGCTGCTCATTGTCTTTACGCAAGTAGGTTGGATACCATAAAGGATGGTATTTGGATGGGGGATTTTATGAAGAATGAAATTAAATTGTTTCCCGTAGAGGAATTGGAGGTTTTTGACATAGACTATCCGTGGCAGTTTGATTTATGTGAAAAAATGTGGAAATCTAAATAAACCATGATAATTTATGTGGACATAGATGAGACAATTTGCAAAACGCAATCTGATAGAGATTATTCCAAGTCAGTTCCTTTGCAAAATCGAATTCAAAAAATAAACAAATTGTATGACGAGGGAAATACAATCGTTTATTGGACGGCAAGGGGAACGGAAACTGGGTTGGATTGGAGAGAGGTTACGGAAAATCAATTCAAGGAATGGGGTGTGAAATATCACGAACTCAGATTAGGAAAACCTTTTTTTGATTTATTTATAGATGATAGGGTAATCAATAGTGAGGAATATTTTGGAGAGGGTCAATGAAAACATATAGTCAACATGGTCAAGATTTGTGGGTAGTAGAAAAACTCGGAGGAAAGAGAAATGGGTTTTTTATTGAAGCGGGTGCTGGCAACGGAATCCGTCTAAGCAATACTTATCTGCTTGAAACGGAGTTTGGTTGGGATGGAATTTGCGTAGAGCCATACGCACCGAATTTTGCGGAACTGAAAAAGAATCGTTCATGCAAATGTGTATGCACCTTGTTGGACGGCAAATTTGGAGAGGCAATGTATTGCTCTGGCGTAGTGCCGATTGATAAGGAAACCCCACAAGGTTACCGTGGGGGAATAGTAGCAAAGGACACGGACAATAAAAAAATTAACAATGATTCACTTACTATGCCGACAATTCCCTTGGAGCATATGTTGGATGAGAATTCAGCACCAAACGTAATCGATTATTTCAGTTTTGATATAGAGGGTGCAGAGACTAGGGTTTTACGAAATTTTCCGTTTGAACGATATGTGTTTTCTATATTGCATATCGAACGACCATCGCACGAATTATCTGAAATATTTTTCGAAAACGGATACGTGAGTGCCGGCGGCAATTGCCTTGATTCGTATTTTATACACGAATAGGTTACTTTCTCTCAAACAACTTTTCGTTGTCTAAACTCAAGACCCCATCGTTTATCAAGTCAAGGTTGCCGAGTTTTTCCTTTACCCGTTCGCAGACCTGCTCTTCAACCGTGTTTGCCACGAATACGATTCTTTGAAGTGCCTTGGTTTTTGCCCCATCTCGGTGAACTCTACCGAGGCATTGCTTTAGAATGATTGCACTATAACTTGGGGAGACAAGTGCCATCCGTGGATACTTTCCGTTTAGGTCGTGCAGACTGATACCCGAACCACCTGCCTGGGTGTTTACTAGGATGACTCGTTTCTTGTCGTTCTGAAAGTTATCAATGTTTGTTTGTCTTTCCGATTTTTTATTTCGTCCGTCAATGATGCAGTTTGTCTTGAGTCTTTCTGCCAATGCGTCAATGCTATCTCTGAAATTCATAAACAACACGATGCTCATTCCGTTTTCAATTGCTTCTTCGGCAAGGTCAACGAAAAGGGGAACCTTGATGAGTTCGCACTTCTGTCTTGCACGAAGTTGAACCACCAATGAGTTTGCCGCCTTCTCCTTGTCACTTTTTGCGACTGCGTTGAGTTTTTGCAGTTCCATCTTCATTTCGTGGTAGACACCCGTAATCTGCTTTGTGTCGGTGTCTGCCATGTCATATGCAATGCTGTGAATGTCGCATTCTGGGAAGTCGGGAATTTCATCTCTCCGCAAACGAATTCCACGGTCAAGGAAAATGTCCTTGTGGAGTTTTCTCAACACTTCCTTCTCCCCGTTGAACACGTAACCCCATCTCCCCTGATGACAACCACGCCGTCTTGCCCATGTCCAAAAGTTTGCGTTGTTATGCAGTCCAAGGATATAACCCATTGCTCGCATCTCCAATGGATTGATTGCGGAAGTTGCACTTGCCATTAAAATCTTGTAACCCTGTTCTTTCGCAAATATCCCCAACTTGCTGTTCAAGGAAGTTCTTCCTTTCAGTTTGTGACTTTCATCGAATACGAGAAGGGTCTTTTTGAGAACCTTCCACTTGAATATCTTTTTCTTTCGTCCGTTGACCTTGGTATATCCCCAAGTTCCAATTGCCTTGCGGTTTCCCGTTCGGAGACTTTCGTAGTTGATGACGAACTCGGGTACAATTTTAAAGTGATGTTCACAGACTCGTTTCCAACTTTCTTGAACTGCCTTGGGGCAAATGATTCCTATATTCAGACCAAGTTCTCTTGCGACTCCAATTGCGTTATAGGTTTTTCCCACCCCCGTATCACTTCCGTCCATCGCCGCCTTATGCTTGATGATGCTTGCGGAAAGTCTTGAGACGGCATCGATTTGCCAAGGCCTTAAACCTTCCTTGTTTTTTATTCTTTTTTTAGGTAAGTCACTTTTTTGCTCGGGTTCGGGCTTTGCCTTTTCACCAATTAGTTCTTCCTTGTTTACGTTCCAGTGAGTTATTATCCAATCCCGTGTGTCTCTGTTCTTGGATACTGAGTATCCCATCTTTTTCATTTCAGCTGAACTGGTTTTCCAAAATGCCCAAAACCCATCGGCGAAATCGGGGTCAAGGATACAACACTTTTTCCAACGACTTCCGTATTTCGTCAGAACCTTAGTTGGTTTGGTCCATGTTAACTGGGTAGACAAGTCCATAATTTATAGGAGTTGAATATATATAAATATCTATATTATATGAAATTATGTGGGATAATGTCAAACCAATTACGTTATTTTTGGAACAGGAAAACGACGATGGAAGTCGGTTCCTGTTGTATTTCTATTCCAACGACTATGAGTTAATCAAGTTGAAGGAAGCGACTCATTTTGACCCAGAGGGTAGGTTGGTGGGAGATTATTCTCGTTTGTTGGATGCTCATTGTTCGTGCAAGTATGATTCAAATTTTTTCATAGAACGACTTTCCAAATCCACTACGAGGAAGATGATTGAATACTATGAAAATCCCAATTTATTTATAGAGTATATGATGTAATTTTTATAATTTCCGAATATTTATTAACTATAATGAGTATATGGTACGGAGATCAGGCTCAGGGCGGTGAGATAGAAGTAAGGTTGTTTACGGATCAAGGTTTGAGTGATCTGATAGACACCACGCAACAAATTACGCCTGCGACAAGAGCATTTTTTATAGTAGTCGACAAGGATTCCGACTTTGCAGTTAATGATACGCAGAATTTGGAAGGTCACCCGGTTTTTGAAGTGACTTTAACGGTTGTACAGGAAGATGGATCTTCTTTGGATGAGGAATTTTCAATTGCCAATGAGAATGCTTTGCCGTATGTAGCTACGATTGAAGGTCATCATTATTATAGTTGCATTCCCCGTTTGTTTACGAAAATTATAATAGGGAGTGATTCCGTCCCGACCCCATCTCCTACATATGTTGAGGAGTTTTATTATTCATGGCAGTGGGATGAATTGCATAATCAATATTATCTTAAGTTTTCTGGGTTGGTAAGACCTAATGATAATTTTGTACCAAGACAAATATACATTCCAGGATCTTCCCCAGGAACTCTATCGGATACAAATTGGTTACCTTCTCGTACCGTTTATATGGTCGAAGATCCCCAGAGTGATTACGATTTGGATTCTCCCGCGTGGGCCCCTGCTATTATTGATCCGCAGTTTGCATCGATTGCAAATGAGTGGATTAAACTTCCGGCATGGCACGGTGATTCAAAATATACATTAACCGCAGAAGATTATGGTGATGATGGATACAAAAGACTTTTTATTGAACCAGACACCGCGTATGATGGCCATGCGAGTTTGCCAGGAAAACGAGCATTGTATGTTTATGCAGGAGACGGAACATACTATGGTTCACCAGTACTTCGTAACCCAGCCGCATTGGAAGGTGATTCGGATTATATGAAATATATTCCAAACTCTCCCATTGATGGATTTCCAATTGTAACTTGGGTTTTCCCAGAATATGATCAAGGTTGCTTGTCGGCCGACGGAGATGACATTCCTCAGGGTTCTCGGCAAGTAGCAGAGGGTGGAAATTATTTGTATGTTAGGTGGGAGAATAATAGATACGAGTTTAATAGAGATGACGATGATCCGACAGGGTGGTTTGTGATTGATGATAATAACCCAATGCATTATGGCCACGGAACTTTTCAAATTAATGTTGACGAACTCACTGAAGCAAATGCTATTTTCTTTCCGACATCTGATCCAGCCGCGGAAGAATCAAGTAGAAAGGGGTGGAATCCGGGATATCCGTATTCAACGAATGCGTATTCCGAGGAAATTGACGAGTATGCGGGTTTTTATGGTACGGATTCGGGCGGCAACTCCATCGGTGGGGCAACCATTGATTTAAAAATTACTTCATGGGATTCCAGAGATGATACAACGGTAGGATTTAAACGTTTGGGTGAGACTGGATCAAATACGGAAAATTCCTTCGTACACAGTGTATATTGTCAAGATAGTTGGGGATTTTCACCATTTACACCAACCCCGACACCAACCCCGACACCAACTCAAACACCCGAGACATTTGAGTTGCCCACCGCATTGGATGGTGATGAATTTTTGGTTCGCATGGAAAAACCATCACTTGATGACTTATATTACTTTTTGCAATCGTATGAGAGTGTTTATAATTTCACCGACGCGACAGGAGTTTATACTGATGTTACAGACCCCACAACGGGTTCGGTAACACGCGAAGTTATTACTTTACCCAATGCTGAAAATTTGATTTTTAATCCCGTAATTGATGGTGGGGATATAAAGATAATTGATAATAAGATATTGTGGGATATGGGTGGAGGAAAGGTTCTTGGCCAGTGGATTACGGATGATTCAAGTAAGTTTGCCACGAATGACCCACGCATGAAACTTAGAGGGATTAATACGGGATGTCCACCAATACCCGGTTGCAATTATCCTCATAAGGGGGAGATATATCAGGTTAATGTTGGGGGGATGGACAACTTGGAGTCTCTTGGAATTTATAGTACACCTTATTTCGTTGGACTTTATGGAGTTGATTATTTGCCTAAATTAACTTTTATGTCATTTAACCATTCTCACAAAAAGGCCACGGGTTTTGGAGAATACGATCCATATCCAAATGCATATGGAGGAATTCCGATTCCGTTTGTTGGGTTTCCAAGTTCGTTAAAGGTTTTGTCTCTTACTTCATGTGATGCAGTTTCATCACTTGTGGGATTACCAACATCCTTGGAAGAATTGCATTTGCAGGGGACTAAAATTACAAGCATCGATTCCATAGTGTCTTCGGGGACACTTCCGAATTTGCTTTATCTGAATTTATCAGGATGTCCTCTTACAAGTTTAAGTGGATTAAACTCCAAGATGCCCTCACTTGAGTATTTGAATATTGATTATTGTGGATTATCGGGAACTTTACCAACAATACCGACCTCCTTGCTTGAACTTTATGCACATGGCAATGAATTAACTTCACTGGGAAGTTCTCTACCAACTAGTTTGGTTACATTGTCCGTGGGAAATAATTTGTTAGATACAATTCCTACACTTCCCCCATCTTTGACTAAGTTATATGCAACTGGCGGTGAACAACTCGGGCCAGCTCCAGATCACGAAGTAATAAAACGCAATCCACTGGGGTCGTGGACGATTTCGGGTGGTGAGTCATTAACGGAAATGGATATTCAGTATATAACCAAACTTCCCGATAATATAGAATATCTACCAAATCTTACGACGCTCACGATGACTGGAATTCCAGTTAATGGTATATTGTCTGACTTGCCGTATTACTTGACTCATTTTTATGCGGAGCATTGTGGGTTGACGAACTTGGCGGGACTTGATTTGTGTTACGATTTACAACATGTTCGTGTAAGTGCGAATGAACTAGAAAACATAGATGGTATTGAAAGTTCTTACGATGTGTTACAATCGCTCTATTGCAGACATAATAAGTTGGGCGCTCCTGAGAATACATTGAATGCAATGGAGATTCCATCCGTCTTCGGTGATTTCTCGGAGTATACGGCATTGACTCATCTGCATGTGGAAGATAATGAATTTGATGCACTGACAGTTCCCAATCAAATTACTTATTTGGGGTTTGTGGGTAATCCGTTTACCGATAGTTTGCCATTCTTGTTTGATGTTGAAGGCTACTTGAAGTTAGATCTTGATAGTTCATACCCACCAACGAACAGAGAACCGAAAGGAGCCTTTACTCCTGCTCAAAAACTTTCTATAATGGAGAATTTTCCGAATAAAGAGGATAATAGCATAAACTTAAAGGTTTCGGATATTGAATTACCGTCAACTTCTCTGTGGTTAAACTCGAAAGTAACTGAACTCACGACTAGTGGAGAGGTCATAACGAATTCAACTTTTAATTTACCAACAAATATTGGAGCAGCCAATGTACGGGAAACAATGGTGACGAGTATAACCGGGAGTTACCCCCAACTAAAGTATGCCACGTTTGGGGGTAATCCAGAACTTACTTCAGTTGCACTTGGAAGTGTTCCGGAGTTGTTGACACTTTCTTTATCCGGAGGCAGTGGGGGAAAATTGATGAGTGTATCGGGTGATATGCCAAAGCTTGGTAGTTTAGATATATCCAATAACCCAATTTCAACATTGGATTTGGGAGATGCTATTAACCTTACATTATTAACTGCTAATAATACGGAATTGGTAAATTTGGATGTATCGAGTTATCTAAGTTTAACTAATTTGACATTACAAAGGTGCACATCTCTGAAAACTATTAATTTTCAAGAAAACCCAAGTCCACTTAAATTTATCAATATCAATTATAGTGAAATGGATACGTCGGACATAGAAAAGGTATTTCTTGATTTTGTCGATGTTGCGGATGAGCATCCAGACATAAATGCAAAACTTCAATACTTGGGTAATGGAAAACGACCAACTGCCGCCGACAATGCATATGTGAGTCTTAAGGACAAGGGTTGGGAGTTCAACCCGGAAGACCCCGCATATTCCGAGTATACGCAAGTCACTTCTGCCGCCGCAGGAACAATAACCAAGAATGACCTTTGGACGTCTCGTAGAATTTATTTGATGTTCGATAGTTCACAATCGTCTATGAATATCGCAGGGAAACCTGTTCAGTTGTCTGGTTCACCGGGAAAACCATTTAGATTTGGAAAGACCGTGTGGAGTAAGTCGGAAATTGGAGTAACCAAGAGAGTGCGTGTTGGTGGTTTCATTTATGTTAAGGTAACTTGGTATGGTTATGGTTCAATTTCCATTAAACTTGAGGATATTGAGGAGGAAATAGTTTCGTGCTTACCGTCAATGGATGATGGTTCGGCTACTGGCCAAGTTGGGTTGAAACTTGCGGTGACTCAAATAGAATTGTCGGATGATTTGTCGGAAACGGATGTGGATTATTATACGTTTACTAACTCATCTACCACCGAACTCGTCCCGTCCGAGGATGAACCTAGTGCGATAGGCCGCGGCAGAATCTATAAGTTTGATTTGACGGAATTATCAGAATCAGATGCAATTGTTTTTAAGACATGGAAGGATAGTGGCCTTGACTTCCTTGCCCAAGTGGAAGTTCCCTTGGTAACGAATGAGAGTGATATAAATTTGGTTAAAACGTCTACTGATGGATATTATGGTGGTTCGTTGTTGATGGGCCCAATCGCAGATGACGTAGAATGGATGACATATGAGTTTGGGGATGGTAGGATTTTACCAGTTGAATTTAGTGGCCAGCAATTTCAAATAGTCGAAGAATGTGAACTTAACTTTCCAGCCGGATGCACTCAAGATTTTTCTACGACGTGGAATCATCCAAATGGAACGGGGTGTGTTAATTTAAAGGGTGTAGGTTGTGATGGTTTGATAAATCCACCCGAAGGAACAAATTGGGCTAACGTAAGTACGGTCACGTTTAGAAAATCCACCCCAGAGGAAATGGAAGTTGCTTGTGTATATCATGGAGTGGAGAGTTATTGTTGTCATCACGAATATATGATTCCGCAGTTGGATGGGGAAGATTGGTGGCTGCGTCCCGAAGCAACTCAATATAATATTCAACCCGCAGGAGGCCCTATGTGTATGATTAGTATCACAAATTGTGATCCAACTCCAACTCCAACACCGACTCCAACACCGACTCCAACTCCGACTCCCGCACCGACACCAACTCCGACACCAACTCCGACTCCAACTCCGACTCCCGCACCGACACCAACTCCGACACCAACTCCGACACCAATTCCGACGCCGACCCCACCACCGACTCCGACACCAATACCGACACCGACACCGACACCAACTCCCCTGGTTGCCCAGCCATTTTGCATAACCAATGCGTTTGACCCTGCTTGCAACGGAACATATCAGCAGATTGGGTTGATAGATTCGTATCCGGTCTGGTCCAACGGCGCAAACCGATATTTGTACAAGGCTGCAGCCGGCGGTTGGATCATATCTGATCAACCGATCCAAGGTACTTATCCGATTGCAAACGGCACTCCAGCCGGAAATATTACTTGGCCATGGGATAATGTCACATGGGGTGGGGTATTAACTCTTGAAGTAGGAGAATGTCCGACACCAACTCCAACTCCGACACCAACACCTATCGCTGGGGCCCCACCCGATCAAGCCCCTACGGTGTGTGTAAGTGGTCATCCAATCGCAGAGGTCAATGGAACATACGAGGAATATTGGAATGTGCCACTGACAAGTGGTGGGTACCCACAATGGACCAATGGTACATATTGGCTGAGACTCTATGCGAACGTCGGTAGATGGTGGATAACGGATGCTCCAGGTAATGAAAATACCGGAAGTGGAGGGACGATGGTCGCGATGGCAGATCAATCAGGTAACTGGACCCAAGGACCATGGGCCACAACCTGGCCCGACATCTACGGGGACATGACCGTTGAACTGGGTGGGTGTCAATCACACTATTCAATTGAATTAAATCAAAATACCATTGATGCGGTAACCGCAACGGGTAACACAGCGGCAATTGGCTTGATGAACTCTAGTTTTGCCACCGCGGTAGGCAAGTATTATCCAAGTGGACCTTACACGTTTAATGCGAATT
>Ga0310345_10006466_pt1 | contig 10247 bp, 7 predicted proteins | sample HC15DNA20500_MG_FD_204667 | JGI IMG/M metagenome (GOLD analysis project Ga0310345, IMG submission 204667) | Marine microbial communities from station ALOHA, North Pacific Subtropical Gyre - HC15-DNA-20-500_MG | ecosystem: Environmental > Aquatic > Marine > Oceanic | place: Pacific Ocean: North... | reverse complement strand
TAAACCGGACCGAGCAGCTCAACCAGGTGGCGACGGTGCTACTGTTGGACCAGAGTCGGTCTATGGGCATGTTCGGGAACTTCGCATCGGCGAAGAAAGTGGCACTGGCGCTGTACTGGCTGGTTCATAGCCAGTACCCCCGAGACAACTTCGACGTTATCGGCTTTTCGGACTACGCGATGGAGATAAAGAGTGAAGAGCTGCCGGAGGTCTCCTGGAACGCGTGGGTGTCCGGGACCAATATGCAGCATGCGCTCATGCTCTCCCGCAAGATCTTGTCCAAGCAAAACGTCTCCTCCAAGCAGATCCTGATGATCACCGATGGCGAGCCGACGGCGCATTTGGAGGGTGGCTACGCCTACTTCAACTATCCGCCCAGCTACCGCACCATCAATGAGACCCTCAAAGAGGTCAAGCGGTGCACCCAGGACGGGATCGTCATCAACACCTTCATGCTGGATGCCAGCAATTACCTTATGGAGTTCGTGGACCAGATGATTCGCATCAACCGAGGTCGCGCCTTCTACACGACCTCAGGCCAGCTCGGCCGCTACGTGCTGGTCGACTACCTGAGCGGCCGCAAAAAGCGGGTGGGCTAGAAGTTATGTCCGCGCGGACGCTCCCGAGTCGGAAAGTCCCCGACGCGCCGGGACGGATCGGCGCCCTTTAGGTGGAAGGTCGGGTCCTGTCGAACCAACCGATGAGCAGCTACGACGATGGCACTGGGATGTGGGGAGGAGCCGGTCGCGACGCAGGTCGCCTCTCACTCCTGGAGTTGGTGCGCAATGGTGCTCTTGACATCGCCATGGCCTCCACCCTGTGGCTGCTGGTGGAGAAGAAGGCCTCGCTGGTCGTGGCCGCTGGCCCCAGACTGGCCGGCAAGACAACCGCGCTGACGGCCATCATGGACTTCGCGCCTCCCTCGTACGCCAGGGTCTACACTCGGGGCGTGGAAGAGGACTTCTCGTTCCTGGAAGAGACGCGACCTTCTGACGCCTATCTGATGGTGCCCGAACTGAGCGACCACACGCCGGCCTACCTCTGGGGCGGCGCAGCCCACCGGCTGTTCGAGATACTCGACGAGGTCTACTCGGTGGCCGCCACCATCCATGCTGACTCTCCTGGGGAGGTCACGGCGATGCTCACGGGGGATCCCGTAGGCCTCACCGGCGATCTCCTCGCCAAGCTCGATGCCGTGGTCAACCTCGGGATGGTCGAGGACTACCACCGCATCACTCGGAGGCTGAGTTTGATTAGCGTCCTGGACCCCGCCGCTTCGGGATACGTGAGTTTGGCCCGCTGGGACCCAGACAGCGATTCCTTCTCCCACAACGAGACCGCCGAGGCGATTCCGGCTCTCGCCGCTCGCGTGCGGCTGAGTCCGGCGGAGGTGTCTGCGGATCTCGCACATCGCTCTGAGATCCTGTCGGCCTGGATGAGCCAAGGGTACGTCACGGCAGACGTGGTTCAGCGAATGGTGGCGGAACATTACGAGGGCTCTAGCCTGGGGTAGTCTGCACACCAGGTAATCTCTTCGTACCACCTAGAGATAGTCCCTTTGCACCTCACGCCGCGGAGTTACCGCTCCTACACTGGACCCAAAGAGCAAAGTGTCGAGCACTCGGACACCGGCGGTTACGAAGCCACCAAGCACCTAGCGCGGCGTGCCCGCTCCCGGCGAGATTGTATGCTCAGAGGCATGTCGCTTTCGTCAGGTTGAACCGGGGAACAGCTGAACTGAACGAGCATGGAAGCAGTTGATGGGCCGATCGGGCCAAAAAGACCAAACTCGGCCCAGGCGAGCGGCAGGTCGATGACCTGTGGCTGGCTCATCGGCGGGGCCGCATTCCTCGTGCTGCTTCTTGTCGTTGCGGCGGTGGTAGCGATTGTAGGGGGAGAGAAGTCGTTCGACGACGGCACTCCGGAGGCTACGGTCCAGGGATTTTTGAGCGCTGTCGAAGACGAAGAGTATAAGCTTACTCACGGGTTCCTGTCCCAGGAGCTGAGAGAGGAGTGCCCCTTCGACCAGTTCTTCTCCAGGTCCGACGTGCTCGGTGCGCGCATGCTGCGTTATGACAGGATCTCGCTGGAGCAGACGAGAATCGAGGGCGACCATGCGTTCGTCGGCGTCAGGATAACGACCTTCCAGGGCAGCGGTCCCTTCAGCACCTCGGAGTCTTCCCACGGGCAGACGTTCGCGCTTTTGCATCAGGACGATGCGTGGGTGTTCAGCGAATACCCCTGGCCCTTCGCCCAGTGCGGCCCGTATAAGCAGAGAGTGGCGCCAATTCAGACAGAGCGTCCGCCTGTTCCACAGCCGATCCCCTAAAGAGCCTGCGAATGGAACTCTTTTTCTTACCCTTCCTCATTCCGGTGGTTATCCTAGCGGCCGCCGTATACTCGATCGTCCGACATCAGCGCTTGGAGCGCAGGTTTGGAGTCACCGATCCGGGCATAGGGACGGTCCGCAGACTCTATTTCTACACCGTCGCCTTCGCGTCCCTGGTGATGGCTGCCAACGGGGTGGTGCAGATCGTCCGGTACACCCTCGAGTCGCTTTTCGGTGGGGATGTCATCTCGGCCTCGCAGTCTGGGCTCGCGGGGGGAATGTCGCTGACATTGGTAGGGCTACCGCTCTGGCTGTTCCATTGGCGCATGGTCCAGCGGCACGTCGGTGAAACGCCGATGGAGACGCGCTCTCTCGTCCGCAAGTTCTACTTCTATCTGGTGCTTGGGGTCTCCGTCGGCCTGCTGATTGCCAGTTCCGTGGAACTGCTTAGATGGGCCTTCCGCCTGGAAGGGTTCAAAGGGTGGCCCTGGGGCTCGATGCTGATCTGGGGTGCGGTCTGGGTCTTTCACTGGAGGATGGAAAGCGATGAGGGCCAGACCAACGACGAGACGATGAGCATCCGCCGCATCTACCTGTATGCCGTCTCTCTGGCCGGGATCGTCATGGGTGCATCCGGCCTCGGGATGGTAGCCCACGTAGTCCTGTCGGGAGGGTATGATGCCCTAATCGCCCGGACCGTGCTCCTGTCGGACGAGTCGGGCTTGTGGAGAGAGTCGATGCGAGGAGCGCTGGCGCAGGCTCTCCTCGGGGGCATGGCGTGGGGAGTCCACTGGCTCTACTTCGCCCGGGACGACCGCCTCTCACTCCTGCGAGAGGCGTATATATACCTGTTCGCCATACTGGGCGGCGTCGTAACCTCTCTTGTCTCGGCGGGAATCATCATCTTCGGCGTGTTGACGTGGATCACGGCCGTGCCGACGAACGACGTGGCCGCTGTGCACTTTAGATTCTTTCCGGCAGCGCTGTCGTCGCTGATTGTCGGCGCGGGGATATGGGGTTACCACTGGTCCATAGCGCGCCAGGAGGCTCAAGCGGCGGGAGCCGGACTCTGGTCCGCCAGGAGGACCTACGGCTACATCCTGGCAGCGGTCGGGCTGGGGGCCCTAGCCATTGGCGTAGCCCGCCTGGTCAACACCGTTCTGACCGTCATCACCGAGAGCGGCCTCCCGAGGCTCGCAGGCCAGGACCTGTGGCGTGAGCCCATCACGTTGAGCGTCACCCTCTTCGTCCTCGGCGCACCGTTATGGGGCTACTACTGGACAACGATCCAGCGAAGGTTAGAAGAAGGTGGAGCCCCGGAAAGAGCGTCCGGGGAGAGGCGTGTGTTCATCTTCGCCGCGCTCGGCGTGGGTGTGGTAGCCTTGCTGATCGCAGCGAGTGCCCTGCTGTTTTTCCTATTCAGAGACGCTCTCGCGGAAAGCCTCTCCCGCGAAACGCTACGAGACGCCAGACCGTCCATCGACACCATCGTGGCCGTGGCGATCTTCCTTCCGTACTACTGGCTCGTGTACCGAAAAGACCAGCGGGACGAGCTCGAAACTGCGCAGACCGAGGGCGACCGACGTCCCCGAAAAGCGGTATCTATACTCGTGAATGACGGCGGAGCCGCGTTTGTGCGCGACCTGGAGGTAACCCTCGGCTACGGGGTAGACGTGTTCCGCTGGGTCGACCCGGACGCCAGGCTGCCCCTTCTGAATGCGGTAGAGCGCGATGAGCTGGCTCAGCGTATCCACGACGCCGCAGGCCGGAACGTGCTCTTGGTCCCCACCGGCACCGCCGTCCGGGTGCTGTCGTACGAGTAAGTATTACCCGATGGCCTGCAGCTTTTTGACCGGACTCCCCTTCGGTCGACACCTGGCCCGATCGTAGGCTCTTTGCAGGTTGACCCAGAACTCCGGGCTGGTCCCAAACGCCTGGCTGAACAACCAGGCTGTTTCGGTAGTGACGCCTCGCTTGCCCCTGACTACCTGATTGATTCGCTGGATCGGGACTCCGATGTGATCGGCCACCAGCCCTGCCTGTGTCAGGCGCAGAGGCCTCAGGAACTCCTCTAGCGGTATTTCACCGGGGTGTGCCGGTATACGATTCTCTGTAATCATGTCAACTTACTCCTGCTTTGCCCTTCTGCGTCGTCAGTCGTGGTAATCGGTCAGCGAAACGTTGGAGCAGTCACTCTGACTCCAGCGGAAGATGATGCCATTGGTAGTTAACCCGGATGCTGTAGTAGCCGTCGAGATTGCCCATCAACTTGTGTAGGCGGTTCCTCGGAGGCACACGCAAGTCGCCGAGTCGATGAGCAGCGTGGATAATGTCTAGCTTACGCAGAGCTGACCGCAAGATCTCGTTGGGAAACTGCCTTGTCCTGCCAGATTCCCGTTCGTGATATAGATGCCTGGTCGCTCGACCTCCAAAGGAGATGATCGCATTGTCACACTAAACCAATTAAACATACTGGATACCCGTAAACCGTGTAAATAGTTACGCGGCTCAAACATAGAAGCCGTGGCACAGGCTATTTTGGGAGTGATGAGAACGGGGATCAAAGATCTATTCGAACGGTTGCACTTTGCCATTCGTCTTCACGTCTGCCCACCTGTGCTACCATTGCCCCATCTCTTGGGGAGGATAGCTATATGGCCACGGTTCACGTCCTGGGCGCTGGAACGCCTACGCCCACGCCGACCCGCTTCGGCTCGTCTTACGTCGTCCGGACCGGCGACGAGCAGATCATGGTGGACTGTGGGCCCGCCGCTACGCACAAACTGGTCAAGGCGGGACTTTGGCCGACCGAGATCGACTACCTCTTCTTTACCCACCACCACTTTGATCACGACGTCGATTACCCATGCTTCCTGCTGTGCCGGTGGGACCAGAGCATCGGTAAGGAGAACGTGCTTCAGGTCCGTGGCCCGACGTTGACCAAGAAGCTCACCGAGGACATCATCGGCGAGAACGGCGCCTTCGCCCACGACTGGAAGGCTCGGGTGAGCCACCCCGTGAGCCAGCAGGTCTTCGTCAACCGCGGCGGCACGCTCCCTCGCAAGCCTCCGGAGGTAGACGCCCAGGACGTCGGGCCCGGCAGGGTCTACTCCGGCAGCGACTGGGAGATCACTGCGGCCCATGCCGAGCACGTCCAGCCGTACCTGGACTCTCTGGCCTATCGGCTGGACTGTCCCGATGGGAGCATCGTCTTCACCGGCGATACCCAGCCCTGCGCCACCGTGCTTGATCTCGCCAGGGACGCGGACGTCATGCTCTGCATGTGTTGGGACGACCAGGAGGTGATGGAAGAGAACGGCGAGGCGCGCTATCAGTGCGGCACGATCGGGGCCGCGCAGATGGCGCAGGATGCCGGCGTCAAGAAGCTGGTGCTAGTCCACATCGGCCCTCACCTCTCCGGGCACGGCCCCATGGAGAAGGGCATAGGAGACATCCTCCGAATCTACGATGGCGAGATCGTATTCTCAGACGAGCTGATGTCGTTTGAGGTGTAGGGCCCTTCCTCGACACCGGCTCGACGCTCCCGATCGCCCTGTGGGAAAGCCGACCGGGTCGGTCCGCTCTTCAGTGGCTGAGCTACCTCTCGTCTTACTATGCGCCTAATTCAAGGAATAGTAGACTGGCGACCGCGAACGCCATTTTACTACGGATGGCTTGTGCTCGGGGTTGCTGCGATAGGCGCATTCGCAGCCACCGGCGTCTCACAGATCGTTCTCGGCGGCATTCAGGGCCTGATAATCGAGGACATGGGGTGGGACAGCACCACCCTGGCGCTCGCAGTGACCGCGGGCACGTGGATATCAGGCCTCGTAACACCGTTCGTCGGCAGGCTAACGGACCGTCACGGTCCGCGCCCTCTTATGCCGGTTGCAGCACTCGTGATGGGGATAGTTTTCTTCGCTTTAGCGGGGATCGGAGCGGTCTGGCACTTCTATGCCGCCTACATCGTCGGCAGAGCCATCGCAAACCCCATCCTCATCGGAGTCGTGCCTCGCACGATGGCCGTCAATTTTTTCAGGAGGAGGCGAAACTTTGCGATAGGTCTGACAGCCATGGCCCGTCCCTTCGGCGGAGCCGTCAACATCCAGGCAATCTCTCTAATAGCGCGTACCTACGACTGGCGCATGGCCTATCGTGTCCTGGGCGTCTTCGCGCTGGTCATGACCATACCCCTGTTCGTAGTCATGCGTCGACGGCCTGAGGACATAGGGCTCCGCCCTGACGGCGACGAAAATCCTGAGCGGTCCGCCCACCAGCGCACCCCCGCGCCTCGAACCCAGCTATCCGACCAGGAGCCGGAGTTTGATTGGCGGGCGGGAGAAGCCGTCCGAACGCCGACTTTCTGGCTCATCCTAATCGCCATTTCGGTGATCATCCTCACATCGGGTTCCGTGAGCTTTCAGATCGTTCCATTCTTGAAAGACTCGGGGCAGTCCCAGGCGGTTGCGGCCATTGCCCTCAGCCTCAGCTCCCTCATGGGAGCTGTTGCGAACCCCATTGGGGGCCTGCTGTCCGATCGGTTCTCCCCGAGGGCGATGTGGCTGGTCCTGCTGGTCGTCTCCGCCGCCGTGATGTCGCTGTTCCTGGCTACGAGCACCGGGCCGCAACGCTTCATCGTGGTTGTTGTCTGGGGCACGACGACGGGAGGCCTCAACATCATGGGTGGCATGCTGATGGCTGAGTACTTTGGAAGGACATCATACGGATCGATAACGGGCCTGATGGGACCGATTCAGACAGGCGCCCTGGGCCTGGGCCCGACATTCGGAGCGGTGCTCTTCAAACTGACGGACAGCTACATGACCCTGTTTATCTACGGCACGGCATCTTACATGCTGGCCATGTTCTTCATATACATGGCGCGTCCTCCCAGGCTTCCACAGAGGGCGGTGCCCGGATGCCAGCCCGCAATCGGCTAACATGGAGTAGGAGAACGGGACACGTACCAGTACAGCGATGGCCTCGCGGCCTCTGATGCAGCGCCTCCGAGAGTCAGGAAATCAGCGGGATGCAGCACGATGATGGAAGGCGACGATGGCACGATTTGGCGGTATGAGGTCCTATGTGGGAGCCCATCTGTTTTGTGTCGCGCTCGTCGCGACTGTAGCTTGCGGCGGCGGCCCGGACGATCTTCCGGAAAGCGCCTCTGAAACAGAGGCGTCGGCCCAGCCCTCGGAACCGTCTGAGCTTCACGTGGTATTGGTCACGAGCGATCTGAGCGTCGGGCCAAATCGATTCGTCTTCGGTGTCATAGACCGCGAGTCAGGGCCGCTCAGGGGCTCCGAGGTCCAGGTCGAGACTTATTATTTGACGCCCGAAGGGGCGGATGGCCCCAGGGAGACCAGGAGCGCTATCTGGCGTAAATGGCCCGTCGGACCGGGCGGAGTGTACACAGTCGAGCTGGCATTCGACGAGCCAGGAGACTGGGGCGTGGGACTGGCCATCACCGAATCCGATGGTTCTGTCCGAGATGCGTCCACCATGGTCCAGGTCAAAGACCTTAGTGCCGCGCCATCTATCGGCGCGACCGTCCCGCGGAGCGTCAACAAGACATCTAGCGACGTGGCTGCACTCGACGAGTTGACTACCGACCCCGACCCGGACCCAGACCTGCACACGCTGACCATAGCCGAGGCCGTGGACGACCCCAAGCCGCTGGTGGTGGTCTTCGCGACCCCCGCCCATTGTCAGACCGCCACGTGCGGGCCACAGGTGGATGTGGTCAAAAGCCTGAAGACTCAAAACGAGAGCGATGTGAATTTCATCCACATCGAAGTGTACGACAACCCGCTGGAGATCCAGGGAGACCTGAGTCGCGGCCGAATCTCACCCACGTTCACGGAGTGGAACCTGCCCACCGAGCCCTGGACCTTTATCGTGGATGGAGATGGGGTCCTTCAGGCGAAATTCGAAGGCTTCGCAACGACCCAGGAGCTAGAGGAGGCGCTCGCCGCCGTGCTGCCTTAAAGTTAGCCTCCCCCAAAGTCTGGGAGACGATCATGGTGAGGGCTGCGGATCGGGCGCTGACGGGTCTACGTGCCTGGCCCCGTTCCTTTGGCATCCGACCGCGAAGGTGCTAGAATTGGGTCTTAGGCTAGCCCCGCGGGGTCCGGAGTACCCGGACGCCGGCGGGCTGGCCTTTTCACGCGTGGGACCTGTCACGCTGCGACGCGAGGCACCGGGCCGGTGATTGGTCAAGTAGAGGAGGCGAATGAGTTTGAAAGCCCTGGGAGACCTGCTGGAAACAGCCCCACAGTACGTGCTGTTGAGAGAGTCTCTGCGACCGCCGAGAGCCGTCTCGCGGGCCCAGGTGCTATCGGACGCCGTGCCATTCATCCTGGCCAACCTGTGGCCTGGCTTGGACGTACCCACGCTCGTCACCACACCTCGCCCTGAAGATGCTCGGCTGCTGCACGACCAGCTCCTCGTCTGGACCAGCGAGGACGATTCCGTTCTCCACTTCCCGGAGACAGAGGCGCTCCCGTTCGAGAGGCTCGTCACCGACGCCGATACCGTGCAACGCCGTCTCAGCACGCTCGCGAGACTCGTGACTCCCGTTGGTCGCGCGCCGATCGTGGTGGCATCCGCTACTGCGATCTCCCAGAAGACGGTCGATAGGGAGGCGTTCGTCTCCGTAAGCCACACGCTGGAAAGGGACCAGAGCATCGACCTGGATGACCTCCTCAGCCAATGGCGCCGTATGGGCTACCAGCTTGAGGCGGGGGTATCCGGGCCGGGCCAGGTCAGCAGACGTGGAGGCATCCTTGACATATATCCCGTGGATGCCCTGTATCCCGCGAGGATCGAGCTGTGGGGAAGCGAGATAGAGAGCATCCGTCTGTTCGATCCGGATACCCAGCGCTCTACAGAGACGATCGACTCGATAACAGTCGCGCCCGCCCGCGAGACTCTATTCGGGCTGACAGAGCGCGACGACATCGACAGACAGCTGTCGGCGGTAGACGTCTCCAACTGCACCCCGGCCGCGCAGGAGCGCCTCATTGAGGAGTTCAGCCTGCTGCGGGATGGCTACGAGGTCGAGGATCTAGACTTCTACGCCGGGTTCTTTAACCGCGGCTGCCTACTCGACTACTTTCCGAAAGGTGCGCTGCTAATCGAGTACCGTCCCTCTGAGATCGCCGAGGCCGCGTGGGACGTGGAGGAGCGCGCTCACGAGCTGCGCGAGGTCAAGGAGCAGCGTGGCGATCTCCCTCTGCATTTCCGATCCTCCTATCTCCCCTGGGGTGAGGTCGAGAAACGTGCCACGGGCTTTGCACGACGTCTGGAGGTCATGCCGTGGGGCGCAGAGGAGTTCGTCCATCGAGACACCCACATTCTCCCATTCGCTCCAGCGTCTACCTTCCTTGGAAACCTGGATAGGTTCGCTCAGGAGGCGGACGAGCTGGCGCAGGCGGGACATCGGGTGTTGGCGGTAACCTCCCATTCCAGGAGGCTCGGTGAGATCCTGTCGGAGCGAGGCGTGACCGCAGACCTGCCGACGTGCCTGCAGGAGCCGCCCGCCGATGGCTCGATTACCGTCCTTCAGTCCGAAGGCGCCGGACTGAAGGACGGTTTCGTTCTGTCCGCTGAGGGCACAAAGCTCGTGGTGTTCAGCGACATCGAGGTCTTCGGAATCGCCAAACAGCGCCGTTCCATCAGACGGACTGCTCGAAGGCGGGAGCTTTTTCTATCCGAGATCGGGCCTGGGGACTACGTCGTGCACGTAGATCACGGCATCGGGAGGTTCGTCGGCACCGGCCATCAGGCCAAGAACGGGGGTGGGACCGAGTACCTCACTATCCAGTACGCCCAGGGCGACAAGATACATGTTCCCCTGGAGCATCTTGACCGGGTTGTACCGTACATCGCGCCAATCGACCATCCGCCCCACCTGACC
>Ga0310345_10006465_pt1 | contig 10247 bp, 13 predicted proteins | sample HC15DNA20500_MG_FD_204667 | JGI IMG/M metagenome (GOLD analysis project Ga0310345, IMG submission 204667) | Marine microbial communities from station ALOHA, North Pacific Subtropical Gyre - HC15-DNA-20-500_MG | ecosystem: Environmental > Aquatic > Marine > Oceanic | place: Pacific Ocean: North... | reverse complement strand
CCTCCACCCACGCCAGCAAAGCGCCCCCCCCCCAGAACTACTATCCAGTGTTCTGCGCGTCCTGAGTTGCAGGTCTGAGTGGGGTAGAGCAGAATCAGGGCATGAAGATTACACAGTGTTCGGAATGTGGCGGACAGGTCTCGACCAGCGCGACGGCCTGTCCGCACTGCGGGTGCCCTGTAGAGCCTCAGATCACCTGCCCGGACTGCGGGGAAGAGTTGGCAGCTTCTCTTGTGGCTTGCCCTGTGTGAGGTGCCCCTGTGGCAGGGGGTGAGGAAAGTCCCGTGCGCTACTCTCCGGTACGGATCGGCAAGTTCGTCATTCTAAGCCTCGTAACATTCGGGTTATACCCGTTCGTCTGGTTCTATCGCAACTGGCGGTACATCAAGACGAGTGAGGGCACGAGCATCTGGCCGTGGGCTCGGGCTCTCTTCTATCCCTTCTGGTACTACCCGATGCTTAAACGGCTTGATGTTCAAGGGAAGGGTCTCCTAGCCGCCGCGTTACTTATTCTGCTCGGGGGTCGAATCGGAATCGCGGACTCCTACTACCCGTTCGATTTCTTCCTCCTCTTCTTGGCTTCCACCCTGCTCGCCGTTCTCCCTCTGGTTCCGGCCGTGAAGGCGATCAACGATCTGAATGAGAGGTCCGGGACGCGGCCTCCAAGTTTCGGATGGCGATGGCGCAGCGCCGCGGTGCTGGTGCTCGGGCTGCTCGTCAACATGGCCACGGTCGGGGTATTGATTCTTGTGGATCTCTTTCCTACTGGTGTGACGTATGTGGAGACGCCCGACGGACCGTATGAGGCCTACTACGAGAACGGTCAGTTGTGGGAGAAGGGTATCCTCGTGGCCGGTGAGCCCGACGGACCGTATGAGAGGTACTACGAGAACGGTCAGTTGTGGATAATGGCCACCTACGCGGCTGGTGAGCGAGATGGACCGTATGAGCGCTTCTACTGGAACGGTCAGTCGGAGGCGGGGGGCACCTACAACATGGGTGAGCGGTGTGGTGAGTGGATTAGAGACGGCGTGACCGTCACCTACGACCCCTGTCCCCCCGGCAACTAGCCCCCTAGCCCCTCCGTGGCATCCGCCACACCCAGCATTGTTTTGCGCGTCCTGAGTTGCGGGCCTGAGTGGGGCGGGGCAGAATCAGAGCATGGCTCTAATACCGTGCTACGAATGCTCACGAGAGATCAGCGACAAGGCACCCGCCTGTCCGCAGCCCGAATTAAGGAGGAAGTCACGGATGGTCCGCAGAGTCTTTCTAGCATTATTGGTTTTGGGTCTAGTGGCGTGCGGTGACGACGTTATAGGCCCCGAAGACATCGCCGGTACCTACACGCTCCAATCAATCAACGGGCAGTCGCTTCCGTGGGGCCCTGAAGCCGGGGTGGAGATCACGGCGGGGAGCATAACCATCAATCAGAGCATGACCTGTAGCCGTAGCCTTACGGGTACCGCGACGGATGGCGGTACGGTGGTGACCGTCACGGATACGGAGGTTTGCACCTGCACCTTCGTCAATGGAGTTATCACGTTTACCTGGGATTCGGACGGCTCTACCGACTCGGGTTCAATAGGTGGTTCGCAACTCACGATAACCGTCGATGGTGACGTCTTAATTTTTCGGAAGTGAGCCCGTCCTGCATGAGATAGGCAGACAGCCACCCCCATCGTTCGGGGGTGGCCGTCCCGCAGAAGTGTAGTGTGCACGCGGCAACTAGCCCCTCCGTGGCACCCAGCCACACCTAGCTATCCACTGTTTTGCGCGTCCTGAGAGACGGGTCAGCTACACCGGATGGAACGCGGTCTTCTATCTCGATTTGCAGAATGTGCTGAATCGGAAGAACGCGGTCGGATTCGCCTATACCGAGAGCCCCGAGTATCCCAACCGGATCAGGCCGATTGATGGTGCTGGACTCCTGCCGACGTTCGGGTTCAACATCGAGTTTTAGGACGGGTTAGGAGGCTCGACCCAAGTTCGGCGACGGATCGTGCGACACTCTAAACAGCTTGAGGCTCGCCTGCATTGTCGGGCCCATGAGCACGGCGAAGATCACCGTCCCTAGCCCGATCGAGCCGCCTAGAAAGAATGCGATCACCAGCACGGTGACCTCGATGCTGTTACGCGTGACCCGTAGGCTCCGTTTCACCTTTTGAGCCAGCCCCATCGCGAGGCCGTCCCGAGGCCCCGCGCCCATGCGCGCGCCGATGTAGGTCGCGGTCGCGAGGCCCATCACCAGGACTCCACCGACAAACTGTACGCTTCCACATAGGTAGCCGAATTGCGTCGGGAACCAGGTGACCTCCCGAAGCAGGTCTACCCATGGGCCGATTACAAGCATGTTTAAGACGGTCGCGATTCCGGGCTTCACTGACAGGACGAACGCGCTGAAGAGGATCAGCAGGAGGCCGACACCTTGGGCTATCCCCCCGAAGCTCAGCCCTGACTTCTCGCTCAGCGCGTCGTGCAGCGACGACCATGGATCGAGTCCGATGTTCGCCTCGAGCATCAGGGATACGGCGAGTCCGAACAGGAAGAGGCCAAGCTGGAGACGGGCCATGTGGCTCCAGAACATCCAAGAGCGGTAGTGGTCCCAGCGCGAGGTGCCGGGCAGCCGACCTTCGTCCTTCTTCACAGATGGATTCCCTTCGTCGCTGGATAGCCATTGGTGGCCCCAATATGGCACGGCGGCGCAGGCAGGGTGAGACCCTTCATGCGGTAGCCCAACATCGTCTGGCCAGCGCCCTCCCGGCTGAAACTTGGTATGAATAAGCTTCATATGTTCTGCCCATAACTGACCTAACCGGGACTGAAGACGGCCAGTGGTGTGCAGAACAGTTTGAACTCGCTTGGCGCAGGGCAACAACTAGCCCCTCCGTGGCACCCAGCCACACCCAGCTATCCAGCCCCCCGAGTACCCCCGCCCCCCCCTTTTTGGGTGCCCCACCCGCGCTGGACTATAAACAGTGTTTTGCTCGTCCGATCAGGCTAGTACGTTGGGAGAGCACTTCTGGTCGAGGATGGCCCCATGAAGAAAACCCTGCTGTTCGTGCTCGCTCTAGCAGTCATCCCCGTTGGGGTTGATGCGCAGGATCCGGATCTAGAAGAGATGCGTGCTCGCGCCGAGCAGGGAAACCCGATTGCCCAGTACAACCTCGGGCATATGTACGCCAATGGCCGAGGCGTGCCGCGGAACGATGCGGAGGCGGAACGCTGGTATCGGCTGGCCGCCTATCAAGGGCATGCGGACGCCCAGTACAGCCTCGGGCTTATGTACCAGCTGGGCTACGGCGTACCGGAGGAGGATGCGGAGGCGGAACGCTGGTATCGGCTGGCCGCCGATCAAGGGCATGCGGACGCCCAGTACAGCCTCGGGACTCTGTACGCCGGTGGCGAAGGCGTACCGGAGGACCATGTGCTCGCCTATATGTGGTTCAATCTCGCTGCAGCCCAAGGAAATGAGGATGCAGAGAGTGGCAAAGCCGGGATCGAAGAGCAGATGACTCGCGCACAAATAGCCGAAGGACAACGTCTGTCCCGCGAGTGGCTAGAGGCGCATCCCCCCGGCGGTAACTAGCCCCTAGTCCCTCCGTGGCACCCAGCCACACCCAGCTATACAGCTCGACCACATGCGCACATGTCTTGCTTGCCGAAAAAACCCGGCCCCACCAATGGCGGGGACGGGTCTCTTTCGTTCGAAACTTCAAATCAGCCCACGCGTCAATAACTGCTGGGCTCGTCACTCTGCACGATACGACCCGACTGCAGTTCACCGCGCATCGTGGTCCAGTAAATCGCACCTCCAGCAGCAGCAAAGGGGATCCCCGTTAGAACGGCATCCGTCAGGGCTCCCTGCATGCTGTTCCACATTTCATAGGACCCCATGTTCCAGAGGTTCACCCCGAGCCACATCAAGACACCGATGAGAGCAGCGTCCTTCATGGCTTCAGAAACCCCTGAGGGGTTCTTCCAGGACAATACGATCGTAAGGAGCAGCGCACCGCACGCGGATGAGAGCACCTGCAGCAGTAGGATCGGCGGATCCAAAGCCTCTACAGACATCTGAGCGCTGAAGAAATCCTTTAGCAGGACATCCCATATCAAGTAGGCGACAGCCATCATTCCTACCGCACCGTTGACCGTACCTACCAAGAGCTTTTTCGCGTCCATTCGGCTTCATCTCCTGTTTGATTGAGGATACTGGCATTATCCGGCGAAGGCCCTGCACAGTCAAACCGCAAATACAGACAAACGCCTTAAGCCGATGGGTCGTGGAATAAGAATAGGTATTTCAACCGCGCTATCCAGCAGTGTTTTGCGCGTCCTGAGTTGCGGGTCTGAGTGGGGCGGAGCAGAATCAGGGCATGAAGAGAACCCTGCTGTTCGTGCTGGCTCTAGCAGTCACCCCCCATCGCGAAGGAGACCCTTCCGACGGCATGAGGGGCTCCGCAGAAGGTGTTGGGGGCTGTTTTGGGCGGTGTGGCTCGTGGATTGCCCGCTACAGTCTGTTGGAGTCGTGACGCGCGAGCGGAGGCATATGGTGGCCCAGGTTTTCACATGAAGATTCGGCCCACGGCGACGAGGTTCGCTCGGTGGGGCGCTTACGCCGGCCTGATTTGCGGCGTGCTCTACTCCTTTGGCGGCGTCGTGGTCGATCTGCTCACGATCGGTCTGAACTGGGGCACGTTAATGGCGTTCGGCGCGCTCCTGGGTATGCCCCTCGTCTTCGGTGCGTTCGGCTTCTTCCTTGGAGCGCTCATCGCCCTCATCACCAACGGCGTCGGGGCGGTTCTCGACCGTCTTTAGCAGTAAGCAACGAGGCGTGCAAGGAGTGAACACTTTCTCGACTGGTGGCGGGCCAGCGATAGGACTCAGTCTTGGGCACTTGACTTCTTGGAGTTCTTTGAGACGGACGTCCTAGGACTTCGCTGATGGCATGATCCCGTGGAGCGGCGGCCTAACAAGCGATTGCTACTGTCGATCTATAGTGGCTTGAACAGGAACTCCTCGGCGGCAACTAGCCCCTAGTCCCCCCTCCGTGGCCCCCAGCCACACCCAGCTATCCAGCACTGTCCTGCTCGTCCTGAGTTGCGGGCCTGAGTGGGGCGGGGCAGAATGAAGGCATGAAGAGAACCCTGCTATTCGTGCTGGCTCTAGCAGTCATTCCTTACCCCAATGGTGGTGCTTATGAGTGAAAGAGATGCGATCGGAGCGACTATCCAGCTTTACTTCGACAGTCTGCACGAATCGAGTAAGGATAAGGTTGACTTGTCGTTTCATCCCAACGCGAAGATTGCAGGGCTCTTCCATGGGGATTTCCTCGAAATGAGTCGGGACGATTTTGGTGATTTCGTCGCCTCACAGCAGCCTTCTCCGAAGGAAAAAGGAGACGCTGAAAGGCTGGATATTCTTAGTATTGAGGTGGCCGGTATAACAGCAGTCGCTCGGGTAAGAGATGATTACCTAGGCTTCACGTTCTTGGACATACTGTCGCTGATAAAAACTGACGAAACATGGATCATCTACAACAAGCTGTTTCATGTAGAATCTTAAGCCTCGTCGCCTAAGTAACGGTGCCGATGTCCGGGCTAGTAGTTGGCTGTATGCTGGTGTTCCCTGCCCCCCCGCTGACTGATCGCAGGGCTGCCAAGTAATGGGCACCCTCAACGTGGGTGAGTGGGTTGAGGGGGGGCGAGACCGTGACCTACGACCCCTGTCCCCCGGCCTAGAAGACGGCAACTAGGCCCTAGCCCCTCCGTGGCACCCAGCCACACCCAGCTATCCGGCACTGTTGTCGCGTTGAAATAGGGCCGGCCTTCCGCTAAATTCATAGCGTGCAGAACGACATTGCACCCCGGCGAGTTGTTGCGATTGCAACCGGGTTAACAAGGTGCTAAACCGCTCGAAAGGGTCTCGTGCGGAAAGCCGTACGGGACCCTTTTGCTGTTGGTAGCATCGCTGATTGGAGAGAACCATGACCATCAAATACGTCTTGCGTATTGCCAGGGCGATCGCCGAACTGCTCGAGCGCGAGCCCAACTTCGAGGTGTACCTCCCCACCCGAAACGGCAAAGGCTGGATACAGGTGGGCGTCCGCAATAACGCCGAGTGGCATGAATTTCTGAAAACTGCCGCTGGCGTCAAAGGCGTCACATCGGTGAACTACCGGGCCGCTCGTGCTGACCAGAAGGAGCAAGACGACAAGGACCCAACACGCCAAGGCAGGAAAGAGCCATGACCGTCAAATACGTCCGCACTCAAAACGGCAAGGGCTGGATCCAAGTAGGTCGCCGCAACGCCAAGGAGTGGATGGAGTGGACACTGTTCTGCGCGTCCTGAGTTGCGGGTCTGAGTGGAGCCGGGCAGTATGCGGGCATGAAGAAAACAGTTGCGTTCAGTTTGTTGTTACTGCTTTTAGCGAGTTGTGGGGGAGACGGTAGTCCAACCACGCCCATGCCCAAGCTTGTCGCGACGTCGGTCACCCTTTCGGCAACGAGCCTGAGCTTGGCTTCTTTGGGTGATACCACACAGCTATCCGCCACGGTCAAGGACCAGAACGGCGCTGGGGGACTGCTCCCAAGCGAATAGCGCGATCATGAACTCAGCAGAGGCGCTGGCTCCCGACACTCTCAGTGCGCGTTGTGGTCTTGCCTGCAGCGCTGGGCACGGATAACCATTATGTCATGATCAGCACAGCCATCGACCGAGATTTCGATAACAGCGCCAACCGCGCGTCTTGTTGTTGTCGTCCCCGGGCCGAGGCATGCTGACCTAACCCCGACTTCTGTCGGTTACGTTGCCCGCCTGGCCCTGCCCGGCGGGCTTTTTTGTGTCCGTCAACGAAATGGAAGGTCATGACTCTCCATGTGATATATGAGAACCCGCTTTGGTTGCTCCCTCTCGAGGCCGCCCTGGCGCGAGAGGGTGTGCCCTATGCTCTCCACTTCACCGACGGGGGAACATTCGACCTGTCGAGTCCGCCACCGCGGGGGGTATTCCTCAACCGGATGAGCCCGTCTTCGCACACGCGAGGCCACCAGGGCGGCGTTCGCTTCCTCGGCGAGTACCTCGGCCACCTCGAGGCGTCCGGCAGACGGGTTCTCAACGGTAGTCGGGCTTTCGCACTCGAGGTGAGCAAGATCCGTCAGGACCAGGCCTTGCGCGCGTTCCGCATCCGCACGCCACGGACCATCGCGGTCGTTGGGTCTGCCGACTTGAAGGAGGCGGCTCGGGAGATGGAGTTGCCCTTCATCACCAAGCACAATCAAGGGGGGAAGGGGCTCGGCGTGCGGCTATTTCACGACCTCGCCACCTTCGACGACTATGTCAACGGGTCCGACTTCATCGCGGGTCCGGACGATGTCACACTGCTTCAGCAGTACGTCGAACCGGCGGAGCCCTTCATCACTCGAGTGGAGATCGTGGGGGGTGTTTTCCAGTACGCCATTCGCTCTAGCACGGAGGACGGCTTCGAGCTTTGCCCCGCGGTCGAGTGTGGGCCTGAGGACGTGTTCTGCCCCGCCGAGGGGAGCGGCAAGTTTTCGCTTCGTGAGGATCTAACGGCGGACGACCCACTGGTTCGCCGCTACGTCGATCTCATGGCAGCTCTCCAGATCGATATTGCGGGGATCGAGTTCGTCGAGGACCGACAAGGGGTTCGGTACACCTACGACATCAACGGGACCACCAACTACAACCAAGACGTCGAAGAGCGCAACGGACTGGATGGGATGGCCGCGATTGCGAGGCTCGCGGCGAGCACTCTGGCTGGGGCGGCTGCCACGGTCGCGTGAGCCCCGGCAACGGTGTCGCAGCCGCGATCACGTGGAGCCACGACGGCTGGTTAGGGGTTCGTGCCCAGGCCGACGAGATATTTCCCGACGCCTCGGATCTCCTCAGTGTGCTCGGTCGGGCTATAGAGCAGACGTGCCTAGCTGACGGTAACTAGCCCCTAGCCCCTCCGTGGCATCCAGCACGCCCAGCTATCCAGCAGTGTTCTGCTCGTCCTGAGTTGCGGGCCTGAGTGGCGCAGGATGGCTCCGCATCGTAGGCCCACCCGCTTTGCATCCCAATTGCATCTCGCAGATCGGTTAAGAACGGTTATGGAACGCCTTCTGACCGGGCAAGAACGGGCAAAAAAGCCATATTCTACCCGAAAATCACCGGAATCGGTTACTTTCGAGCATTCCTTACAAGCAGGGGGTCGCTGGTTCGAGTCCAGTAGTGCCCGCTGAAGTAACTGCATGTCATGTAGCTGGTTACAGATTCGCAGGCTCCCACCCGGCCTTGGGGGGTGTAGATGTTTCTCTACATGGTCGGGGCTGTAGGACCGTGCTTTTGAGTGTGGTCGCCGGCTGGCAAGGGCAGGGCACTCGAAGCGCGCGATCTGGCGGTCTCTGGCGCGTGACACTAACGGCCGCTCCTGCCTAGGAACTCTTGCTTGATGTGCTGCGGAGCACCGTCTTAATAGGTTCTCGCGGGGATTTCGGCTATCGCGGTGCAGGTTTCGCTGCCTCGTCCGTTCGCACCATGCCGCGAGGCCGAGTACAGTGGTTGAGGTAGGCCGTGCGGGCCTCGTCGCGAAAGGGCCGGCTATCTCGAATTCGCGCTGATTTCGGGAGTGCGCCGTCATAAGGCATTCTTGGTTCACTGTGTGGTGAGGGGTGGTAGGCCGGAAGCTCGTGCTCATCGACACGGCAGGGTCTAGCCCGGGGGGCACAACTGCCACGCGCGGACCGGTCATAAGGAGGCGGCATGACGTTTTTCACGTTCCCGATCGCGATGTATTGCGTGGCCTCGGCAGCCGACCTCGCACGGTTTGTCACAGAGAACCCAGGTGAGCCAGACCGATGAAAATAGCCGTAACAGCGGATGCACACCTCAGTACTGGGGATGCCCATCCAGAGCGCTATAGAGCCCTTGAAGACGTCTTCAACCGAACGGACGAGGCAGGGATCGAAAATCTGATCATCGCCGGCGATCTGTTTGACAAAGACTCCCAAAACTACTCGGGGTTCGAGGATCTATGCAGAAGGTACCCGTCGGTCCAATTGCACATCATCCCAGGCAATCATGACCCGAACATCACCGAGAAGAGCATCACCGGGCACACCGTTCACATCTACACGGTGCCGACTGTCTTGGAGTTCGACTCAGTTCCGTTCCTGTTCATCCCGTATGAAGAGCGAACAAACATGGGTGAGGGGATCGCCCATCAAGAACACGATCTCGAGGGCAGACACTGGATACTAGTCGGTCATGGCGACTTCTACGGGGGCGTATCTGAACCGAACCCCCTAGAACCGGGAACATACATGCCGCTATCCAAGAAGGACCTGCGGAGGTTCAAGCCCGGCAAGGTGTTTCTCGGTCACATCCACAAGCCTCACAGCCCCGACGGAGATATAGTCAACTATGTGGGTTCGCCGTGCGGCTTGGACATTAACGAGACGGGGAGACGCGGCTTCCTTGTCTACGACACCACGGACGGAAGCATCGAACGCCATAACGTCGAAACCGATGTGCTCTACTTTAGAGAAACCTTCCTCGTCGTGCCAAGCGACAGCGAAGTCCCGAGGCTTAGGATGGAGATCGCGGAGCGGATCGAGTTCTGGGATATCGCCCCCTCCGATCATGAAAAAGTCCAACTCAGGGTGGAGGCCAAGGGGTACGCGAAAGACAGGAGTGCCGTGCTCGAATTGCTGACGCGAGAGTTCGAAGGCTTCTCCTACTTCAAGGGTGAAGAGCCGAACATCAAGGAGCTGTCAGCGTGCCCCGCGGACGACCACCTTGAGGCCATATCTAAGCGCACCATGGAGCTCATCGAGGAACTAGACTGGGCCTTCGGAGGTGATGAGCCGACTAAAGAGGCCGTGGCACTCAAGGCGCTCACCGTCATTTACGGGCAGGGAGATGGACGATGAGCCTTAGGATCGGTCGTATCAAGGTCAACAGAGGCGGTCCCCTAAAGAGCGATTTCGAATTCGAACCGGCCCACCTGAACCTGATCTACGGCCCGAACGAAACCGGCAAAACGTACGTAGTTGAATCACTCATCAGCTTCCTGTTTAAGACCGGCAGCAGGGCTCCTGCCGAATGGGATCTCAGAGACTGGGATATGGCGGGTAAGGCCACAGTCTTGGGCTTGGGAAGTGACCCGGTTTCGTTCACAACATCTGGCAAGAAGTTGGAGGAGTACTGGGAGGAACGAGGAAGCGGTCTTCCTCTGGACCTCTCAC
>Ga0310345_10006463_pt1 | contig 10249 bp, 13 predicted proteins | sample HC15DNA20500_MG_FD_204667 | JGI IMG/M metagenome (GOLD analysis project Ga0310345, IMG submission 204667) | Marine microbial communities from station ALOHA, North Pacific Subtropical Gyre - HC15-DNA-20-500_MG | ecosystem: Environmental > Aquatic > Marine > Oceanic | place: Pacific Ocean: North... | reverse complement strand
TGAACAGGGGTACCCCCCTGGTGTACAATCTCTATAGTTGGTTTTATTGGATGGCAAAAAATTTGCTTGCTATTCGAAATGTCATCGCCGACCGATGACGAGGAAACATTACGCTTTGACCCGGCAGTCAAAATGGATTGTTTTCCTTCACTGGTTGGTGATGATTTTTTTTATGGGCAGGGAGTAAAATGGAAGATAACAAAAGTGAGTCAGATGTTATCCTCGCAAAATTGATGGGAAGAATTCCAACCGATCAACAAGAGGAGGCTATCAAGGAATTACAATCGTGGTTTGAAGTTTTCTGTTCTGAACTAAGTTCTCAATCTACAGGAGTTTGATTAAATGGCAGTGCCATCCGCATCAAGTGCAGCTGAACGTTGGGTTTCTGGTCTTTCGGGATCAACTGGAAAAATAACGGAAGGCGTCAACGCCGTGACTTCTTCTCCCACCGAAGCTGCTGCCAGCAGTTTGGATCGCTATCTTCAATCGGTGACCGAAGCGGTCCAGAGTGGAAGAATGGCAGATCAACTTCGTAAAGTTAGTCTGGAAAGTTGGAAACAATCTTTCATTCAGAAAGGCATTCCGAGGATTGCTGGTGGGGCAAGAGCTTCCCAGGGTAAGTTTGAAAATTTCATGCGGGGGTTCCTCCCGTATGTCGAGGCAGCCGTGAAAAATTTGCCACCGAGAGGCGATTTTACACAGAATATAAATCGTATGAATTTACTTGTTTCTGAACTCCATGAATATAAAGGTCGTGGCAAACAGTAATCGATGGTTATCTGAAATCGATATTTACAACAGTATCGATAGGCGATTGATAGCGCGTAGGAAGGATCGCTGCCGATTTTGTGGTCGGCGCAAGATTCGGCGCATCCTTCCTAAGGTCAGGATAATAAAGCACAATGGCAACTCCCATCATGTACGTAGGCTATGCTACTGTGGTAGCTGTCATACTGTGCTTTTATTTCTGGATCGATTCGAAGGAGACACGCAAAAAGGATTCATAGTCAAGCAAACTAAAAACCAAGTTCAGATACAGGAACCTTAACATGCCTTTTCACTGCGCAGCATATTATAAGAGTCTTTCAGCTACTGCTGATAACGATGAACTCGTAGCACAAACTGATAACGTTCTAACAATAAGTAATGATCGATTCCTATTCCGTGAAAATCGACGTTTACTATGGGCAACGGCTATCGGTGGATCACTTCAAGATGCATCTATTTCAGCTCCATCATTTTCTAATATCACTACACCTTATCTCCGTAGTGGTATCAATAAAGTTGACAATCCTGGAGATTTGCCAAATGTCGAGGATATGACCAACTCTCCTTTTTCCCTCGCAGCCAGGGAGGAACTTTCTTTTCGCGTCAACCAGGAATCGGGGGGCAGCGCAGAAGACTATGTCGGTGGCATCGGAATTCAGTGGGATCGTATCCCAGCAAGTAATTCTAGTTACTTTACATTGCATGGAACTTCGACAACTGCCGCAGTTGCTCACAGTTGGAAAGAGCTTAGCGTAACATGGCAAAATCAGCTTCCTGCAGGTCGTTATCAAATTATTTCAGGTGCAGTGATAACGGACCAAGGCTATTTGTTCAGAGTAATTTGTGCTAACCAGATTCCCAGACCAGGTGGATTAGCTATCAGTGGTTATGGTTCTCGAAATTCGCATGTATATTCTCCTGGTTACCTTGGCAGTTGGGGAGAGTTCGAATCGTTTGTTATGCCTGGAATAGAGGTATTTTCAGAAACAACAACAGCTGAACATGATGTTTACTTAACGATAGTAAAGATCAGCTAATGCTATCTGCAAATTATGGGAGCAGATCGACGGTGACAGGTTCCCATAAACCTGTTGCCGTTTTTTTATACTATGACTGTTAGCACCGATCCATCAAACTTAGCTGGAGCATTTCGTCATCAAACCGGTGGCCTAACTTTACCAGATAATAGCGTTTACGAAATTCTGGAACCAGATCCGAATCGAGTTCTGATTGTATTTGAAATCCATGCATCCACAACTGATATATTGATAATATGGAAAGGTTCCAGCGATATTAAGTTCGAATATATTCTCGCATATCCGTATGAAAAGCTGATTATGAAATACTCGGATTATGGATCGTTGTTATCTGGTGAATTCTTCGCACAAACAGCAACTAGTTCACTTGCAGCAGAACCAGTTGGATGGACTACTGTTTCATTCATACCATCGTTATTAAGGTAACTAATTATGCACAAAGACATGAATTGTGGATTCAAACAAACCGTCACTGTTCCAAGTTCTGGAACTAATTTTATTGGTGCTAGCGCATCAAGGCATGGTTTAGTTATTATGCCACCTTCATCTGGTGGCTGTACGATTACTTTTGATGGTGCGGATGGAGATTTTGCCGGTATATTTCTTCAAACTGGTGAAAGACCCATTGTTGTATGTGCATGCAAATATGGGAACCTTGTACAAAGGGCTTGGTTTATTGAACAAACTGGTGGCTCACCAGGTAGCAATACCCGTATAAATAAATATACTTGGCGAACATGCAGTAAAGCTACTGCCGAAAATTTGGTTTTGACGCAAGCCGGGCAGGAAGGTGTTAATCTTTCTTTAACAACTGTTAATGCAAGTACTAATGGTTCAACTGATTCTGGTGAAATATGGATCGATAACGGTTCAACTTGTCTATTTTCTGGATGGTGTAACAATCAGAAACACCTTAATTTTTACGACCCAACTGGAAATCAAGCTGGTGACGATAATACTATAACTGCAACATATTATAACAGTACTGCCGATGTTAGTGTGAGTCTGTACATTGGTGGATATGCTTATGTAAATGTACCAACTATCACCTATTATGAATTGAGTGAGAATTATGGCGGAAACCCTGCTAGGAAAGAGGGAGATGGAGAAGCTTATTAAGGCAGAAGAACTCTTGGAATCTGCTCTTTCCAAGTGTACGAAAGCACAGAATTGTGGTCAGGATGTCGATAGTTTGATATCTACCCATAATGAGATTTCCAGACAGCTTCAATCCATACGAAGCAACTACTTCGCAGAAAGTGATATGAATCGAAGTGACTGACTTTTTAGGTTTTGCACTTGATGAACCATCTGCGCCGAATGATGAACTTGTAGCTGCAAGATTATTACTTAATGATCTTCAGAGTCAGATTCGTAATTCGATTAGTGAAGACATGGCATCTGCCATGATCACTTCACGCGATATTGATGGTGTTATCCGAAATGCAGTTTTGGAAGAGCTTACACAATCAGGCATTATAATCAAAGAACTAGGCCAGCTTACGGCGCAAGATGCTGCGAATGAAATCGGCGCATTAATGACCGAAGTTGCTATTTTGCCAGTTGATATCAATGCTATCGAACAGGCAATGAGTCAACAACCAGGTCAGATAATTATCGATGATGGACCAGGTTTCTTTGATCCCATTATCACCGATTGTGCCAGTAAGATAAAAATCCTTATTGATGAATGTAAGGATCCAGCTGGTGTAGATTACTTTCTTAAGAATTGTGTCGTGAATGAGAAGTGGACACAATCATGCAAAATGAAAGCATATGATTATGCAAATAATTGCATGACTTGCGATGCTACAACGGGACCGATTCCACCTGGTTATCCAGCCCCGCCACCAGATAGTGCAGATCCTGGTAACGGTGCGCCACCTGGATCATGTCCGAAACCATGCGATGACTGCGGATTGATCAAGTGTGAATGTTCACCAAAGATCACTGTTCAGTTACCAGAACCAGAGAAACCCGAAGAAGAAGAACCTCCAGAGAAGCTGTATTGGGTATGGGTAGACCAGACAAGTACTCTATGCACGATTACAAGTTCACTTAGTACTGAAGCTGTACCGGTTCCACCTGGTGGCGGTTGGGTAATGGACCCTGGTAAACCGTTACCAACATACAATGAAGCATGGGACTATCTCGATAAACTTGATTGTATGCCGATATACCTTGATCCTCCATCTGGTCCATTGGAAGCTGAAATAAGCGCGAATACTCCCAAACCAGAGTTCACAGATGTTTGCCAATACGTGAACTATATGACTGAATGGATGGTTACTGGTACCGGTGAATTCAAAACATGGAACCAGAAGCTTGGTTTTGTTGATAAAGATGGAAAGGTAAACATACCAACTGTTGTTTCTCAACTGAATGCATGGGGTGTACCTGCTGGTGAATGGATAGCTAAAGGTCTTGTACTATGGTTTGAGATGATTGCAAAACCTGGTGATCTTGCATCGGCAGCTATTGGTACTCCTTATCGTACAGCGAAGTCACAAACGATGTTCTATGCCTGGTTAAACAAAACGTTTCCGGGTGTTTTTAACAAAGAGCAGTATGATTTATCGGCAGGTTTTAACGCTCTATTTCCATACGTTCACTTGACGCCTGAGGAAGCAACGCGGGGTTGGTTAACTGGAGATATAGAACAACCGGAGTGGGAATGCTATCAACTGATTGCTGGTATGATCCCTGATCAACAGGAAAAAGTAAGGCATTCCATGCGGAGCAAAATGACTCCGTATGAACTTACGCAAGCATACCGAAGAGGAATACTCGATAACAAGGAAGAGCTTGCTAAGAAACTACGCTCACTGGGATTTCTTGAAGAGGATATTGATGATCAATATTTGCGATTAACGGAATTCATTCCGCCACCAACTGACTTAATCAGGATGATGATTAGAGAAGCTGCTGATGAATCGATTCCATTCTGGCCTGAGTCTGATGAAACGTTTTACGGCAGCGATAAAGTTAGTGGTGTTTGGGCAGGAAAAGTAATTGAATGGGCAGCTGAACAGGGAATGGATGAAGAGGTTTTTAAACTTCTGTGGCGCGCTCACTGGGATTTGCCTAGTGCAGGTCAACTATTCGAGATGTACCAGAGATTAAGAAACCTACCAGCTGATGATCCTGCACATATAACATGGGATGAAGTAGAACGTACACTTCGTCAGAATGATATGCTGCCAGCATTCATTCCAAGGTTTAGAGAAATAAGTTTTAATCCGCTAACTAGAAGAGATGCTGTTCGTGGCTATGGTACAGGTTCACTGGATGATGAACAGTTTTCATTCGCAATGGGACAGCTGGGTTACAATGACAAGAACACAGAACTACTGGTAAAGATTTACAAAAAGCGCAAAGAGGAAAGTGCATGGAACGAAAAACCATCCAGACTATATACAAGAGGAGGCATTAACTTTGCTGAACTATCAAGACAGTTAACACTATTGGGATATACCGAATCAGAAATCAAAGGTGCCAAAGATTTCTCAATCGCTACGATCAAAGCTAATACGCAAATTGTCTGCAACAAGGCATTGAGTAAAGACTATCTAATAGGTGGATTGAGTGATGAAGAATTGTATGCTGGTTTGGTTGCGAATGGTTTGGACGATGACCAGGCAAAGATTATTGCAGAAGCTGTTAAGTGTGAAAAACGCGCTAAGCCGAAAGAATTAGGTGCTAGTGCATTGTGTCGATTGGCTGATGATGGAGTCATTGAGTATCAACAGATGTTAACCAGGTTAATGAATTTAGGTTATACGCAATTGGATGCAACTGCTCTAGTCGAGTCTTGTGAACTTAAGAGAACCAAGCGCGAAACTAAGCAAAGCGATGCCGCTAAAAAGAAAGCTGATCGAGATGCGCTTAATCAGACAAAACTACAGCGAGCAAAAATTAGAGCGCAGTTAGCAAGGGAGAAGAGAATTGCATCTGCTGCTGTTCGAATAGTGAAATATACTAAGGGAGCAGTAGACGTCGATACAGCTGGTGATTGGATTACAGCTGTTATGCTCAAACTTCGTGGCGGTCCCTATTCAGTTGATGAAGTGATCATGGCGGTTGAGAAATCCAGCATGATTAAAACAAGTGAACAGGATGTATTCACTGCAAATGTTGAACAGATATTACTTGAGATAGCAGAACTATTTGGACCAGATGAAGAGGAACCAGTGGAACCGGAAGTAACTGATAATGGAAATGGGAGTAGCAATTAACCGTATACTCACTTACGGTTTTCTGACTCTGGTAAAGATCCCATTTCGGAACCTCCACATTATCTGCATGGCTTTGCGCCCAAGCTGTTACTTCCGGTTTTTTACTTTATATTTCACGTTCATGCCGATGAACGGTTACTACTGGGAACCGGTAATTGTCGAGATAGTCAGAACCTGAACTCCATATTTCCTGTAGGTATTTACCTGATTCGGTTTTGGTATGAGGTGATCCTTGTAAACCTGAACAGACTACCTTATCGCCGAATTCGTAATGATTCTTATCCAGAAAATACGCTCTGTCTGCAACTTCCACTACCTTTAGTTTTCCAATTTCTCTTCTCGCTATCTCATCTTTTCTTCTTAGTTTCTGGTATCCATCATCATTAGTAAACAGTGCATCTACAGCTTGATAATAAACATTTTCACGGCCAGCAGCTTGTCGTAATCGATGCATCCTTTCTCTTGCGCCAGCTGCAATGAAAGCTGTAACAACTGGAGAACTTATTTCCATCTCCTGGTTTCCGCAATTCTTCCAGCAGTAACCATCTATGAATCGATATGCATGCAGTTTTTTATGTATAAGATCGATATCGAAATAGGTTCCAAACGGTTCATCTCTTTTTGGTGCAATGTCGTCATCGATCAATTGCCATTCACCTGATTTTTGTGATATCTTACCGTATGAACTATTCAGCATTAACTTGCAAAGATCAGCGAATGCTCCATTACCCTGCTGTTCATAATCCATTCTAGCTGACCAAAGATCCGTAACAAACTGATAGTAAATCGGTTTCATTCGATAGCGATGCCATCGCCTAACTTCTAACACCTGGTTCATATCAACTGCTCTTTGTAGTTCATCACCACAAATAACGGTGACATAGTTTCCGTTTAGATATCTAGGTTTGTTACGATCACCTCTTGATGGAAGAGGTTCTATGCTGGTTTTCACTAGAACTTCTGCAATGTGACATCGTGGATCTGCTGCCATTAATTCCATTAGTGTTAACTGATCACCTGATGCTATCAATTCTATAGGAACCGGTTCAAGCATAATGGACGGATAAAGACTCGAGACATCAAGATGATAAATAGTCTCACGCAACATTTCGTCTTTGCGATAGACTTCTATAAGACCATGATACAAACATTCTCTTTCAAACTTTCTATCATCGCTGTCAGCAGGAGACGGCCATACCTTAAATGCATGTCGCATATCCAGAATTGATTTTGCAATTCCAGCTGCTGTTAGTCTCCATGCATTCGGTCCATTGGCAGAACACCAAACAACCAATTGCATGATCGCTTTTCTGATTATCTCGACATCATTGCGACAATATTTTTCCCATTGATCCATGTGAGCATCGAATCGTGGCATCGTTAATTTCTCAACACCAACAGATGTTCCAAGCTCATCTAATGGCATACGGAAATAATTCATTGTGTCGCAGATGATGATCTTTTTACCGTATCCCATATACAGCTTAATGATTGTTGGAGGTTCTTCCATTATGATAAGTGGCGATTCTTTGCGATGTTTCGCATTATCATAATGTGTTTTGGTGAGTTGAAGAAATCCATCAGATACGTTTTGCCATAAATCTAATACTCTAAAATCAAAGAGCGCATTGTGAGCATAGACATAAGTTTGATGATGGGAGTCTATCCTTGAAGACAACCAATTCCAGAACTCACCAGATGTAGTACCAGTTTTCCATTCCTGTTTTGCCAGCTTACCAGGTGGAATATAGATATAGTGTGCGCACCATAAATGTAGAACATGCTGTTCGACACCAGTTGAAATATCAGTATCGAATGGGTAGGTTTCACAATCAACAAACACCATTTGTCGTGGCGGATTCAGACAATAGCTTTCATCGTTGTTCGTTTTATTTTCCATAATGCTTATATGAATATCTGCGATCCAGAATAACCACTAACGATTCCCTGTATTCCGATCACCTGAACCGTAATACCAAGCCAATCCTCAGGTGAATCTAAACCAGGAGTGTCGTCCAGAAGTTGATCAATGTTCATCTGCTCCATGGCAGCTTCTTCAATATCTGCTAACGACATCGGTTCTGGTGCAATTACCGAAGTTACAAACCTCTTTTTGAATCCTGATCGTGGATTTTGTAACGCAGCTATAACTTCATATTGGGTAATTTTCTCTGGAGCTGGTTGAACTCCAATCAAACCTGGTGTACCAGTCCCTGGTGTATAGGTAGGAGTACCAATAAGAATATTACCGGCAGGATCAAACAAAACTCCCTTTCCAACAAATGGATTTTTAGGAGAAAGCGCAGCTGGTCCAACAGCTAAACCAGGATGCTTTGTTGCCATAGCACCAGCATTCAGAATCCTATTTGCTCTTGCTACCAAAATTCTCGCTTCTGCCAATGTCATATCCTTAAGTAAATTTTCAACCAGGGAACCAGCAGCTTTATCAATGTAGTTTCCACCATGAATCTGCTGCGCTCTTTGAGTGACCGAAAGTATATTCTTCATCCACGCTAACTCAGATGCAAAAATATTACTTCCGAATGCCTTAACAAATGTCTGTACTCCTAATCCTGTTTCAGCACCATATGCCGCATAAGCTGCTCTTGCTATGCTTGGTAATATCATCATTCCACCTTAGGTTTTCTACGCTTGTTTTCTTTCAATGCCCAGTCTACACCAGAAGCTGCATGTTTGTAATAAGTTCTCATATTTTCATGCCATTTGCTACGTTGTTTACTGGGTATCACATTGAACTTCATATAGGAATGGTTAAGAATCTTTTTCGCATGGACCAGGTATTCTGTTATTACCGCGATCTCCTGCACAGTATGTGCAGGAGATTTTCCTTTAAAACCTTTCTTATCCAGGATGGAACCGATCATTCTTTACCCTCCAATTGTTCGAGACAAGCTGCAAAATGTTCGTTCATCTTTGAGAATACTTTATAGAGCATAAGCTTTGCTACCTGTTTTGGTGCAACAGCTGCAACCATGTTCATAAGTTCAGATTCACAAAACTCATTTAGTACTTCGTCAAAGAGTTCTAAGGTGTTTGAATCGAGAATCAGCTGAACATAACTTCTAACTTCCTGTTTCGATTCATCTAAAGTAGGGTGTAGGTCAGTAATCATCATTTCACCTCCAATTTAATGAACGGTTTACTGTACAAACCTCTTGCGCCACAATTCTTAATCCATGAATCAAACTTATCTTTACTACCATGTGATTCTGATGGGATTTCAAAAGTAATCCAGTCTACCCATTCGAGTATAGATTCAAGGTTATCGGGATCGGCTCTATGAACGGCTCCACGCAAATCATTAGATAACAAGCAACTAGCGAATCCACCAGGTTTATTACCGTATTCAAGGTATTGTCGAAATGCTTTCTCCATGTACTTACAATTCTTAGGAATCTTACTGTAGTCGATACTTCTTCCATCTACTTTGCAGAATTCCATGTCATCTCCTTTTAAACCGAACTAATCGATCATCGTAAGCTGATGAAACTCATGGTTGTTTTTGGTTCTGCCGATCACTACCTTGCACTTGATTGGCGGATCCCAAAGACCTAAACCTCTTTCTGTTATGAAATATTCGATTGACTGCCGAACACCAACTGAACTTGAAGCTACATACGGTTTTAGACCGGGACCGAACAATGCTATCCTCCAATAGGTTTGTACACTTCCGTCAGGATTAGCTTGGCTAACTGGTTTCGCAACGAATCCCATTATTTCAAGCTCTCGATCAACGTAGGATTTTAACTCTTCATCTTCTGGCAACTTCGACTTACTTACCATCTTTCTATGCTCTTCACTATTCGGAACAGCATTCGAGATATCTAAAAGCTCATCTCCTTTTTGTCGAAGAGCGTAATCAAAATCAGGATTGTTAGAATCAGCAACTCTTGCATGCGCTACGAGATCGAATTTCTTATCTTCCATTACTTAAACCTCCTAAGGTTTGTTAGTGTTATTAACGGATGTTATGTATCTTTTCAATAAGCTTCGTTGCAAACTCAACTTCATCATCGTCAAGCAATCCAAGGTCAGTAATTATCTCTGTTACTCCTTTCACTATTTCTGATATTTGTTGGGGACTATAGTTCAATTTTTGAAACTCAGTTACTTTATCTCCATCTTCTTTATCAACAGCATCGTGTTCATTCCAAATACAAAACTGTGTATCAATTCCATAATCACTGC
>Ga0310345_10006462_pt1 | contig 10249 bp, 10 predicted proteins | sample HC15DNA20500_MG_FD_204667 | JGI IMG/M metagenome (GOLD analysis project Ga0310345, IMG submission 204667) | Marine microbial communities from station ALOHA, North Pacific Subtropical Gyre - HC15-DNA-20-500_MG | ecosystem: Environmental > Aquatic > Marine > Oceanic | place: Pacific Ocean: North... | reverse complement strand
GCATGCTCAAGCGGATCGGTGACGCGGTCGAGATCGACGAACCACTGGCCGAAACCAAGGGCATCTTCGGCTTCTTCAAGGCGAACTGCAGCTCGCGGGTCACCGGCACCATCGAGACGATCTCGGAGGTCACCGGCCAGGTAATCATCCGTGGGGAACCTCTCCCGGTGCAGGTCACCGCCTACATCGCTGGAGAGGTCGTCGAGGTGATTGCCGATGAAGGAGTTGTGATCGAGAGTGATGCGGCATTCGTGCAGGGGATCTTCGGGATCGGCGGAGAAACAGTCGGCCCCGTGGTAATGGCATGCGAGTCACCCGAGCAGGAATTGACACCCGAGAGGATCACCGACGAGATGGCCGGAGCGGTTGTGGTCGGTGGCGGCCGCATGACCGGCGAGGCCGTCAAGCGCGCGATAGAGGCCGGATGCAGGGCCGTCGTCTCGGGCGGCCTCGACGACGCCGACCTCCGAGAGATTCTCGGCTATGATCTCGGGGTGGCCATCACCGGTTCGGAGACAGTCGGTGTCACACTGGTCGTAACCGAGGGATTTGGCGAAATCGCGATGGCCGAACGGACATTTCAGCTGCTCGGTGAACTGGCCGGCCGCGAGGCGTCGGTCAACGGAACGACCCAGATCCGCGCGGGGGTGATGCGGCCGGAGATCGTGATCCCTCGAGGTGGCGACGAAGTGACAAACGGAGCTGATCCCGACCGCGTGGCCGGGTTGCTCGATGTCGGCACATCGGTGCGGGTGATCCGCGACCCCTACTTCGGTGTGCTGGGCACCGTCGCCAGCCTGCCACCGGAACCCCAGGTGCTGGGATCCGAGTCCCGGGCGAGGGTGCTGAACGTCGAGACCACCGCGGGAGAAACCGTGGTCGTCCCGCGGGCCAACGTCGAGTTGATCGAGGACTAGTCATGACCGATCGTGTCTCCTGGACTGTAGCCCTGCTGGCGATCGCCGTAGCCGTCGTCGGACTCTCGGAACGGCCGGCAATGGCGCAAGCCACGCTCGACAACAAGTCCGAGGCGAAAGCCGAGTCGCCGCCGGTCGAAGAGGCCGAAACTGAACCCAAACCAGGGAATCCCCCGCAACCACCCTCTGACGTCACTGCCATCGATCGACCCGACGACGCGGGAACCGGGATCATCGTGAAATGGTCGCTGTCACCCGACGACGTCGCCAAGGTCGACGAAGGACAGACTCGCAAGGTCATCCGGTATGAAATCCTCCGACAAGTCGATGGCCAGGACGATTTCACGTTGGCCGGCGAGGCCAACTTCCAGAAGAGCTCGTTTAACGATCTGAAATGCGACCCGAACTCGAGCTACATCTACCAGGTAGTGGCCGTCGAGAACGAGGACTCCAAGTCGACACCGGCAGCCGCTGCGACGGAAGTGAGTCCGGTGATGCAATGGTGGGACACCCGGCGGACCTGGTTCCTGGTGATTCTGCTGATGGTCTGTGGAGCCGTGATCCAGTTCATTCGCCTGGCCCGTGCCGGCCGGTCGCTAAAGGTCCGTAAGATCGCCGGGCTCGAAGCGGTCAACGAAGCGGTTGGTCGGGCAACCGAGATGGGACGCAGTTGCCTGTTCATCCCCGGGATCCTCGACATCAACGACATGCAGACGGTCGCCGGAATCACGGTACTGTCCCGGGTGGCAGGACTGGCGGCCGAATACGGCGCGAGTCTCGAAGTGCCGACATCGCGTTCGCTGGTGATGACGACCGCGCGGGAAACCGTCCAGGCGGCCTACCTCGGAGCCGGGCGACCCGATGCGTACAACGAAGACAACATCTACTACCTGACCGACGAACAGTTCGGGTACGTGGCCGGGGTCACCGGCACGATGGTCCGCGACAAGCCGGCCGCCTGCTTCTACATGGGAGCGTTCTTCGCCGAATCGCTGATCCTGGCCGAAACGGGCAACTCGATCGGCGCGATCCAGGTCGCAGGCACCGCGATGCCCAGCCAACTGCCGTTCTTTGTCGCAGCCTGCGACTACACGCTGATCGGCGAGGAGTTCTTTGCTGCCAGCGCGTATCTCTCCGGCGAAGAACACCAACTGGGCAGTCTCAAGGGACAGGACGTCGGCAAGATGATCGGTGTGACGCTGGTGGTCGTCGGCTGCCTGGTCGCCTCGCTGGCTTCGCTGTCCGGCGGTGACAACGCTCTCCACGACGTCGTCTCCTTCCTGACCGACAACGTACTTGGCGACAAGGGGTTCTTGCCATGAAGCGCACGGTCCCACTGGTGATCGCTGCAGTCACCGGTTTCATCCTGATCGCCTCCTACTTCATCCCCTACGCTCAGAGCTGGGGTGAGGAGGCGATGATCTGGTTCGACATCCTCGCGGCGATCGCCTTCGTACTCGGCGGCGGCAACCTGCTGAAGATGCACCTGCAGAAGATCTCCAATCGGCGCGCCGGCTGGGGTTTCTCGATCGTGACCATTTCCGCCTTCCTGATCACCCTGTTCATTGGACTCTCGAAAATGGGAGTCAACCCGGCCGAGAAGTTTCCCGAGTGGTCCTGGTCGGGGGACTACCTGCAGGAAGGTGGTGGCTTCAAGTGGATGTACGACTTCATCTACCTGCCGCTGGCCGCCACCATGTTCTCGCTGCTGGCGTTCTACATCGCATCGGCCGCCTTCCGCGCCTTCCGGGCGAAGAACACCGAGGCGCTCATCCTTCTGGGGACGGCCTTCATCGTGCTGTTCGGCCGCACCTACGCCGGCATCTACGTCAGCCAGCCAATCATCGACGGCCTGGCGTCGATCACCGGGGCCGAGGTCGAGAGCCTGATGAGCCTGCGACTCGATCGCATCACCTCGACGATCACCCAGGTCTTCATCCTGGCCGGCAACCGGGCGATCACCATCGGCATCGCCCTGGGAATCGTCTCGCTGTCGCTGAAAGTCCTGATGGGTGTCGACCGCTCGTACCTGGGATCGGAGGAGTAAGTCCCCATGAGCGACTTCTTTCGCAATCTCGATCGTCGCTGGATCTTCCTGGTGATGGGCCTGTCGGTCGCCATCCCCATGCTGATGGGCGTCGTCTTCCCCGAAGAACCATCCCAGGAGGTCCTCGACGTCTTCAATGCCGTCGAGGATCTCGAGGACGGGTCCAACATCCTGATGGCCTACGATTACGACCCGGCCAGCAAGGGCGAACTCGAGCCGATGGCCGCCGCGTTCGTGCGGCACTGTGCCGAGAAGACCCACAAGCTGTATTTCATCACGCTCTGGCCCGCCGCGATCCCCATGCTGCAGAAGAACATCGAGATCCTCAACCGGGAGTATCCCGAGTACACCTACGGCGAACACTACGTCAACCTGGGCTTTCGTCCCGGCAACGAGGGGGTGATCAAGGTTGTCGTCACCGACCTCAAGAAGCTCTATGGCAACGACGTCGCCGGCACCGATCTCAACGAACTGCCGATGACCGCGAACCTGAAGAACATCCAGGGCATGGACCTGATCGTCAACGTCAGTGCCGGGACCCCGGGCACCAAGGAATGGGTGCAGTACGCAGGGACACCCTTCGACATCAAGATGGTCGCCGGGGTCACCGGAGTGGGCTACACCCCGCTGGTGCCCTACGTGCCCGCCCAACTGACCGGAGTCCTGGGAGCGATCAAGGCGGCCGCCGAATACGAGGAAGCGGTGCTGCAGAACTACCCTGAACTGCGGAAGAACCCGGCCACCCAGGAAGGACTCCGACGAATGGGCCCCCAACTGGTGGCACACATGCTGATCATCACCCTGATCATCATCGGCAACATCATCTTCTTCATGGACCGCAAGCGAGGAGTTGCCTGATGAAGAACTCGACCATTATCTGGCTGGTGTTGCTGGTCGTCGGCGGCGGTTACCTGATGTTCCGGACGGGCAGCGGCTCGATGGGCCGTGCCTACGTCCGGCACGAGACGTTCGACGCCAAGGCCTCGTTCGAAGAGCAGATCCAGAAACTCGACAACGAAGAACAGAAGGACATCGCCGACGGCAAGAAACTGCCCGAGGCCAAGTCGGCGGCCCGCGAGCGACTCGAGGCGCGTCTGCCCGACCTCGAGGGGATCACCTGGACGAAGGTCAAGTCCGCCGAGCGTGGCGAATTGACGACCGACGCTGGCCAGCCTGACCCCGCAGTGGTCTTCAGTTGGTCCCGGACCATAGGACTGTGGATCGCAGCCCTGGGCACCTTCGCCATCATGTCGTTTCTCTGGGGCGACAACGTCTTCTACAAGCTGGCCGAGGCTGTCGTGGTCGGCGCCAGTGCCGCCTACGCGATGGTCGTTGGTTTCTGGACCGGCATCATCCAGAACCTCTTTGGCAAGCTGATCCCGTCGGTGATGAGAGACACGGTGCTGCCGGGGCTGCCGAGTTCACAGCACACCGAGTGGATCTACATCATCCCGCTGGTTCTCAGTGTGCTGATGCTCTGGAGACTGGCTCCCGTCGGAGGCTGGATCTCTCGCTGGCCGCTGGCCTTCTTCATCGGCGCCACCGCCGGAATCCGACTGGTCGCCTATCTCGATGCCGATTTCGTGCAACAGATCGCCAACACGATCATGCCGTTGATCGTCTTCGACAACAAACAGGGCCTGCTGATCGGCAAGTCGATCGGCAACATCGTCATCGTCATCGGGGTTCTCACCTGCCTGATCTACTTCTTCTTCTCGTTCGAGCACACAGGAGCCGTCGGTTCGGCCGCACGCGTCGGCATCTTTTTCCTGATGATCACCTTCGGCGCCGGCTTCGGGTTCACCGTCATGGGCCGAATCGCGCTGATCTCAGACCGTTTCAATTTCCTTTTCTACGATTGGCTCTGGCTACCCCTTCCGGGCATCGACGCCTAGGCCATCGGCTGTTTCTTACTCAGACAAACGACGAGACGCACATCATGGGAAAACTCGACGATAAGGTGGTCCTGATCACCGGGGCCAACCAGGGTATCGGCAAGGGGATGGCCAAGCTGTTTGCCTCCGAAGGGGCCAGGCTGGCCATCGGAGCCCGCAACGCCGACAAGCTCCAGGCGGTGGCCGATGAATTGACGGCCGCCGGGGCCGAAGTGGTCTCGCAGCCGACCGACATCACCGACCTCGAACAGGTTCAGAGCCTGTTTGCGGCCACGATGGAAAAATTCGGGCGGGTCGACGTGCTGGTCAACAACGCCGGGGCCTTCGATGGAGGACGGATCGACGAGGTGACCACCGAGGGATGGGACCGGGTGATCGCGGTCTGCCTGACCGGGGCGTTCTACTGCACCCGCGAGGCGTTCAAGATCATGAAGGACCAGGGCGGCGGCCGGATCCTCAACATCGGCTCGATTTCCGCCCAGGTCCCCCGCCCCGGCAGCGGACCCTACGTCGCCGCCAAGTTCGGCATCTGGGGACTGACCAAGGCCACTTCGCTCGACGGCCGCGAGTTCGGAATCATCGCCAGTTGCCTGCATCCGGGCAACGTGGCGATCGAACGACGGCAGGAATCCGACGCGGAATCCGACCAGGAACCGATGATGGCCATCGAGACGATCGCCGAGGCGGGCCTGGCGATGATCTCGCTGCCCGACCACGTCAACTTCCTGGAGGGCATCGTCATGCCGCGGGACCAGCTCTACATGGGCCGCGGCTGAGACTGGGTCCGGGGGCTAGAACCAGCGGGCCTTGTCGGCCACCGTCACCAGGTCCTCGCCGGCGACGTAGCAGGCGACGTTCTCCAGCAGCGTCTCCAGATGTCTTTCGGCGATCCGCGGACTGGCGGCGGCGATGTGGGGCGTCAGCAGCACGTTTTCGAGCCCCCAGAGGGGGTGCTCGGTCGGCAGGGGTTCGGTCTCGTAGACATCCAGTGCCGCCCCGGCGATCCCGCCGGATTCCAGGGCGGCCAAAAGCGCATCGAGCCTGACGATCGCCCCGCGGCCGATGTTGATGAAGTAGGCCGAGTCCTTCATCGCGGCAAACCGCTCGGGTCCGAACCAGCCCTCGGTCTCGGGAGTGTGTGGCGCGGCGATCACCACGAAGTCGCTGGCCCCCAGCAATTCGTCCACCCGCTCGACTCCCCAAACCTCGTCGACCACCCCGGGCACGCTGGTCGCCACCGGATCGACTCCCAGCACCTCCATGCCGAATGACGCGGCTCGTCGACAGATCTCGGCGCCGATCGATCCCGTCCCCACCACTCCCATGGTGCAATCGGCCAGGTGCAGGTGACCCGCATCGATCCCGCTGATCCAGCCCGGGCCGCTGAGAAAGTCCGACCGTTCCTCTTCACCTCCCACCGGGGCCCACTTCCGATCGATCTGCTGCCGGAGATAGCGGTGCAGGTTGCGGGCAAACACCAGTACGTATCCCATCACATGGTCGGCGATCACGTCGTAGTACAGTCCCCGCATGTTGGTCAGCGTGCAGGGGTGGGCAACCAGTTCGTCGAAGACATAGTGCTCGAGGCTGGCCGTGGGGGCCTGGACCCATTCGAGTTGGCCGGCAACCGAGAGCAGTTCGGGGGTGAGCTTTCCGAAGAAGGCCGTCGCATCGATGATCTCGGCCGCGGCTGACTCGGGATCGGCCGTGTTGACCACGACCATCTCGCCGGCCACCTCACGGATTTGCTCGAGCCGCGTGTCGTCGACAGGGGGATGGATGACGAGTTTCATCGAAATGGCACTCCGGAAGGACAATCACGACGGGCCATTCTGGCGAACCGTCAACACGGGTGCGAGTCCGCGCGGACCCCGCAATAGCCGAATGTCAAGCCGACGTTGTTCGATTATTTCTCTCCCCCACGATTCCCCGTGATTCCACCGTTGTCCAACTTGCCCCACACCCCTTCCCCCGTCACAATGATGCCGCGTTGCACTTCTCGGGCGGCTTCATCGCCCATTACGATCATCGCCGATTCGGCTTCCACCAGCCAAAACAGGACCGCCCGTCATGCAAGTCGTCTCCTGTCGTGTCAACGAAGGACTGGTCATCGACCACGAAATCTCGGTCACGGTTCTGGATGTCCAGGAGACACATGTCCGCCTGGGAATCTCCTCACCCAACGAGACGCCTTCGTATCGCGAGGAGACCCTGTTCTGCGAGTCGGTCGAGCCAGCCGCCGAGTTGCAGCTGCAGTAGTCCGGCCCGACGAGGAATCGTCACGTGGCCGCCACCAAGACGACCCCCGGTGCGCTCGAGGAACTGGGGTTGCCGCGTGGTTCGCTGCCCCGCCACGTCGCGGTGATCATGGACGGCAACGGACGGTGGGCCCAGGCACGTCGGCTGCCCCGCGCCGAGGGACACCGACGGGGGGTCAAGAGCGTGCGGGCCGTGATCGAAGCCTGCGTCGAGCTCGAAGCCATCGAACAGCTGACACTGTTTTGTCTCTCGAGCGAAAACTGGAAGCGGCCGCGACGCGAACTCGAGATGCTGATGCGGCTGCTGGAACAGTACGTGATCGAGGAACGTGCTGAGATCATGCGGCAGGACATGCGGTTCACGATGATCGGTCGCACCGAGGGGCTCAGTGACAACGTACTCAAGGAAGTCACGACAACCGTCGACTGCAGCAGCGGCAACCAGGGCATGCGGTTGTGCCTGGCGGTCAACTACGGCAGCCGGGGAGAACTGGTCGACGCGGTCCAGGACATCGCCCGCGACGTCGCCGAGGGGTCACTGGCCCCGGATGACATCAACGAGGAAACCATCTCCTCGCACCTCTACACCGCCGGCATGAGTGATCCCGATCTGCTGATCCGCACCGCCGGCGAGATGCGAGTCAGCAACTTCCTGCTCTGGCAGATCAGCTACGCCGAGATCTGGGTCACTTCGAAGTGCTGGCCCGAATTCCGCCGAGACGATCTCTTCGAAGCCTTCCGCGACTTTGCCTCTCGACAGCGCCGCTTCGGCGGACTTGCCGAGTGAGGTCACAGTTCTCCAGAGCCCCGTGTTCGCCATGCTCCGACAACGCCTGCTGGTCTCGTCACTGCTGATCCCTCTGCTGGTCGGCCTGTTCGCCTGGGATCATCAACTCGGTCCCCGAGCACCGGTGCTGCTGATCCTGGTGACGGTGCTTGCCGTGCGGCTGTCCTTTGAACTGGTCCAGTTGCTCCACCGTCGAGGCCTGCAGGCCTCGTGGCCGCTGGCAGGAATCGGTGCAGCGGTGCTGGTCGTCTCAGGATGGCCAGGCGAGTTGTGGGCGGGTGTCTGCGAGTGCCTCGTCGGGGGAAGCCCGCTGGAACGCGTGGCGGGAGCCCTGGCGATGCTGGTGCTGGTGCTGTTGCTGGTCCACGCTCTGCGATTCCGTGAACCCGGTTCCAGTCTCGGAGGCCTGGGAGCCGACGTGCTGGTGGTCGTCTACACCGGATTTTTGCTGATTGTCACAGTTCAACTCAGGTGGACACCCCGACCTGAACTGGGGTACCTGGCGCTGGGGTCCCTGGTGGTCGCTGCCAAGATGGGCGACACCGGAGCCTACACGCTGGGCCGACTCTTCGGCCGCAAGAAGCTCCACCCCAGGCTCAGCCCCGGTAAGACCTGGATGGGGGCACTGGGAGCGGTGCTGGGAGCCGCCCTGGGAGCCGTGGCGTGGCTCGAATGGGGTCGAATGGCCTTCGAGACGGGCGACGCCGGAGAGTCGTTGCAAGCCGCCTCGGGACTCCCCGTGTGGCTTTGGGCAGCCCTTTACGGAGCCGTGATCGGAGTGGCCGGGCTGATCGGAGACCTCTGCGAATCGCTGATGAAGCGAGACGCCGAGGTCAAGGACTCCGCAGCCCTGTTCCCGGGCATGGGGGGAACACTCGATCTGCTCGACAGCATCCTGTACGCCGGCCCGGTCGCCTGGCTGTTCTGGACACTCTGGCCTCCGGGTCTGGCCACGTAACCGCTGCAGGTGTCTCACCGAGCAGTTTCAGATCGACTTGGTCTCGGCGTGCTCGTCCCGCGGCCCGGGATCGATGATTCCCTGCCAGAACATGGTGACCGCTCCCAGGAAACTGAGTCCGGAGGCCACCCAGAAAACGTGAGGCCCCAGGGACAATCCGGTAAGATTTCCCCAACCAAGCGGGCCAACCGTGTAGAGCATCAGGCCCACCAGGGGGGCCAGGAACCCCCGCACGCCGGTCAGGCCAACGTGGACGGCGTTGTAGAGCGACACGCGGTCACGACCGGCAAAGTACAGACTTCCGGTCAACCAGTTGACAGCACTCCCCCCGGCGCTGACTCCGTGCAACACGGATCCGACCACGACCAGCCAGATCGTTCCCGAGAGACCGCCGACGGCAAACAGCATGAAGGCAATCCCCTGCAGCACATTGAACGTGGCACGACCGAGCATCGGGTTGACCCGGTCGAGATACCGTCCCCAGAAGGGTGCCGAAAATGTCACCAGCAGCGCGGGGATCAGGGCCGAGATGAAACGGGTGTTCTCGTCACTCAGATCGAGGTATCTCGTACAGAGATTCGGAACCATCCAGAAGACCATGTGGTTGGCCGTTCCGGCGAACGAAAACCCGATCTGGTACAGCAGGAAACGACGATCGGTCAGAAAGACCTTCAGCCCTGTGCCGAATGCGACCAACGGAGAACCGGTTCCTGTCATCACCTTCGAATCCTGCGAACGAACCGGAATCGCGCCGTAGAACAACGAACCGATCAGCAGCAACATGGCCACGGCCAGGAACAGAACCCAGTACAGCGATTCCTGGTAATTGAACCACAGGTATCCGGCCGCGGTGACCAGCAGGGCCGAGACGGCCATGATCGCCTTGAGAACGCCGACGGCGGCACCACGGTGCGTGGTGGGGTACAACACGCGGTACATGTTCATCTCGCCGGTCCGTGGAAACACCCGCACCACGAAGGCGGCAGCCATCACGATCGTGAACCAGGTGGCACTCTCGAGCGTGGTGGGGTTGAAGGCGACCCCCAGCAGACAGGTCACCGTGATGACGTTCGGGACGACGATCAGCAGTTTCATGGGAACGAACCGCGCGGCGAATCCGACGAGCGGACTGAGCACGCTGCTGCCGTGCGCCACGGCCCAGAACACCGCCAGGTGCATGACCGTACCGTTGAGAATCGTCTCGAGAACGACCGGCACCAGCAAGTTGAGCGAGTAATAGGCCCCGTTGCCGACGTTGTAGGCCGAGTCGCACAACAGTGGCCGACGACTCGACTCCGGAAACCTCTCCAGCACGCGCGTCAGCAACCCTCGTCCTCGGCCCGATTTCGGCGGTTGGCCGGAAGATGATTCCGGCACCGATACCGCG
>Ga0310345_10006461_pt1 | contig 10249 bp, 8 predicted proteins | sample HC15DNA20500_MG_FD_204667 | JGI IMG/M metagenome (GOLD analysis project Ga0310345, IMG submission 204667) | Marine microbial communities from station ALOHA, North Pacific Subtropical Gyre - HC15-DNA-20-500_MG | ecosystem: Environmental > Aquatic > Marine > Oceanic | place: Pacific Ocean: North... | reverse complement strand
GGGACCGTCGACAGTGCTGGGGCAGCCGGAGCCGCGCCCTGATCCTTGGCGACCGCGGAGGGGAGCACGGAAAACAAAAGGGCGGGAGATGCTCCCGCCCTTCGAACTCGTTCTGAACTGAAGCCCGGCTGCTTACGCCGCCTGCTCCTCGTTCTCGGCCTCGACAGCCTCCTGCGCCGCCTTCAGGCTTTTGGCGCTTTTGGCCAGGATGTCGTCGATCTTGGAGACGGCGGCATCGGTCTCGGTCTTCTCGACAGCGGCGATCTCGCGAGCCATGCGGTCCAGAGCGGCTTCGTAAAGCTGGCGCTCGGAATAGGACTGCTCGGGCTGTGCCTCGGAACGATAGAGGTCGCGGACCACCTCGGCGATGGAGATGAGATCGCCGGAGTTGATCTTGGCTTCGTATTCCTGGGCGCGGCGCGACCACATGGTGCGCTTCACGCGGGCCTTGCCCTTCAGGATCTGAAGCGCCTTCTTGACCGTCTTGTCGTCGGAAAGCTTGCGCATGCCGACGGTCTCCAGCTTGGAGGTCGGCACCCGGAGCGTCATCTTATCCTGCTCGAAATTGATCACGAACAGCTCAAGGCTCGCGCCCGCGATTTCCTGCTGCTCGATCTCCTGAATGCGGCCGACGCCATGGGCAGGGTAAACGATGAACTCGTTGGTGCGAAAACCATGCCGCTGCTGCGGCTTCTTTTTCTTCTCAACCATACTCTCTCGCTTTGCTTTCTTGGGGGACGCGGCGCTCAACTCGTTACTCCTACGCTTTAGGTGCCGAACTGCCGGGGCGATGAGGTCCGAAAGGCTCGACTCTCTCGGATGGCTCGAATGCCTTGGGCATCGAAAAACCTGCCGCGCACGGAAAGCGCCGAATGCGGCCTAACAAATCAGTTGATCCACGCTGAAATCTCTGACGCCGACCATTGTTCCCGGGACGATACGTGCCGGGAGGCCCGCCGCAGGCGCGGGATCGGGCACGAAAACGGGTAACGACAGGTTTTCCTGCTCGCTCAGCTTCCCTCAAAGCTGTAAACAAGGCCTCGTGCGGAAAATCGGCGCCCTTGTGTAGGCGTCTCAACCTGCTTATCACTCGCTTGGTGCCCAATTGGCGGGCAAAAGTACCGCCAATTCACAACCCTACCACATTTTGGGCTATTTCGGAAGCCGTGCTGCAGTGCAAGGCGGCGAAAACGCGCGCCACCCCTGCGACATTTTATCCAAGCGGTAAACGGCTGATGAGCGCGAGGTGCGCTCCTAGTCGCCGTCGCCGGGCTCCGGCGAGAAGTACTTCTCGTATTTGCCGTCCACCTTGGCCATCTCGTCGGCGTCTTCGGGCGCCGGCTTCTTGGTAGTGATGTTCGGCCACTCCTCGGAGAACTTGGTGTTCACCTCGAGCCACTTCTCGAGATCCGGCTCGGTGTCGGGCTTGATGGCCTCGACAGGGCATTCCGGCTCGCACACACCGCAATCGATGCATTCATCCGGATGGATCACGAGCATGTTCTCGCCCTCGTAGAAGCAATCCACGGGGCAGACTTCGACACAGTCTGTGTATTTGCACTTAATGCAAACTTCGGTGACGACGTAAGTCATCTCATCTCACACATGCTAAGGGATCGGCCAGGTCTCAAGGCCGAAATGGCGGCCATGACGGCGCCCAACCGGATGGCCTGCCTATAACACTCCCCGGTTTTGCACAAGGCGTCTGGTCGCCGCTCCAAGAATTCGCAGCCTCTATCGCAATGGTCAGGGATTGGTCGCAAAAAATTTCCACTGAGCGGGGGTTTTTGAAAGAGATGTTGCGGGCTGACCCACCCGGCGCTGGGGCGCGGGAGAACAGTTTTCTCCAGCCCTAACGGATTACAGGCCGGATCGATCCACCAAAATCGGCGGCGTGAGGGCCTCGTAGAGATCCGGCACGGCGCTCGGCGGCACCCTGCGCTCCGCGTAATCGAGGACCCGAACGACCCAGAGCCGACCGCCATAGGCGCCGGTCAGCACGTCGCCGGGGCGGACGCGACGGCTCGCTTTCCGGATGCGCTCGCCGTTGATGCGGATCTTGCCGGCCTCGACCAAGCTGGTGGCGAGGCTGCGGGTCTTCACAAGCCTGGCGCACCAAATCCATTTGTCGAGACGCTGACCTTCCAGACGCCGGTCATCGACAGCTTGGGCTTGGATGGCGCGAGCTCTCACGAAAAGCGTCAGTTCCCCTCAGGCCCGCGGGCCATCATGCTGCGCTTCAGCTCTTCCAGAGCCGCGAAGGGCGAATTTGAAAGATCGGGCGCCTTCTCCCTCCGCTCGTGGTTCGGGCGGTTCGGTTTGGCGTTCCGATTGGCACTGGCATTCCGATTGGGTTTCGCGTCCCTGTTGGGTTTGGCGTTGCGGTTCTGCGGCGGCCGGTTGCCTCTGCGCTGGCCCTCCTGCTTCGGCGCGCCGCGGCCGCGGCGCTGGGTCCGCTGCTGCTCCGGGCGGCCATGGGCGCGGCGGGAGGGACGCCAGATCTCGTCGAACTTCTGCTCCGGTTCGGCTGACGCCGTCGCTTCCGTGGCCTCGGCTTGTTCGGCAGACGGCTTGGCGGTCTCAGCCGCTTCTGCCGTCTCGCCCGCCTTCACCTCGGCCGGGTCGGCGGGGAGCGGGATACGCTGGCAGCGGAAGCCGAGGGCCTTGAGGATCGAAGTGAAGTCCTCGCCGGAGCAGCCGACGACGCTCATCAGCTCCGGCACGACCCGGAAGCCGCCATCGCCCGTGGTGCCGCTGGGCGGCTCGTTGGACGGGGCATGCTGCTTCTTCTTGCCGATACCGGCCCGCTTGGCGAGGGCGTCGGAGCGCATACGGCTCGGCGCGGCCTCGGCCTTATCCTGCTTGGCCTCGGTCTCGCTGGTCTTGCCGTCCTGAGCTTCAGCCTTGGCCGGTTCAGCGTTCGCATCGAGCGTCTGCTCAGTGGATTCAGCGGCTGCAGCCATCTCGGCTTCGCTGGTGGCGGCTGCGGCCTCCGGCTTGGCGTCTTCCGCCGGTGCCGGCTCGGCCTGCTGGGCCGGGGACGCTTCCGCTTTCACTTTCGCGGGCTCGGTGCTGGCCTGCTCGGTGGGCGGACGCCAGCTGATGCGCTGGCGGATCATGTCAGAGAGGCGCTCCAGCATGTCGATTCGAACGGCGCGGGCGCCGGCGACATGGAAGCCTGCCGCGTGCCAGAAGGCGACGGGCACGGATTGGTCGATCGCCACGGAGGTCAGGCCCTGGCTCGGCCGTTCGGGCATTGAGTCCGGCGTGATGCCGTGGGCCTCGCCGTCATGCAGCGCCCAAAGCAGCAGCAGCAGCTCGGCGGCATCGGGCTTGAGCAACGCGGGGATATAGACGTTGAAGCCGCCGAAGCGGACGCCGTGCTGACGGAGCTGGCGCCGGGTCGGCTGATCGAGGGCGCGGATCTCTTCCGCGAGGCTGTCGCGGCGGAGCACGCCGAGATTCTCGGTGAGCCGGAAGGCGAAGCCGCGGGCGAGGCCGCTCAGGTGCTCGGCCTCGGCCAGCGCCAGGAGCGGGCCGATGCGCGCCTTGAGATGATTGTCGAGCCAAGCCTGCAGCCGCGCCTCGATGCGTTCACGGTCGGGCGGGGTGAGGTGTTCGCCGGCGATGATCTGGATGCGCGGCTTCAGAGCGGTCTCGCCACGCTCGAGCCTCGCGATCTCCGCGCCCATCCACAGCACGCGACCGTGGGGCGTCAGGGAGATCACCACGTCCGGCGCGTCGGCCAGCGCTTGCGTCCGGGCGGTCAGCTCCTGGGCGACCACCTTGCTTGCCGCATGGCGCGCAGCCTTGCCGTGAATGCCTTCGCCGCCGGCATCCGCCGTAAAGAGAAAGCCTTGCAACTGGCCGACGTAATGATTCTCGACCAGGATTTTTCCGTCGCTACCGACCTCCGCCACGAATTCCTCCTTGTCGCGCAGGCGCCGCATCAAAACCGATGTCCGCCGATCGACGAAGCGCAGGGCCAGCCGCTTGTGCAGGGCATCGGACAGGGTGTCCTCTATCTCGCGGCTGCGTCCTTGCCAATACTCGGGATCCTCCAGCCACTGTCCCCGATGAGAGACGAAGGTCCATGTCCGAATTTGGGCAAGGCGTGCCGAAAGCGTATCGATATCGCCATCGGTGCGCTCGCACCGCTCGATTTGCTGCCGGAACCAGTCTGCCGGAATGCGTCCCGTCTCGCTCATCACAAAGCCGTAGAGGGTGGCGATGAGTTCCGCGTGGCTGGCCGCCGAGATCTTCCGATAGTCCGGAATCTGGCACATCTCCCAAAGCAGGCCGATGGCCGCCGGCGCCTTCGCCATGTCCAGGATCTTCTCGTCCGACGAGACATTCTCCAGGGCGATAACGTCGTCGACCATGCGGGCGCGCATGAGCCGCCGATTGTCCGGGGTGACCTTCAGGCTTTCCTTCAGCCGGTCGATGGAGCCGTAATCGAGCTTACGGTTGCGCCATTGCAGTGTCGTGACAGGATCGAACTGGTGGTCCTCCAGGGCCGTCACCAGCTCCGGGTCGAAGGGGCCGACCTTGCCCGTCACGCCGAACGTGCCGTCATTCATGTAGCGTCCGGCGCGGCCGGCGATCTGGCCGATCTCCGCGGCGGTGAGGTTGCGGTGGACGCGGCCGTCGAATTTGCGAATACCGGCGAAGGCGACGTGATCGACATTGAGGTTCAGCCCCATGCCGATGGCGTCCGTTGCGACGAGGAAGTCGACATCGCCGTTCTGATAGAGGGCGACTTGCGCGTTGCGGGTGCGGGGCGACAGCGCCCCCAGAACGACCGCAGCCCCGCCGCGCTGCCGGCGCACCAGCTCCGCGATCGCGTAGACCTCGTTGGCGGAGAAGGCGACGATGGCGCTCCGCCTCGGCAGGCGGGTGATCTTCTTGTCGGCCGCATAGGTAAGCTTGGAGAGCCGGGGCCGCGAGACCAGGTTGGCGCCGGGCAGGAGATCGCGGATCGCCTCACGCATGGTCGCGGCGCCCAAGAGCAGGGTCTCGTTCAGCCCCCGGGCGTTGAAGAGCCGGTCCGTGAAGACATGGCCGCGTTCGTCGTCGGCCGCGAGCTGAATCTCGTCGATGGCGACGAAATCCGCCTCGATATCCATCGGCATCGCCTCGACCGTGCAGATGTAATAGCGGGCGTTGGCGGGCTTGATCTTCTCCTCACCGGTGATCAGCGCCACCTGGGAGGCGCCGATGCGGGCGACGACCTTGTCGTAGACCTCGCGGGCGAGCAGGCGCAGCGGCAGGCCGATCACGCCGACCTCGTGGGCCAGCATGCGCTCGATGGCGAGATGGGTCTTGCCGGTGTTCGTGGGCCCGAGCACGGCGGTGACGCCCCGGCCGCGCAAATGGGCGCCGCGGCTGGCGGGGCCACCGGATCCCGGGGCTGAAGGAGAACTCATCCTCGCAACCTTTCAGGCTTGGGACGGCGAAATCAAGGTGAATCCCGGAACGGGCCGGGAACGAATCTCGTCCGAATCGCTGACTCTCGATGATTCCTGCTTCGTTCTTGTGACTCGGGCGCTTCGGAGCGGTTTGCCGGACGAGAGAGCCGAAATTCACCCTGACGATGAAGGGAAACACTGCGCGAACAGAGTCGGACCGAATCAGGGGGGTGTTAATTTTCCGGCTCTGTTCCCTACGACATGTAGTGTTTCGAGGGGGTGTCGTTAAGGTTTCGGCTCAGGCCGATTTGGCTGTTCAGCGTCACACGAGGCGGCGCGCCGGAGGAAGAAGGCTCTCTCCCGATCGTTGCGGGTCAGGATGGCCGCCCTTTCGAATTCAATCCGCGCTTCCTTCAACCTTCCGGCTCTGTAGAGGAAGTCGCCGCGCGCCGCCGACAACGGGGCGTAACCTTGCAGCTCGGGCGCGTCCTCGATCTCCTTAAGAAGCAGCATTCCTTCGTCGGGACCGAACGCCATGCTGTGGGCGATGGCGCGATTGAGATCGACGATGGGCGAAGGCATGACGTCGCGCAGCACGCCGTAGATCGCAGCGATGGTCTTCCAGTCGGTGTCGGCCGCCGTTGGCGCCCTGGCATGACAGGCGGCCAGCGCGGCCTGCAGGGCATATGGGCCCTTGCCGCCGCCGAGGGTCTGGGCGCGCTTCAGGGCATCGAGCCCCCTGTGGATCAGAAGGTGGTCCCAGCGGCTGCGGTTTTGCTCGGGCAGTGGGATGGGCGTTCCGTCGGCGGCGAGGCGGGCCGCGAAGCGCGAGCTCTGGAGTTCCATCAGGGCGAGGAGCCCCAAGACCTCCGGCTCGTTCGGCATCAGGTTGGCCAGGATGCGGCCGAGCCGCCGGGCCTCTGCGCAAAGCGAGGGGCGGATCAGGTCGTCGCCGGCGGTGGCGGCGTAACCTTCGTTGAAGATGAGATAGACGACCTCCAGAACCGAGGCGAGACGCTGCTGGAGCTCCTGGCCGCGCGGCACTTCGTAGGAAAGTGCGGCCTCACCTATGGTCTTCTTCGCGCGGGTGATCCGCTGGGCGACAGTGGCTTCGCTGGTGAGGAAGGCGCGGGCGATCTCCTCCGTCGTCAGCCCGCCGACCAGACGCAAGGTGAGTGCCGCCCGAGCGGTGGGCGACAGAACCGGGTGGCACGCCGTGAAGATCAGGCTCAGGAGTTCGTCGCCGATATCGTCATCCATGGCGGCCTCGGCCGCTTCGATCGCGGCGGTGGTCGCTGCGCGCGACTCGCCCGCGATCTCGGCGTGCTTCTCTCCCATCATCCGGTCGCGGCGAAGGCGGTCGACGGCTTTCCGCTTGGCAGCGGTCATCAGCCAAGCGCCAGGCTTGTCGGGGATGCCGCTCTTGGGCCATTCGGAGAGCGCAGCGATCAAGGCATCCTGGGCGAGATCTTCGCCCAGGCTCACGTCCCGGACGAAGCGCACCAGGCCTGCAATGAGTCTGGCCCGCTCGATCCGGAAGACGGCCTCGATCGCCTGATGAGTTTCCTCCGCCGTCACCTGACCGGAGGCGCTCAGCCTTCCAGCTTCTTACGAAGCTGCTCGTGGCGCTCCATGGTCTCGGGCGTACCGATATCCTCGAAATCGGAGAGCTCGTAGAGCGGGCGGATTTCGATCTCGCTGTAGCCCGGCATGGGATTGGGGCAGCGCTTCACCCATTCCACGGCTTCGGCCATGTCCTTCACCTCCCACAGCCAATAGCCGGCCACGAGCTCGCGGGTCTCGGCGAAGGGGCCGTCGATGACGTTGCGGCTCTTGCCGTCGAAGCCGACGCGCTTGCCCTCCTTGGACGGCTTCAACCCATCACCCGCCAGCATGATGCCCGCGGCGACCAGCTCCTCGTTGAACTTCCCCATGTCTTCCATGAGCTGGGCGAATTCGGGGGACGGGTCGAGGCCCGCTTCGGAATCCTCGGTCGCTTTGACCAGAACCATCACTTTCATCGTGGCGTCTCCTCTGTGTTTTGGCGGCTCCGATTAGCCGTCCTGTCCTTGCGACGAATGAGACGCCGCCAATTCGACATCGCCGAACGAAAAAATTGAGATGGAAAATCTGCGATGGAAAGGGGACGAAATTGCGGGGTTCGAGGAGGGCTTGGTAAGATGGAAACCATCCGCGAACGAAGCCTGCACGAATCAGGGGAGTGTTAATTTTCGCGCTCTGTTCCCCTAGGAACATCAGTGGCTTAGGCGTTCGCCGTTAACCACCCAAGCGGCAGCCCAGAGGCACAACGAAGAGCTCCCCGACCGGGGCGTCGCACAGAGATCGGCAGTGGAAGGCGAAGGGCGAAGGGGCTCAGTCCAGGCTCGCGCGCTTGCCGCCAGAGACCTTGAAGGAGGTGGCGGTGGCGACTCCGTAGCCAATCGAGGTGGGGATGGAGACCTTATAGGGCACGTAAAGGCCGGTGCCCGCCATGGGGACCATCCAGAGCTCGATTTCTTCCGTGGCGGAGAGCATGCGCACGCCGTCATTCGCCGGGCGGTGGCCACTGACGGGAACGTATTTTGCTTTGCAGACCACGGCCGGGCCGGAATAGGCGCCGCCCTTCGGGATCTCGATGCGCCGCTTCGGGCTGAGCTTGATGTCGAAGCGCATGCGCCCGTCGAAGACCGGCACGGTCTGGCGGCAGACATCGAGGTCGCCGCTGGTGTCGGTCGACCGGGCGAACAGGAAGGCGGCGCTCATGGGGTCCAGCGAATTCCGAAGCTGCGCGGCGGTGATCGGGATCGTATCCGCGCGCTGCTCCTTCTGCGGCACCACGTTGAGCTCGCTCACCGTGCCCCTGGCAAAGGACATGCGGACTTCTTCCACCGCCTTGCCGCCCCGATAGCTCAGAAGGTATTGCGCCGGCTGGATGCCGTCCGACGTCACCCGGCCGGTGCTCGCCGTGGTGCCCTTCCATTTGTAGATCAGACCTTCAAGGACGGAGAAGTTGCCGACGCCCGTGGTGCGGTAGGCCGTGCCCTGGATGGTCGTGGTGAGCTTGAAGTCGCCGAGATTGATCCGGGCGAGGTTCACCTGGTAGTTGGCCTGGATGGTCGCATTCTGGGCCAGGCCGCTATCCTGAGCGGATGCGGAGACGAGAGGCCATGCGCCGACGGCGCAGGCGAGCGCCCCCAGGCAAAGAGTGGAGAGTAGCTTTCGGCTCGGCCGCATCGTAAGAATCCCGTCTGGTTGCCGCTCAATTGCGACTCAACGCCTAAATTTCAGGCTATTCGGCGATTTCGTCAATTCCGAGGAGCATTCGCCGCCGAATTCGAAGCTTCCGCGGCTTGACCGCAGCGCCGCAGCCCCGTATATCACGGGCCGCTGTCTTACGATTTCCGGTGCTGTTGCTTGTTCTCAGGCGACGCTTTCGGATCGACGGCTTCCGAACTTACTTGAAGAATAAGGACGAACGCGATGGCCCGCCGTTGCGAGCTGACAGGAAAAGCAGTGCTCACCGGCAATAACGTGAGCCATGCCCACCGCAAGACCCGGCGGCGGTTTTTGCCCAATCTTTGCAATGTCACGCTGCAGAGCGAGACGTTGAAGAAGACCGTGAAGCTGACGGTCAGCGCCTCTGCGCTGCGCTCCGTGGAGCATCGCGGCGGACTCGATGGGTTCCTGCTCAAGGCGTCGGACGAGGATCTGTCCCTCAAGGCCAAGCGTCTGAAGCGCGAGCTGAAGAAGGCTCAGGCGCCGGAAGCTCAGGCCTCCTAAGAGGGCTGCCGGCGTTGAGACGACGCCGGCTCCCCAGACCATCCCCGCTCCCTATTTCAGCGCGAACTGCAAGATCAGCGTGCGCTGAAGGCTCATGAAATTGTCGTCGGACATGACGGTCAGGATCGTCTGGCCTTTCGCCGACGCATGGGCGGCGATGGCTTCCATATTATCGAGATTGAGATTGCCTGCCGACTGAAGCAGGACTTCGCCCTGGAGCGCCGCGCCGGGTTCGATCTCGTCTGCGGCAACGCGGCGGATGCGGACGTGCAGCCCGTCGGTGAAGGTGAAGCGCCGCTCCAGGATGGCGACATCGCCGCCGGGCAGCACGGCCGCGTCGGTGATGGTGTAGTTGCCGATATCCTTCAAGGTGAGCATGCCCGGGTCCGGGCCGCCGATCAGCCACCCTTCCAGTGCATCGCTGCGATTGCGCCGCTCTTGTGAGAAGGCCAGCAGGCTCCCCTTGGACGGCCCCGCGGTCAGAATGGCGAGCGCTTCGATGCCCGCATTGCCCATCAAGGTGTGATCGGGAATATCGACCGCGCCATCCGGCGGACCGAAGGCGTTCGCGTTGAAGGGATAGCGTTCGATCCGGTGATCGACCTCGAAGGCGACGTAAGCCTCACCCTTCGCCACGCTGCCGTCCTTGAGCACGAGCGCCTCCGCATCGCGGCGGGAGAAGCTTGAGAGCGGCTTGCCGTCCTTGCCCAGCAGAGGTCCGATGACGGCGTTGCTCAGGCCTTTTAGGAACCGGCCGTCATAGTCGAGATCGGCGCGGAGCCAGGTGCCCGCATCGGAGACGGCGAGCATCTTGCTGCCGGACGGGTCGACGGCCAGCGCCGAATAGCCGCCGAAATGGTTGGAGTCGGCATAAAGGGCGTAGCCGGCGCGGAAGACGAGCTTGCCGAAATCCTTGCGGGAAGGATTGTCCCGGTCGAAATCGATGGGGATGGCGGTGATCTCGATGGGCGTCGGCGCGGCGAGCGGGGTCCAGGGCTTGCTGGCGACCGCAATGCCGACGGCAGCAAAGGCGACCAGGAAGCCCGCGGCGAGAGCCGATA
>Ga0310345_10006460_pt1 | contig 10251 bp, 13 predicted proteins | sample HC15DNA20500_MG_FD_204667 | JGI IMG/M metagenome (GOLD analysis project Ga0310345, IMG submission 204667) | Marine microbial communities from station ALOHA, North Pacific Subtropical Gyre - HC15-DNA-20-500_MG | ecosystem: Environmental > Aquatic > Marine > Oceanic | place: Pacific Ocean: North... | reverse complement strand
TAAAAGAAACGATAGCCGAGGTCGTTGCCTAACATCTAGTAGTTTGAGCGGAGTTTTCTTATTGATCTGCGACGGGTTTTAGAGATGGTCGTGGTTGAAAAGAAGTTTCGACGGTTGGAAGTTGAAGATCGTATTTAGAACCTGGCGGTGGATTGCCACAGAGCTAGTCGAGGCAGTCTGACGTTACACTAGTAGTTCGTAAGGGTCTTCGCCTTCCTTATCTCCTGTGGAGTAGAATCCCTGAGCGTGCAATTTACCAGCGGGTTAAGACCACGGGTTGTTCCGTTAAACTAGTTTAAAATTAGTTTTCGGGGTGCGGTGAATCATAAACGGAGGGAAGGGTTATGAGAACAAACATAGGGTTCGCGTTTGTTATACATCTACTAGCCGCGACGGTGCTGGTTTGCGCCATATCGCCCGCTGCCTCGGACGAGGGGAGTAGAGATGATGCTATTTGGAAATGGACTCCTGAAGAAATAAGCAAACTCGTGAGTAAGGTGCGGGCGGGACGCGACCTGTCGCCAGAGAGTTGGCCTGGTGGCGCGCGCGTGGCCGTCAGTTTCTCGTTCGACGTAGACACCGAGCCAGTTTGGATAGGGATGCAAGGGCAGTCGAGCCCGTCTTATATGTCCAGAGGTGAATATGGAGCCCGGACTGCACAACCAAGGGTATTGGCGTTGCTAAAAAAGCATAAAATTCCCGCGAGCTTCTTTTTACCCGCGATGACTATGGAACTCCATCCTGAGCTCATACCCGAATTACTTAAACATCCACAGCACGAGATCGGATTTCATTCTTACGTTCACGAAAACCCAATGCATTTAACGGCGGCCGAAGAGCGTCAGGTCTACGAAAAAGCGATGGAAATTTTTGTGAAACATGTTGGGCGCAGGCCCGTCGGCTTCAGATCTGCTGCGTGGGATCTAACGGAATCAACGATTCAGATCGTAAAAGAAATGGGGTTTCTCTATGAAAGCAGCATGATGGCCGACGAGCGTCCTTATATGCTGATGGCCGAGGGTAAGGAAACAGGCCTAATAGAGTTGCCTGTGGAATGGATTCTAGATGATTGGCCGCTTTTCCAGATCAGTTGGCCGGTAGGGCATGTCGCCATACGTAATGCTGAAGACGTGTTGTCTATTTGGAAAGGGGAGTTTGACGTAGCCTACGAAGAAGGCACTCTGTATATGCTCACTTTGCACCCGCAGGTTATAGGTCATCGCTACCGTATCAAAATGTTGGATGAACTCATCGCCTATATGAAGCGGAAACGCGGGGTATGGTTTGCGACTCATGAATCGATTGCACGCCATGTGAAGGAACAAGCAGGGCTTTAACCAGCCCGGCGACGAGTCGCCTTTGGTGATTTTACAATGCCTCATGTCACCCACTATTTTGACTACAAGAGCCCATATGCCTACCTAGCTTTGGAGGAGACTTTTGACTTGGCGGCGCAACCGGGGGTCAGCATGGATTGGCTGCCGTATACGCTCCAGATCGATAAGTATCTTGGTATTGCCGAACTGGACAACTCGGGCGCAGATGTGATCGGGCTCCGCAATGACCACCAATGGAGGCGGGTCAAGTATGCGTACATGGACTGTAGAAGAGAAGCAAACCGACGTGGCCTAACAATCCGCGGACCACAGAAAATATTCGACAGTTCCATCGCGCATATCGGATTTCTTTTCGTCCGCGAACAGGGGGATTTCCTTGCCTTTCACGAGGCGGTTTTTGAAAGGTTTTTCCGGCGCGAGCTTAGCATTGATGATCCTCTAAGTGTTGAGCAACTGATTACAGAAACTGGCTTTGATGCGACGGGATTCGAAGCTTTCCTGGTCTCGGAGGGACGTGCCATGCATGATCGTATTATTTCCGAGGCTGAAGCTGCCGGTGTATTTGGTGTACCCGGCTACTTAGTTGAAGGAGAGTTATTTTGGGGGACCGAGCGGCTGGATCGGGTCCGTGAAAAGCTAGACATATAGTGCTGTGTGGCACCTCATGGATCCCTTTGGCTAAGAACTTGAAAAAATTTAAAAAAAGAGTATAAAAGATAGATAGTTAGTAAGATTACATTATAGATTACATGAGATTAACGACGACCTTACTATTGGGCGCCTCGCTGCTGGCACTCGGCGGCTGTGCGAGCACGATCATCCAGTCCACAGCCGATGTGGCTGTCGCCGTGGCCAAGGTGCCATACAAAGTCGGTCGGGCCGTGGTAGACGCCACTACCGAAGACGACTAAGCGAGTCGTAAAATTGGCTTGACGTTAAAGTGGGTCAGTCAACAGAGAAAGAGGGACTCTTGGATCGGCAAAGTACAGGCCCGCAGGGGACCCTTCATTCCGACGATTGCATTACGGCCTCGTCAATCATAGATTCTGACCATGAGGCGGTTGTTGCCTACACGCGTGGGAATTGCTCCGAGGAATCAAGCGACCGGGCAAAGGCGGTGGCGCTTTATTACGCTGTGCGGGATGGCATTCGCTATGACCCCTACAGCTTAAAATTGACGATTGATGGGTTGCGGGCGAGTGACACGCTTGCTGCGCGGCGGGGTTGGTGCGTGAGTAAGGCGATACTACTCACCGCTTGCTGTCGGGCAGCAGGTATTCCCGCTGGCCTTGGTTTCGCCGATGTACAGAATCACCTTGCAACTGAGCGTTTGCGATTGACTATGGGGACGGATGTTTTCTATTGGCACGGCTATTCAGCAATCTGGTTGGGGGAACGCTGGGTTAAGGCCACGCCAGCGTTTAATCGCGAGCTTTGTGAAAAATTTCGTATCCAACCGCTTGAATTTGACGGTTTGCGAGACTCGATTTTCCATGCCTTCGATGCAGATGGCCATGAACATATGGAATACCTTGCCTATCGAGGGGAGTTTCCGGAAGTGCCACTCGACGAATTGCGAATTGATTTTCGCCTGCACTATCCCATTTTCATGAATGCGCTAGAGGGGGGCGATTTTGACAGCGAGGTCTTGAGGGAAACTTGCCCGCCCTCTGATACGCAAACGTGAACAGTAGTGTCTTTATAAATCTAGGGATTTGATGGTGCCCCGAGGCTATTACGAGCCGACAAGAAATCGTTGAAGCCTAATTCGGCGCGAAAGTTCGAGCTTTGTTCGAGAAATTCGGCTTCTAAGGGGATACCGGTAGCGTCGGCAATGCGGTCGTTTCGACTAAAATTTCCTGCTATCACTGAGCTTGCTACCAGTGCGTCGATTCCAAGCGAATTGACGAGTATGCCACGAGCGCGCGTCAATTCAGGCAAGTCCATTCCAACGATAGCACTAGCGAACTTAACTAAGGTTGTGCCGCCAGGGATGCCAATGTCAATATCGGGATTAACGATTCCCTTGAGCTGAATCGGCAGGTTTTTTATTTTGGCACTTTCACGAAGTGCCACGCAGTGCGATACGCTTCAGTAGAAACACTGATTCAGTACTGAAACCCGCCCAGCCACAATTTCAAGTTGACTTCTCGTCAGTGCCGGGTGGTGCGAATAGGTGAAATCCATAAATTTATCGAGTGGCAGATACTGTGCGTTACCTCCCAATATTACGCGTTTGGCTTCTTTGGGCGCGAGGCTTAGTGCACGGTAAATGAAGGGCTGGGGCCCGCCACCATACATTTGCCGGCCTAATGGATCATTACGTGTATCGTTAGGAATCGTCGCCACCCAGGCGCCTTCGTCTATCGCTGAAGCGGGGCGGCTTTGCTGAGGTTTGCCGCCGTTGGGCTTGGGCAAAGTTCGCATAGGTATTCCGAGGCCCCGGGAAAAAATATCGAGGTTGACCACACGAGATACGATTCCTATGGTCTCGACATATTCCTCATCGCTGATGCCCGACGCCAGCGATTTTCTAAAGAAGTCTAAGTCGATTGATTTGGGTGCAATGGCGACCTTACTGATGAGGTGGCGTAAGGCGGACGAAAGCGAATCGCTGTCAGGTGCATTGACGCTTTCGCTAGCCTCTTGTAGTTTAGCCTTAATTCGCGCGAAGCGTGCGTGCTGTGCAATCGCTGTTCTTTCTTCACCTGTCAGCCATGTGCCGGTTTCGGCGATGCTCTGCAGTTCCTGGTTGTGGAGGGCGACGATTTCTTCGTTTATCGGATATGGCGAGTCGGCGTACAGCGACATAACTTGTAATGTCCTCAAAAGTTTTCGAAGTTAGATACGTCCGACCATGCTAACAAATCCCCAAGGCGATTAAACACAACCCCTAGAGCCTGTTTTCGACACAAGACGCCGAAACAACGGTGTTCTTTAACTCGCAGAGTGACTCTTTGTTGGCTACGGCGCCGCCCGCGAAGCATTCGGATAAAATACTTGTTCCCCGTTGATACGATAGGACGCTATAGCGCCTTGGCCGGCCGGCCCGAGGATCCAATCGACGAATGTCTGGCCTCCCAGTGCATTTACCATAGGATGTTTGGCAGGGTTAACAAGAATGACTCCATATTGATTGAACAGCTTTGGATCGCCTTCCAACAATATGTCGAAAGCTCGCCTGTTTTTAAAGTTTAGCCACGTTCCACGATCGGTCAACGTATAGGCCCCTTTCCCAACAGCAACGTTTAGTGTAGCCCCCATTCCGGAACCAGTTTCCAGGTACCAAAGGCCGTTAGAAGGTGTCGTATCTATCCCCGCTTCCCGCCAGATTTCACTTTCTTTTTTGTGAGTGCCGCTGTCGTCTCCACGAGAAATAAATTCGTGCTGAACTTTTGCGATCCGTTCGAATGCGTCGATAGCCGTTCTCTGCTGCCTAATACGCGCGGGATCAACAGCCGGTCCAACTATTACAAAGTCGTTGTACATCAAATCGAAACGTTCGATTCCATAACCTTCGGTTACAAATTGGTTTTCGGCGCTTTTGGCATGAACCAATAACACGTCACCATCGCCATTACGCCCGTTCTGCAGAGCTTGTCCTGTCCCTACCGCGACGGTGCGTACTTCAATACCAATGGCGGATTCAAATTGTGGAATGAGGAATTCCAAAAGACCGGAATTATGGGTGGATGTCGTTGATTGCAGGATGACGAAATCTCTCGCCCTTGCCGTTGGCAATAATAGTATGACTATCAGCAAGACAAGCAGATGGAATCTGAATGACCGAAAGAATTGCGAAGGAAGGTTCATGGCTCTAACTTACCTTGGAGAAACGCGTGGGCGACCGGAGACTTCGGGTGGGAAAAAAATTGACTCGAAGTGGTGTGTTCCATTATTTGGCCTTTGTGGACGAAAATAACGGCATTCGCGAGACGCTCGGCTTGTGCCACATTTTGCGTCACCATTAAGATCTTTCGAGCATTTTTGACATTTTGCGATATCAGGTCTTCGATCGAACGGGTCGATGATGGATCTAGGCTTGCAGTTGGTTCGTCCAGGAAAAGAACCTCTGGATCGGTGCTCATCGCCCGCGCGAGGGCGAGCCGTTGCTGTTCACCGCCTGAGATGATAGTTGCTTGCCGTTCAGTTAGATGTGTCAGGTCACATAATTGAAGTAGTTTTTTTAAACGGTGCGTGCGAAGCGAGCGCCGAATTCCCTGCACTTTCATTGCATAATCTATGTTTTCGTGGACTGAACGCCGGAGCATAACGGGGTGTTGTAAGACAACGGAAAAACTGTCTGGTTGCACCGACTTTGTTGTTCCCCATTTGATTTCGCCAGACGTTGGCTTAACGAGGCCGCTCAGAAGACGTAGAAGCGTACTTTTCCCGGCGCCGTTGTAACCCATAATCACTGTGCATCCATCGTTTTCTATTAGGAGGTTGATGTTTTTGACGATCGGATTGTCATTGACGACGAGAGATAAATTGCGGACGCTGATCGGCAGCGTTGATTCTGTCCAGCGAACTTTACGTCGGTCAAGTGGCATGTGATTTCCGCTAAGAATACATTAGGGTGGGATCGCTGCGCTTGAATATCGCGACGACCACGTTAACGATTAGAGCGATACACATCAGCACAATACCTAGTGCTATCGCTATCGAAAATTCCCCGCGGGAAGTTTCGAGCGCGATGGTCGTGGTCATCACACGGGTAACATGGTTAATGTTTCCACCGACGATGATTACCGCACCGACTTCCGCAATTGCCCTTCCGAAAGCTGCGAGGATGATAGTTATCAGTATATGTCGAGCCTCGAAGACGAGAGTTTTCACCTTCGTTACGTAATCCACACCAAAGGCTCGCAACTGCTCGTCGTACCGGACGTATAAATCTTCCACGGTTTGCCGAGTCAAAGCGGTTACGATCGGTGTAACAATGATTATTTGAGCGATGACCATGGCGGTAGGTGTGTAAAGCAATTGAAGTGAAGCAAAAGGTCCCATGTTTGAGAGGGCTAGATATACGGCGAGGCCGACAACTACCGGCGGCAATCCGAGAAGCGAATTGAGTACTATGAGCACGGCGCCGCGGCCCGGGAAACGACTCGTGGCGAGCACGGCGCCGACGGAAAGTCCGACGAGACTGCTGATGAGCACGGCAGAACCACTGACTTTGAGGGACAACCCAACGATTTCCCGTAGACCCGGGTCCCAGGAAAGAACCAACCCGATCGATATCTGCAATGCTTCGCTAAATTCGGACATAATCGGCCTTCAAAAAGACAGTAATACTTGAAAATAGAAGTAAGTGGCGTCTTCTTCTCCGTTCGAGTTCGGTGCATCATCCTTGAAATTTCCTGAGAAGAAATGTGCTAATCCAGCTTCAAAACGATAGTTTCCTGGAACGATTTCCCAGCGAAGTCGCGTTTCTATTTGTTGCCCAATGAAATTCCCGGAGCGACCTTCGCTATCTCGGAGGCCGCTCGTTGTCCATTCGTCTTGAGCCGATGCGAGCCAGTAGGCTCTGTGCGCAACGAATAAATTGATGTGCCGCGATGGGGAAAATTGCAGTCGTACGCCGGGCGTGCTCGAGTTGCTACGTGCAAAAGGTCCGTAAATGCCTGTCGGCCCGAAATCGAAACGGCGGGCTCCGAATAGAGTATCGAACCGTTCATTGTCGCGGTCAGCCGGATTCTTATCACCACTGGCATAGTCGTACTGAAAAACCAAACGAGGTACCCAGGACGCGTTGAACGTATAACCGAATTCAACATGCTGAAAATGGGCGAAATGTTGAAGGTTTTGGACATCTGTTGTGGCTGTTGATGCTCGGGATTCACCTATCTGCCACACAGACTCGATTGTGAAATCAAAGCGACTGGGTTCCGGTGGCATATAAAGTCTTGCGCCTGGCGTATATAGTTCCCGGTTCCGGGTTGGGTGATTGGTTTCGTCGCTTTCATCTAGGCCGAAGAGGAAGATTTCGGCTCGAAGGTTTGATGAGAATTGGACGGAACCGTACAGGCCCCAAAAACGAATTCCCAAATATTCTGCATCAAATTCAATATCGTTGACGAGTAATCTGTCTCGTTCCGTGGGTTGTTGCTTGATAGGTAAAACGTAAAAGGCTTTTAATCGTTGCTTTTCAGAATGGTTCCAGTTCCATTCGATCCCAGTAAAGTTATTCAGAGTATTGCGGTAGCGGTTTCGCGCGACTAAGCGCCGATCGCCGACATCCATAGTTATGCGTCCGACGCGAAGTTCAGTTGAATCTCCGGGGCGTAGCACGTCGGATGCTTGGAAGGACAGATAGGCTTGGAGCAACTCCAGAGGATTTACCACTGTGGGGTTCACTGTCGTGTCAGCGTCGATGAACTCCGCCCGGGAGTCCATCAACTCCACTCCCAAACTTACTGTGTCGAATTTTAGTTCGGTCAGGAGAAGGGTCCGCAGTACTAGGACATGAGCATTACCTGCGCGATCAGAGCGAAATTGACCATCAAGGGATTCGTAACGTGCCCGGTGTGTACCACTGACGCTCAGCCACTTGGGGAGAGAGGCGGCAGTCGCGATCTGCCAAGGGACAATGTCGGCCGGGGAAGCCTGGCAAGTAAAGCTGAGCAAAAGGACTAGGCTCGTGGCGCGGTACGTCAAAAAGGGCGGATCTGTCATTCAGTTTCGTCTATTAAAATATGAAATGTTTTACATTAAAATTTCAGTTAAAGATCTATAAATTTAATGAGTTGACACTATATCTTAAATGATTATACTTTAATTAAATATGCAATAGAAAACATATATAGTTAGTATTTTTCGTTATGGTTAGCTCATTATTAAATGCTTTCCGCGCCAACCACGGTGTGGTTTGCTTGGTCGGAGCTGGCGGTAAGAAAACGACAATGTATGCGCTCGCACGGGAACACCGCGGGCGAGTTGCCCTTTCTTCGACGTCACACATGTACATTTACGACGAAGATGAGGTCGACCGTGTTGTGCAGGCAGAAGACGGGACCTTTGAGGATGTGCAAGGAAAGGTCGTGGCCTTCGCTGGAAAAACCGACACCCCAAGTCGAGTTGGAGGTTTAAGCTCTGCCCAGATTCAAAGACTTTGGCAAGCTGGTAATTTTGACCTGTTTCTAGTGAAGGCTGATGGCGCAAGAGCACGGTGGATTAAGGCCCCCGAGTTTCATGAACCGGTGGTGCCCGAATACACCGATACCGTTATTCCAGTCGTTTCGGTGCGCGTTGTTGGCCGACGACTTGACGATGGGATCGCCCATCGGCCAGAGCGCGTGGCCGATTTGATGGGAATATCTACTAAGACAGCCATTGAGCCTGAACACCTGGCCCGTCTGTTGACCTCGCCTGTCGGTAGTCTTAAGGGTGTAGGCGATGCTGTCGTCGTACCGCTTATCAATATGGTTGATGATGACGTTCTTTACCAATCTGCACGAACCGCTGCGCTCGAGGCGCTTTCGCAAACGGTACGTTTCTCCCGAGTGGTGCTGGCGTGTATGAAGCAGTGCCGTATTGTCGAGGTTGTTGAACGCGACGAAAATCTTAGCCACCTAGGTGTCGACAAAGGATGAAAGTACAAGTTTCTTTTAATCTAGGGTGGCATATCGCTTTTGGTAACGAACGGTGTACGGTAGACCAGGTGTTATTTGTTTTGCTTGATGGCATTCGACGCAGTGGTCAACTTAGATACGCGGCACAAGAGGCTGGTGTCTCGTATCGACATGCATGGGGGATGCTTCGTGATTGGGAGTCGCGTTTAGAAACGCGTTTAGTAGTTTTGCGACGCGGTAAAGGAGCGAATCTGACCCAGGTTGGGGACGTGCTACTTGAAACATATAGCGGAGCAAAGGATCAAACGGAACGCAAATTGAAGGAACTAGAACTTTGGGCCACGGCACGTTTAGAGGGGGCGTTCAACTCTTCGTCTCTGTCATGTAACGTCGTCTCAAGTCACTGCGACGCTGTGAATCGGTTGGTAGGTTCATTGGGTGCTGCTAATGTGGAGGTGGTTCTCGATACGATCGGTAGTGCAGCGGCGCTACGGCGATATAACCGGGGCCAAGCAGATGTTGCCGGATTCCATTTACCTCTTGGTGATCTGGGACGTGTTCTGGGACCTTTAATGTTGAAGTTGCTGAGGCCAGATCGCGACCAACTCTATTTTCTCGAGCGGCGTACGCTTGGCTTAATGTCCCAGCGACACAGAGCATGTGAGAATCTCCAATCTCTTGTAGCCGATCATGATGCCTTTGTGAATCGGCAACCAGGATCAGGTACTCGTTTGATACTTGACGAGCTATTGGGGGCGGCGGGCATATCGCACAGAGACGTCCGAGGTTACGCAAATCACGAGCACACGCACAGCGCGGTAGCGGCTTTAGTCGCCTGTGGGGGAGCTGATGTGGGTTTTGGGACGGAGACCGCGGCGAATGGGATGAACCTCCATTTCGAACCGTTGATTGACGAGCATGTCTATGTCGCGGTGAGACGGGATCTAACAGATGAAATCAACACCTTAATACGAGCCTTTTGCAGCGAAATTCTTTCAGGAGGCACTGATCTTTGCCCGAAGGCCCCGACGCTTGAGGCCGTACGAAGTTTACATGAAGCAGCCGCATAACTAGTCAAACAGTACCTGAGATACGCTTTCAATAAAGTGCGTTAGGTTTCCATCGTTTATTCCTGCCACGTTAATGCGGCTCGAGTCGACCAGGTAGATACTGAAATCGTGACGCATGCGCTCGATCTGCGCGGGGGTGATCCCTAAAAAGGAAAACATGCCACGTTGTTCACGGATAAAACCGAAATCCCGGTTTGTCCTTTCGGACAACTCTATCGCTATTAGATCGCGCAGTCTATTGATTCGATCACGCATGTTATTGAGCTCGCC
>Ga0310345_10006458_pt1 | contig 10252 bp, 6 predicted proteins | sample HC15DNA20500_MG_FD_204667 | JGI IMG/M metagenome (GOLD analysis project Ga0310345, IMG submission 204667) | Marine microbial communities from station ALOHA, North Pacific Subtropical Gyre - HC15-DNA-20-500_MG | ecosystem: Environmental > Aquatic > Marine > Oceanic | place: Pacific Ocean: North... | reverse complement strand
CCCTCCAGCTCCTCCGGCGAATGTGCCAGATCTTGCTGAGTCCAGTGCAGATGCTCCTCGGTCGGTTCGGGAGCGCCTTGAGGTACACCGCGCGAATCCGGTGTGTGCAAGTTGTCACGCGCCAATGGACCCCTTGGGGCTTGCGCTCGAGCCGTTTGACGCAATCGGAAGACATCGTACGCATGACGGCGGTGAAGTCATTGACGCGTCCGCTGCACTTCCGAATGGCGTGGAGTTACGTGGACCGGAAAATGTGCGCGAACACGTGCTTGCCCAGGGCGATCAGTTCGTGACTGCTTTTACAGAAAAACTACTTACTTATGCTCTGGGTCGTGGGCTTGAGCCGTACGATGGACCGCCAGTTCGGCAGATTGTCCGGCAGGCGGAGCCGGATCAATATCGTTGGTCGGCGGTTGTGTTGAGGGTGGTTGAGAGTGTGCCGTTCCAAATGAGGAGGTCACGAGAGCCATGATTATCACTAAGAAACACTTGGCACGTCGGACATTTCTCCGGGGGGTTGGGGCCAGTTTGGCACTGCCTTTACTGGATGGGATGGTGCCGGCATTGTCTGCGATGCGTTCAACTGCGGCTTCAGGAGTACGACGTTTGGGTGTGGTCTACGTTCCAAATGGGGTCTACATGGATTCGTGGACACCGACTGGTGCTGGAAACGGTTTCGACCTGACACCGACACTTAAACCATTGGCATCCTATCGACAGCGCATGCTGGTACTCAGTGGCTTGGCCAACAAAGAAGGTGATGCATGGCCTGGTGAAGGAGCTGGTGATCATGCGCGTGCTTCGGCTGCTTATCTCACGGGTGTTCATCCCAAGAAGACTGAAGGGGCTGATCTTCGAGCGGGTGTGTCTATGGATCAAATTGCTGCTCGCAGCTTGGGGCAACATACCCAGTTGGCGTCCCTTGAACTTTCTCTTGAGTCGAAGGAAGCAATCGGTTCGTGTGATCCTGGTTATAGCTGTGCCTATGCAAACACGCTGTCTTGGCGCAGTCCGACGACGCCGCTTCCCATGGAAAATAACCCCCGCGTAATTTTTGAACGACTTTTTGCGGGTAATGAGAGCACTGACCCCGATGTTTGGCGGGCGAGGCGTGAGGAGGACAGCAGCATCTTGGATGCGGTCACAGAGAAGGTGACAAAACTTCAGCAGGATTTAGGTCCGCGTGATCGCCGAAAACTTGAAGAATATCTCGAGGCCATTCGAGATATGGAACGGCGGATCCAGATGGCCGAAAGGCAAAGTGATTTGGCGTTGCCGGTGATGGATCAACCAGCTGGAATCCCGGGCACGTTTGAAGAGCATGCCAAGATGATGTTTGATCTCCAGGTTCTGGCCTACCAAGCTGACCTCACGAGGGTTATCACTTTCATGATGGGACACGAGACGAGTCAGCGGGCGTATCCGGAAATTGGTGTTCCCGACGCTCATCATCCGCTGTCGCATCATGGTGGTGACGGAGAGAAGATCAATAAGCTGATTAGGGTAAATGAGTATCACGCGAGGATTTTTTCTTACTATCTTGACCGTCTCGCATCAACAGCGGACGGTGATGGTTCATTGCTTGATTCGTCCATGATCATTTACGGCAGTGGGATGAGTGATGGGAATGGGCACAATCATCACAATTTGCCAACATTGCTGGTTGGGGGCGGTGGCGGAACGATTACTGGAGGCCGTCACCTGCAATTTGCATCGGACACGCCTGTTGCTAACTTGTTCCTAACGATATTGGCTCGGTTGGGTGTCCCGATGGAATCGTTTGGTGATAGCACCGGACAGATCAAACAGCTCTCTGAGGTGTAAGCAAGAGTTGTGTTTTAGAGGTTGCATGCAAGTCCAACGAATGGTCATAAGCCGTGAGGTGTTTCGGGTGGTGGTGTTAGTCGCGACGCTGACGGTTGCGGCCACTGGGTTCACTGCTGAGGACCATCGGGTGGCGGATGCGGCTGAGCGTAACGAACCGGATGTGGTCAGGGCGTTGATTGAAGAGGGTGTTGATGTCAAGAGTGCCCAACCGGATGGTGCTACAGCGCTGCACTGGGCTACCTACTGGGATGAGGTGCAGACGGCTCAGCGCCTGATTACAGCCGGTGCTGAAGTAGATGCCAAGAATGAGCTTGCTATCACCCCGCTTGTGTTGGCCTGTCGCAACGGGAGTGATGCGATGGTTCAAGTGTTATTGCGAGCCGGTGCGGACGCACGGTCTGTTGGACAAGCCGGTGAGACAGTTCTGATGACCTGTGCTCGTACGGGACCGGTTTCATCTGTTATGAAACTTTTGGCTGGTGGAGCGGATCCCGATGCGACGGAACACGATCGAGGCCAGACGGCGTTGATGTGGGCGGCGTCTGGGAACCATGTCGCCTCGGTTAAAGCGCTAGTGGAAGCTGGTGCGGATCTGACTGCTCGCTCACAAGGTGGATTTACGCCACTGTTATTTTCCGCTCGGGCGGGCGCCATTGACGTTGCGCGTCTACTGGTGGCGGCGGGGTCCGATGTCAACGCGGTGACACCAGATGGATATAGTCCGTTACTGGTGGCTGCAGCGAGTATCGACGCTGTCACCGGTAGTGATTATCGATTGGTTGTCAGTCAAAGTCCGCATGAACAACTCGCTCTCTATCTTCTCGACCACGGGGCTGATCGGAATCAATCCGATCAATTTGGCATGACAGCGCTTCACTTCGCGGTCGACAGAGAGAAGATAACTCTCCTCAAAGCGTTGCTCGAGACTGGCGCCGAGCCTAACGCCGTTTTGACTAGACCGCTACCATTTCGCCGCGGAGATTATGTATCCCGCAATGCCTATGATGGGGCGAGTCCCTTCTGGTTAGCCACGCGCGACGCAAATTTGGTGATGATGCGTGTATTGCTGGACGCTGGCGCTGATCCATTCCTGGCGAATGCCGCTGGCGTCACGCCCCTCATGGTGGCGTCTGGACTTGGCGAAAATGACGCCAGGCGGCCGCCGGACGATCTTGTGGTGCAGGCGGTTCGCTTTCTTTTGGATCGTGGGGCCAATGTCTTCGCGACCAATCGTGGTGGCCAGACCGCATTACATGGTGCTGCTGCTATGTGGGAGGACCAGGTAATTCAACTTTTGGTAGATCACGGCGCCGATGTGAACATTGAGGATAAACGAGGTCGCACACCACTCTATCTCGTAGAGCGTAGCAACGCGAACGCCCCATCTGAGAGCACGGCCGCTCTGCTTCGCCGCCTTGGTTCAAGGGAGCCAGTGGCTCTCCAGTAAGTCGAAAGACGTTCGACTGTTTAACTTCGAGTTAGGTCTTTTTGTAATTGGATAATCCTATTTTCATCCGCCCCAAGATAGGCTGAGGTGCTGGCATGTCTAATTCTCTACAGACAGCGTTCGAACTTGCGCATAGAATGGCTTCGTCTAAATCTACCGGTGAGTAATATGTGCTCCACAATTATTTGAATGAATGCGGTCTGGTTGTAGCTCTGAAGAGTGGATGCCGTTGTAAGAAGACCGGTTTCTGATCTGTTGACCGTCAGGTGGTCTGGAGGGACGTTATGTCTAGAACAAGGGTCTGTATGTCGATCTTGCTCGTTCTTACAATTTTTACGGTGCTCCATGGCACTGCGCAGCAGGACATGTCACCTGCCGACAGTCTGGTGGCGATGGGAGTAGTTGGGTATGCCGATCGCTTAAGCGTCCAACCGGGTGAGACTATTCAATTTATGGTGAGTAGCCAGTTGCCTCAATATCGTGCTGACATTGTTCGTCTGATTCATGGTGATCCGAATCCATTGGGTCCTGGCATGAAAGAAGAGGTGATTGAGACGCCAGCCAATCGAACTTATCCAGGACGGCATCAGGAACTAGTGGTCGGCTCATATGTCACGGTGGACGATGCTTCGGCTTTACGTCTGGACGGCAGCTTCACGATTACGGCATGGATCGCGGCGAGTCGGCCTGGCGTGGTCGGTTGGGATGACAGTCGGGAGTATCAAGGGATTCTGACTAAGTGGTCGGAAGTCGATCAACGGGGGTACGGTCTTTTTTTGGATCCTGATGGCCGATTGGCGGTGCGGATTGGGGCGGGGCCAGGACAGGTAGATACGCTGGTAGCCGACCCTAAATTACGGCCGTGGGAGCCGTCAATATTTGGTGCCAACCGTCCACGTCCCCACGGTGTTCCAACGAAATGGTATTTCGTTGCAGCGAGCTTTAACGCGGACAGTGGAAGTTTGACAGTTTATCAGCAACCGATTGACGGACAACCCGATGATCCGACACAGGTGGTAGTCGAACGGCCCACTGCGATTTCTGGGCTGGCGCCAACAGAAGTGCCACTGTTAATGGCGGCTCGATGGACCGAAGGGGGCAGTGTTGGTGGCTATTACAGCGGAAAGATTGACAATCCTAGGTTGTATGACCGAGCACTTAGTCGAGCTGAGGTTGAGTCGATTAGCCAAGGGGATGGACCGAGTGATGTATTGGCTGCGTGGGATTTCTCGGCTGACATTTCATCAGATCGGGTGCGGGATATCGGACCGACACAATTGGATGGGCGAACGGTTAATCTTCCAACACGGGCCGTGACGGGCCATCTCTGGGACGCGACAGAGATGGATTATCGTCGTGCGCCGGAACATTACGGAGCAATCCATTTTCATGACGATGATTTGCTTGATGCGGCCTGGGATGTTGATTTTGGCTTCCAAATTCCTGAAGACCTACCGAGTGGGGTTTATGCTGCCCGGTTACAAACGACAACGAGTGAAGATTACGTGCCGTTTTTTGTCAGGCCGCCCCAAGGCACCGCAACGTCGAAGGTTGCCTTGTTGATTCCGACCTTTAGCTATTTGGCATACGCGAGTACTGGTCCCCGTGGGTTTCCGAGAAGGATGAGTACCTATGCAGGTCACACAGATGGTAGTGGAGTGGCCTACTCGTCTCGACTTCGGCCGATTACGGACATGCGACCTAAGGTTGCTTCCCGCAATCCGTGGCAGTTCATGGCGGATACGCATTTAGTCGATTGGTTAGACGTTAAAGGGTTTGACGTTGATGTAATTACCGACGGGGACCTTCATTTTGAAGGACCCGAACTACTTGAACCCTACAACGTCGTCATGACGGGTACGCATCCAGAGTACTACTCGTGGGAAATGCTTCAAGGCATGCGCACCTACCTCGAGCAAGGTGGCCGGTTAATGTACATGGGCGGCAACGGTTTTTACTGGGTGACACCGATGGACCCGACTGGAACTTATGTTGAACTCAGGCGGCGAGATGGAACCGAGGCTTGGCAAGGTGCTCCCGGCGAGCATCATCACAGTATTACCGGTGAACCGGGTGGTTTGTGGCGGTTTCGCGGCCGTGCGCCGCAGTGGTTGGTAGGTGTTGGTTTCACAGCGCAGGGATTTGACCGCAACTCGCCGTTCCAGCGGATGCCCGGAAGTTTCGATCCGAGAGCCGCTTTTATCTTTGAAGGCATCGATGACAACGAGCTGATCGGGAACCATCCGTCGCTGGTACTCGAATTCGGTGGGGCCGGATCTGAGTTAGACCGCGTCGATATTGCTCTCGGGTCACCACCGCACACGCTGGTTCTGGCCCGATCGTTCGGTCATTCCGACGCGTATCAGCAAGTTGTCGAAGAGGTCAACACGAGTGACTCCGAACAAGGTGGAACGGTCAATGAGCTCGTTTATGCTGACATGGCTTATTTGGAATATCCGAATGGTGGTGCCGTGTTCTCGACGAGTTCCATCGCCTGGGGTGGCAGTTTGTCATTTAACGACTATGACAATAATGTGTCTCGGCTTACCGAAAACGTTCTCCGACGGTTTGCCGCGGACGAACCTCTGCCTGGCCCCCAGGGGGAAACTCCAACCGACAACGGAGCGGCAGACGCACCTTAAGACACTGGCCCAGAACTTATTTGCGACACATCGAGTGTATCGATGTATCAGATTGAGGCTTGGTCGGCGTTGCGCAAGGCCAGACATGACCGCCGTCGGGACCGGTCTTGGTCCAGCGTTAGTCGGAACGTGTGGGCACTTGGCGTTACCAGTTTATTTACTGACATTGCGTCAGAGATGGTTGGCACGGTACTGCCGATTTATCTCGTACTACATCTCGGCCTGACCCCGTTTCACTACGGTATCGTGGACGGTCTGTATCATGGTGTGACGGCGTTGCTCCGACTTTTCAGCGGTGTCGTCGTCGACCGCTCCAACCGTTGTAAGGAGTTGGCGTTCATTGGCTACGGTATCTCTGCTGTCTCGAGGTTAGGGTTACTGTTTGCGGGTATCTCGTGGCCATTAATCGCGAGTGTCGTCGCGGTCGATAGAGCTGCTAAGGGGTTGCGAACCGTTCCGCGGGACGTCCTGATTTCCTTGAGTAGTCAATCGGCGACATTGGCGACCTCGTTCGGCGTGCATCGGGCGCTTGACAGTGCGGGAGCGATGCTCGGTCCTCTGGTGGCCCTGGCTATTTTGGCTGCACTACCAGAAGCCTTCGATGTTGTTTTTGTATGTAGTTTTAGTGTCGCCGTTTGCGGTGTTGGTGTGCTCGTCTTCTTTGTGCGTAATCCGAAGTCGAGGGCGGCAGTGCCAGAGACGGGTGGAGGCCTGTCGCCATTATTCGAATTCCGGCGTGGACTGCAGGACCCTCGTCTCTTACGGTTGACAGTGGCGGCGACTTTGTTGAGTGCGGCGACCGTGAGTGATGGGTTTATCTATCTTGTCCTACAGGATCAGGTGGGGTTTAATGCCGGCCTGTTCCCCTTGCTTTACGTTGGGACATCGGCGAGTTACTTGGCCCTTGCGGTTCCCGCCGGACGCCTGGCGGACCGAGTCGGCCGTCGAACCGCATTGCTGACTGGGTATTGTTTTCTTGCGCTGAGTTATTTCCTAACAATGCAGCCTGACATCGGTATCACCGGACTGGTCGGCTGCCTTCTGTTGCTCGGCACCCACTATGCGCTTACCGACGGGGTCCTCATGGCATTTGCGAGCGGCTTTCTTCCGATTGACCGACGTGGCACCGGGCTTGCGGCCCTTACGACCGCTACCAGTCTCACGCGATTGGGTGCATCAGTAATCTTTGGGGTGTTGTGGACGCAACTTGGACTGCGTGTTGCCCTGACCGTCTTTGCAGTTGGATTATTGTTAGCTGTTACGTTCACTTACTTTATCGTCGAACGCGACACCGCACAGGACGTTGATAGTGATGCGTGATAGTGACCGGAGAATTGCGTTTTACTATCGACCGGGCGTCCTGTTTGCGTTCCTGGTAGTGGCATGCTTTGCCTTGGCGATTGGTTACTCATGGCGAGCGTCCGTGCAACGAGCTGCGCTTTTTCAAGATGAGTCGCTGCCGGAAATCACAAGTCTTGCGGAGCTTGATGTGACGGTTGGCCAACCGCAGGAAGAGGTTGTTTTAGAGGATTCGCAATCAATGAGTGTCGCGGAAGTGCCTGATGAGGTGACGAATGGTCGTGATATTCAGGAGGCTGTCACACCCGACGTGATATCTGACCGCCTTTCAGGTGTAACCAATATGGTTAGTGAGTCAAACATTCCGGAGCACGCATTCTTTGTTCGTCACACAGGTTTGGACGCGAGTTACGGGATTATGAGTGCGCTTCGCTTGACAGCATCAGGAGAGGACCGTCGTGCGACACCGCTCCGATGCGACAGGCTGCATTTTGTTAACCGACGTGGTGTTTGTCTGACGACCGACCGGTTCTACACAACCCATTCAATCATGGTGTTCAATGAGTTATTCGAACCGTTGTATACCCTTCCCCTAAACGGCATTCCCAGTCGCACCCGCGTGTCCCGTGACGGGCGTCGGGCCGCGGTCACGGTGTTTGTGTCTGGTCATTCATATGCTGAGGCCGGGTTCTCAACCGAAACGAGCATCATAGACACGAATACGGGCGAGCGTGTTGTCAATAGTTTAGAAGAGTTCGAATTGTTCCAGGATTCCACACGTATCCGCGCCGCTGATCTTAATTACTGGGGAGTGACATTCGGCCAAGAGAGCGATCATTTTTATGCCACTCTGGGCACTGGGGGCAGAGTCTATTTGGTCGAAGGGAGAGTGTCCGATCGGAGGATTTCCGTGCTGCGTGAGGGCGTTGAGTGTCCGGCGCTTTCACCCGATAAGACGCGGGTCGCATTTAAGAAACGCATGCCCACCAGCACCGATTTCGTGTGGCGCCTGCACGTACTCGATTTAGGCTCGTCTATTGAAACACCATTGGCCGAAGTGCGACATGTTGATGATCAAGTGGAATGGTTGAACGACCACGAGATTCTTTACGCGATGCCAGATGAATCAGCCCCAACCGCTCGGGTGACTGATATCTGGAAGGTACTGGCGGATGGATCAGGTAACCCCGAACTACTTCTGAAAGAGGCATTTTCACCGGCTGTTCTTAGTCGAGAAGATCGTGCTAGATGAAGATTTTCTTCGATGTTACGGAAGCCATCCGTGACTATAATCAAGATTCAGGCGTTTAATGGAGCTGTCAGGATGTTGTGCGTTCGGCTATCTCAGCCGCTACAGTTCTACGATGGGAGGCGATTCGATGTTTCGCCAGTGGTGCTTTGAGAAGATCAGATTTGTCCCTGTCAAAGGGTTTGCGATTTTGGGGGTCTGGATTTGTCTGTCTGGGAGTCTTCTCGCCGCTAACTTCTGGGAAGAGAGATTCTTTACGTCATGGACTGAAGAGGAAATCGAGCAGATGTTGACGGATTCGCCGTGGTCACGCAAGGTGACCGTTGTTCTTGATGAGTCGAGACGTAGCCGGACTCGCCGTCGAGCGACCAACGCTGCTGGCGACCGCGATGATGGCCGACGGAGTATCCCGCCCAGCGACGTCCCGCCACTGGAGGGTATTGGTCCGGCTCCGGAGCGGATGAACTTGACGGTGTCGTGGCGGAGCGCCCTACCGGTGAAGCAAGCGTTGGCACGAGCCCAAGCTGGCATTGGTGAACAGATTCCAGCAGAGCAACAGGCGTTTCTCATTCAATTTGAACCACTTTACGTCGTCTCCGTCGCTGGTGTGCCTCGTCAGTTTGTTGAGCGAGTCGAGCGATCGGTGCTTCTTGGGCAGACGTATTTGGAACGTCCGAATAAATTGCCGATTGTGGCAGAGGATGTCGAGCCTTTTATCGAGAGCGAAGAAACAGTCATTTTGGAGTTTGCTTTCTTGAGGGATGATCCGATCACAATCGACGACGACGAAGTGTGGTTTTCTATGACATTGGGTGCAGTTGAGGTTCAGCGGAGTTTCAGACCCGACGAAATGATGTTCGGAGATTCGCTCGAAATGTGATGGCGCGGCAGTTTTAGTCGAAATGATCGCTAGTTCCACGACTCAGCACTCTCGTCGCGAGGCTTTCCGTTTTATCGGTACGGTAGCGGGTTCAGCTGTCGTTTCGGCAATCAGCTTGCCAAGGCCGAGTTTCGCCCAACAGAGTTTCACTTCTTCTGATCCGCCTGACTTTCCTGACGGTGCGGTCATTCGAACTTTACAAGGGGACGTCAATCCTACTGAATTAGCGAATGGAGCGACCCTGTTTCATGAACATGTCGGTCGTGCCGAGGTTGACCTAGCGGTGGAGGAGCTCCGGGCGTCTGCGTTTGACGGGCTCGGTTGTATTGTTGATGCTGCTACTGGCCGTCGCGGCCCCGAGCAGGTGCGCAATCTGGAAGATATTGCTGCGCGCACTGCAGTCAGGATTATCATGGCTGGTGGTTACTTTGAAGACATTGGCTTTGCTATTTATCCGGTACGTATTGCGGAGATGACTGAGGATGAATTGGTTGAAGAACTTGTGACGGATGCGGAGTCACAACGGTGGGGAGCCTTCGGTGAGATTGCTTCTTCGCTTGAAATGCGGCCAGATGAGCGGAAAGTGCATCGGGCTGTTGCGAGAGCTCATCTGCTGACCGGACTTCCGATTTTTACTCATACGTCACATGAAAGCTGCCCGAGTTGCGCCATGGAACAACTGGATGTTATCGAGGGTCAAGGGGTCAGTCTCTCCCGTGTTGTAATTGGGCACATGGCAACCATCAAACCTGAGCATCGACCTTTAGCGACGCACACTGAGGTGGCACGTCGTGGTGCGTTTGTGGGTCTTGATACACTCGGGCATGAGATGGGTAGATCTCGGATTCCAGCGTCTGACAAGGTTCGGATGGTTCTGGATTTGATTGATGCTGGGTTCGAAGATCACA